>Ga0207419_1000645_pt1 | contig 29926 bp, 20 predicted proteins | sample ElkSloMetagenome_4_FD_184723 | JGI IMG/M metagenome (GOLD analysis project Ga0207419, IMG submission 184723) | Hot spring microbial communities from Elkhorn Slough, Monterey Bay, USA - MD2A (version 2) | ecosystem: Environmental > Aquatic > Marine > Intertidal zone > Estuary: Microbial mat ... | reverse complement strand
GAAGACGAATTCGAAAACAGCTTGCCCGCCGCAGTTTTTACGCAGGTGGGAAATCGAATTTGCCTGCCCGCCGAAGCCATTGCGTAGGAGGGAAGCCGAACTTGAAACTACTGGATTGCTATGAAGTTTTTTCTTTAAAATAAAAATCAGCAAAATCAGCAAAATCAGCAAAATCAGCGTTCCATTTCATCCTCAATTGCGCAATCCACAAAGTTTTATAAGTATATTTAAGCATCCATGCAAATCTGTTTTCCAGATGGGTAGGGACGTGTCCGCCATTTTTTAAATTGAAAATCAGCGAAAATCGGTAAAATCTGTGATCAGCGTTCCATTTCAGCCTCAATTGCACTTTCCACTAAAGTATCCAGATAGGAGTAAGCATCTGCGTAAATCAGCAAAATCTGTGTCACCTACCTCTCTGGTAGGCGGGTCAGCGTTCCATTTAGTATTTCTAAAAATAAACCATCCGCCTTCCTTGTGTGTTCGTTTCTGAACAAAAAGTGTATCAAAATTGAACACTTTACTAGTTGATGATTATCATAAATTAATAATTATCAGAAGATTATGTTTTTGGCATCATCTTGAATATAACATTAATGACAGAAACAGATACTATTAACAATAACATCAATATTAAAATAAAATGAAAACAATCTTATATCTATCGGCTTTAATTTGCGCTTTTGCGGTTCAGGCAATCCAATCACAAAAGATAACCAACGTTGATGATTTCACCAAGGTCATTATCAGTCCGCATATAGAATCAAAATTTGTAAAGGGCGATAGAAATTCCGTAGAAATATTGAGTAATACAGAATCAAAAGACAAGGTCAACATTGAAGTTAAAGGCAAAACTCTTAGGGTCTATTTGGACGATGCCAAAGAAACTACAAAAACTAAAACCGTGATGAAAAACGGAATGAAAATGAAAGTACCAATTTATAAGGAAAGGGTATTATCGGTTTTAATAACCTACGTTGATTTAAGCGAACTTTCATTGAGGGGAGAACAGAACACACTCTGTGAAAGCCCTATTACCACCGAGAAGTTCAATCTCAAAATTTACGGTGCTTCAAAGGTGGTTCTTAACGAAGTGGATTTTGATGAAATCGACGTTGATATTTACGGCGAGAGCGACCTTACGATACTTGATGGAAAAATTGGTTATCAAAAAATCACAGTTTACGGCGAGAGTAAAATCAATCTGTTGAATGTAGAAAATATAGAGTCAAAATTGAAGGCTTTTGGGGAAGCGGAGTTTGACCTTAATGTTTCCGAAGCCATTAAATTTACATCTTACGGTGAGGCGGTGCTTCGATATAAAGGAAATGCGCATGTAAACACCGGACTAAGTTTAGGCGATTCGGAGATTATAAATATTGAAATTCCCTAAATAGTCCCCGTTATCCCACAAAGGGAAAATTTAGTAACGCAAGAGATAATTCAATATATAAACAAAACCATGCCAAACACACTATTAAAATTAAGCCAAGCGACAAGAGAAGTTAAATCTGGTGGAAAGAAAATAAAGCTTTTAGACACCATTAATCTTGAGGTAAAGGAAGGCGAATTTATATCATTGATGGGGCCATCTGGTTCTGGCAAGTCCACATTACTCAATTGTATCGGGATGTTGGATAATTTTACTGATGGCGGCTATGTTTTCCTAAACGAACCCGTTCACAGTATGAAAGAAAAAAACCGCTCAAAATTATACAAGGAATATATTGGTTTCGTATTTCAAGCTTATCATCTGATTGACGAATTAACGGTTTACGAAAACATCGAAACACCCCTTCTATATAAAAATGTCAAATCATCTGAACGTAAGGCCATGGTGGCCGATATGCTCGACAGATTCAATATTGTCGGTAAAAAGGATTTGTTTCCCATTCAGCTAAGCGGCGGCCAGCAACAATTGGTCGGCATTGCCCGGGCTTTAATCTCAAAGCCAAAATTGATTCTTGCCGATGAACCTACAGGAAATCTCAATAGCAAACAAAGTACCGAAATCATGGAACTCTTTGCAGAACTTAATAAGGAAGGTGTCTCAGTAATACAGGCCACACATTCTGAAAGCAATGCGGCCTACGGGTCTCGTATTATCAATTTGCTCGATGGGAAAATTGTTGAATAAAATAAGCAAGAGTTCAGATAAAAACCGGCTTTAAATTCAAAAAAAGCGCGATGTCATTACGAGCGAAGCATGAGCGCGGTAATCTTATGATAAATACAATTTGACAATGAAAATCAAACAATTAATAGGTACCTTATTTCTAATTGCAAGTCTTTGTACTTTCTCTCAAGAAAACCTGTCCGAAACCCTAACACTAGAAGACTGCATCGCCATAGCATTAAATAACAATTTAGATTTACAATCGGCAAATTTAAGCGCAGAAAGAGCTCAGGTCAATTTCAAACAATCTAAAGGGGATTTCCTTCCGAGCATCAACGGAAATTTTAACATAGGGGTCAATAATGGACGGAGCATCGACCCCTTTACCAACGACTTTATTAATCAGCGTTTGGAATTCTCGAGCGCTAATTTTAATCTGAACATGACCGTCTTTAACGGTTTTAGATTAATCAATCAGTTAAAACAGGATAAACTCAACAAACTTGCGGCCGAAATGGAAATTGAAGAGGCCAAACAAGATTTGACGCTTCGGGTAACCTTGGCCTATCTTCAAGTCCTTAACAATCGTGATTTATTGACCCTGGCCAAAAACAGATTTACGACTACTACTCAACAACTGGAAATTCAAAAGGAGTTCTACGAAAATGAATCTGGAAATCCAGCTGATTATGCCGATATTCTCGGTCAGATAACCATTGATGAAACCAGTATTCTTTCAGCCCAAAGTGCCTTGAATAATGCTAAATTAAGCTTATTACAACTACTTAATCTTACCGAGAGTGATGCTAATTTGAACCCTCAAAATCTGTTATTGGATTTTGAAGAGTATCAGCTATCCGCAGATGAGGTATATCAGGACGCAGTGGAAAATCTAGCGACCTTCAAGGCGCGCGAACTTAGGGTTGATGCCTCTAGAAAAGGGATTAGTGTTGCAAAGGCACAATTTGTTCCAGAAATCTCATTATTCGCGGGGTTAAATACCAATTACTCCAGCGCGGCGCAATTGTTTACAGAAAGCGGTTCGACCTTAATTGAGACTGGTGATTTTGTAACTGTAAATGGAGAGGACGTACCGGTGTTATCAGAAAGTACTAGCTTTGATTCAGCTGATATAGAGTTTTTTGATCAATTTGATAACAACCTAAATACAAACATCGGTTTCTCTTTACGAATCCCGATAATGAATGGTTTTCAAGCTAAAAATAATGTGGCTTTAGAGAAAATTAGAGTGGAGGAATCGTTGGTTGCCTTAGAGCAGACCCAAGTGGAAATTAAAAATGCCATAGCCCAAGTTCACTTTGACATGGAAACAGTTTACGCCCGCTACGAAAGCCTGGAAAAGCAAGTCGCAGCTTTTGAAGAGTCTTACCGTATCAATGAAATCAGGTTTAACAGCGGTATTTCAAATTTTTTAAATTACGTGACCAGCAAGAACAATCTCGACAATGCCAAGGTTAATTTAACCAATGCCAAGTATGAGTATTTGTTGAGGACAAAAGTATTGGAATATTATAGGGGTTATGTTTTTTAAATCGCTGCAACTTTAAACAAGCCTAAAATAGTCGCTATAAACAGTTCTAATTTACCTTTTACTGGATTTTTGGTCTAAAAGTGGATTCTAAAATAAAAATCCCGTTGCTAAACGGGATTTTCAATCTTTTAAAAGTCAAGCGACATATATACCTATTTTGCGTATTGCAAGAGAAAGCAAACATATCTCGTTTTTTATGTGATTAGAACATAAAGCCTACACCAAATTGCCAAACGTTATTTTTGACATCGACATTTTGAATAAATGCTTCATCTTCCAAGATGTTTGTTAAACCAAAAGTGTACCTGGCACTAACAAAAAATCCAGAATCCAATTTATAAGACGTGCCTAATGCTATGCTTGTGTCGAAATCCTTAACATCAGAATTATCATCGTTGATTTCTACATCCCCCTCATCTGAAGTAGGTTGAAAATCAATCTCCTCATTGATTTTGAATCCAAATTGAGGACCTGCTTCAACGCTCAACCCCTTAATTACATAAGCTTTTAAAAGCAAGGGGACTTGAATATAGTCTAATTGATATTCAATATTATCATCAGTATCAAAAGCATTCTCCTGGTCTATTTCCCTAATATCGAAGCCCTGGCCAGAGTACAGTACCTCTGGTTGAAAAGAGAAACGTTCGCTAATTGGGACTTCTAATACCAAGCCTAGGTTAAAGCTTGTTCGAGAATCAGTTTCAACATCATCGCCTCCAATATTCGCGAAGTTAACTCCGGCCTTGGCACCAAAGTCAATAGAATTTGAATCGGCTTGTCCCGATACTGAGAATATTGTAAAAGTTAAAAATATGGTACTTAGAAAAAGTGTTTTCATGATTAAGTTTTTTTAGATTTAACAACAAACCTACAGGGACGAAATGAATGTAAAAAGCCTATTAACGCCTGTTTAACAAAGCATTTAAAAAGAGCTTAAATTTTTAATGAAATTTAAAATACAGCTTGTGCTCAAATAGAAGTAATGTTGTCTCAGAACCCATATACGGTTGTTTTTAGACGCTTTTATGTCATGTTGAAGAAATTGCTTTTAAGGTCTTATATCTTAACATAAGCGGTAGTTGAAAACCATTAAAAATAGAATCGTACAACTGCATTTGTGGTAAGCCCTAAAGACACTCTAGAGAATCGATTTACGGTTTCATTTTCAATCCGGTAGAAGTCATTGATTTGATTTTCACGATTGGAAATGTTCCAAACCGATGCGCCTATCTCTGAACGCAGGCCCTCGCTTATCTTAATCTTGAATACCGCAGAGGCGTCAATTCGCAGGTAATCTTTCAATCGAACGGCATTTGCCGCACCAAAGTTGATGGTATTATTAATAATCTCACTTCCGGTAACGGGTGCCGAGCTAGGATTACCAGTTCTGTAATTGATTCCGGCAGAAACATTGCAAATGCTATTGCTAAATGTACTTCCAATAGTTATAGAGTGGGTAATGTCAAAATTACTGGGAAATTCAATCTCCTCAAGCGTATCAAAAAAATAGGTGTTATCCATAAAGGAATAACTTAACCAAGTGCTTAAGGATTTGAATTTTTTTCTTAACAAGACCTCCGCGCCCAAGACCTCATAGCTTCCTTTCTCCCTTTCAAATTCATATTTCGTGTTAAAGGATTGGCTTTGTGTGGTTATACCATCTACATTTTTATAATATGTATTAAAGTCAATTAACCAACCTGCCTTACTGTAAGTGACTCCCAAGGATGCTTGTTGGCTTTGCATGATTGGAATGTTCTCATTATCGGCCAATTGCCAGCGACGCCTTTCGATACCCAAAAAATCGTTTTGGAAATTAATGATTTGGGAGGTGCTTTGATGTTTGTATTCACCTTGAGCTTCTATCTTAAAATAGCGGCCCAATTTTTTTCTCATTGCGATTCTTGGCTCTAGGATAATTTTGTCAAATTTAGTGAGGTAGTTTGCCCTAAGCCCGCCACGAACAGAAAAACCTTTATCTGGCGCAGTATAAAACCCTTGTAAAAACGCCGCGTGTTCTCTAAGTACTTCCTCATCTCGCCTTACAAATATGGGTACATCAATGTCATTTAGGTTTATAACTTCCGTTTCGGTAAAGTCATAACCTAACTTAAATCTCCATAAATCCATTTCTAGCGTATTTTGAAAATTTATACGTGTTTCGGACACTCTATTTTCTTGCAGAAAACGCTGGTTTTCTAAAATATTTGCATTGAATCCTTCGAGCTGGTAATCACTATTAGAAATATTTAGACTACTAGATAAAAATTCGTTCCATGCTCTGTGATAATTAAGTCCAAAGCCAATGCTATTTTGGGAAACGCTACTGCTTCGTGATTGTTCTGTATTATCAAGTGTTGCAATCTCATCAAAATTTAACTCGTTATTGATTAATATGAAGTTTGCTCTTATAAAATCCCTATCAGAGAGTTGATAAAGCCATCTAAGGGAAGCGTCGTAGAAATCAAATTTCTGGTTAGAGTTTTTTACCTCCGCTTCATTGTTGGAAACTTCTGTTTCTTGCGTAACCCTATTGTAAAACACATCATAAGTAGGGGTTCTAACGAGATCATCTATTGATTTTCTGCCGGCAATTTGCAGGGAAGATTTGTCATTAATAGGAATATTTGAAAATAACTCTGCGTTTAGAAAGTTTAGGCCGAATATTGTTTTGAAATCCTCATTGATATTACGTTCGGTCTTCATGTGTATGGTTCCAGATACACCATCGGTCAAACTTACATCGCTGCCGTTGTTTATTACTTGGGCCTGTTGAGTTATAAGTGGGTTGAAGCTAGAGATCAATCCGAAAAAATGACCCGTTTGGTACATTTTTATATCATCCCAAAGTATGAGGTTTTGGTCATGAGACCCTCCGCGCATGTTAATGTTAGATACGGTCTCGTCAACACTCATGGCGCTGGGTAAGGCTTGGACGGTTTGGAGCACATCGCTTTCAATCAAACCTGGTAAGAGACTAAACTCGTCGTAATCAATAGCGAGAGTCCAATCTTGTTTTTTGTCTATACCACGTACTAAAAAGGTTTCGATTAAAATAGCATCGATTTTTTCCTTTTGTTCTACCATGCTTATGGTATCACAGGTTTTGAGATTGAAAAATTTGGCTTTTCTCTCAACGGGCTTAAAACCTAGATGCCGTATCTTTAAGATGCTCTCTCTTGATGACACCGTTATTTCAAAAAAACCCAGCTCGTCGGTAATGGTATTGGTAAGGTCGCTACGAATGGTGGCGGCGTAAAGCGGTTGTTGAAATTCCGAATCCTTAAGGTAGCCACAAATGCTAAATGGTCTTGAGATTGAAATGATATTGGCGCTAATTTTTTTGAATACAAGATTTGTTTGATTTCCCAAAAAATCGAGTTTAGCGCTTAAATTAAGCCCCTTGGGTAGAGGGGCTAATTTAATATCCTGTAAAAGAGAACTGTCGTAATTAAAGGAAACATTGTCGTCTCTAGAGATGGTATTTAAAATCTCTAATAAAGGTATCTGTGGTTTGGCATTTTGGGATAATGCTGTAAAATGGCCTAAGAGATAGATTACAATGACCCATCTGAAATCAATCTTCCATATATGTAATGCTGACCTCATTATCGTTTATTATTGTAAACGTGAGGTTAAAAGGTTGGGTAATTGATTTAAGTGCATTCTGTAGGTTGTTGTTTTCGAAAGCGCCTGTAAAATTGATAGGTTTGGGATTGGCATACTCAATTTGTACGTTGTATTGTTTTTCTAGTTCGAAAATAACATTTTCAAACGGTTCGTTATTAAAAACGCTGAGATTTTTTAACCATTTAGGTTCAATGATATTAACATCTGATGTTTCAACGACATTTCCTTCCATGCGCAACTCATTACCAGCGGGCAGTTCAACTTTTTGATCATTTATACTAACCATTACAAGCCCTTCATAACATGTTACTTTAAAAACGCTGTCATTGGATAGAACATTAAACTCCGTACCAAGAACTGAAACAGTTCCCCGTTTTGTTTTTACATCAAACCTTTGTCCCTTTTCAACATCAAAAAAAGCTTCCCCGATAAGGTTCAATTCACGCTTTTTATCCCATACTTTCTCGTTAAACGTGAGTTCTGAATTTTCATTTAGTTTAACAAAGGAATCATCGGGAAGTTTAACCGAATCCTGCTGGTTTGCTAATGTATTTAAGGTAGTATTTGGGGCGTGCAGTACCGTAAAATAGAAAACACCCAGAGCGACCACAATAACGCTGGCGATTTTTAGCCAAGCCGTATAACCCTTAAGGGGCACAACCTTTGTATTCGTTTTCTTGTAATGATTTTTAAAGGTTTCAAAATCTGAAAACGTATTGGTCTCGGGTGCTTTGAAATTGCTTGCAAAATCTACGATATACTGGTTGAAATCTGCATCATCCAAAGCTTCAAACTCGCTTTTTTCAGAAGGAGTAAGTTCATTTTTGAGCCACTTTTCTATTAATTCGTCTTGTCTCATTTTGGGTGCTTTTATAATATAACAACTGAGTTACTCAATCTCCTGAATTATTTTATCTTAAATCCATCAAGTTTTTCCCTTAATATTTTAAAAGCCGAGTAAATACGGTACTCTACGACCTTTTGGGTAACGTTCAGCATTTGGGCAATTTCCTTATGGGATTTATCTTCTACCTTATTTAAAAGAAATGCAACGCGCTGCTCTTCTTTTAATTCACCCAGAATTTTTTGGTAGCGTTTTGCGAATTGTTCTTTTTCCAATAAAAATTCAGGAGACTCGTAAGTATGTTTGGTTTGTTTTTGTTTTTGATATTTCAAGACCACCTTTTGGTGCTTAATATCGTTTAGCACTAAATTGTTGGCAACTGTAAACAAAAAGGACTTGGCTTTATCCAGGGTTACTTTTTTACAATTGTCCCATAGTTTTATAAAAGCTTCCTGAGCTTTATCATCTGGGTTGATTTGGCTACCGTATTTATAGTAAAGAAAATTTGTTAGATCGGTACCAATGGATTCGTATATACGTTGAAATACGCTATCCTTACATATGTTTTCAGATATAGAATTGCTCACAAAAGTAGGTTTATAGCTTCAAAAATAAATTATTTTAAATTTTTTTCAGGAGATTTCCAATGTAAATTGTTTTATAGTAAAGAGCCCCTAAAATAATTAACAATGACAACAATCAACGATATCAACCAACTTATAGACGAGATGAAATCAAAAGCCATAGACCAACATCGTGCAAGGGTTGCTACATTGTCGCTAACTATTGCCAATCAACCTTCTGATATGGCACTTCATGCCCAATTACAGAGTTCTCTCGAGCGTTTGGATTTTTTAATGTCTGCGTAATACCTTTCATTTTAAAGGTAGTTTGGAAGGTATTTTAATCTCAGTATAGACTTGACTCTACGCTTAGCATTTTTACTATAAATCATTTGTCCAAACGGTTTCATGTGTATAAGCTATTTTGTTTTTTTACCTATGAGTTTTTTTGTTGGTAAAAAAAAACAAAAAAGTTTCAGGAGATTTAAAGTGTTAGTTGTTTTATAATAAAGGACCCCCCGAAAATCAAATAGCATGACAACAATCAACGAGATTAACCAACTTATTAATGAAATGAAATCAAAAGCTATTAATCGCCATAGAATGGATGTTGCCACATTAGTGCAATCTGTAGGTGACCATCCTACTGACCTTGAAAAACAGGCTCAATTACAAAATTCCCTTCAAAAATTGGATTTTTTGATGAGCGCGTAATAAAGTTATTTATTAGCTAAATTCTAATTGCCCAAAATCGATGAGAGAACAGATAATAAAGTACCAAACCTTGCAATTTATAAATAAGATCATACAAATTAAAAAAGCGGAAATAGTTACCTACAATAATAAATTAAATCGCATGGAGATAAATCGAAGAAGAGGATTAAATACTAATTTTGACGAAAATCTCTACGAATTGACCAAAACCCGTTACAATAGGATAAAAGAAGTAGATAGTTTATTGGGCCAGTTATGGCGTCGTAAAGTAAGTTAAAGGACGAATTTTTAATAATGAGACAATTTTTAATAAGGCAAAATATTCAAATACAAATGGGATTCTACACTATGATGAAAAGATTTTTGACGGTTATTTTTTTGGGTCTCGCCCTGTTTTCCTGCAGAACTGAGGATGATTTGAGTATTGACCCACCAAGTGGAACAAATATTGAAGCAAATTCACAGTTAGCCACGCTTATACAAAATGTGGCACTCAATGATGGCTCACTGGATGATATCATAGACTCTGCAAACTGTTTGGAAATTCTATTACCAATTAGCGTGGAAATTGACGGAACCACTTATAGTATTAACAGCGAAGATGATTATGGTGAGATAGAAAACGTTCTTGAAAACTCAAACCTTGATAAGGATGATGTTTTAATTTCGTTTCCTATAACGGTAATATTACCTAATTATTCTATGGTTCGGGTCGGTTCAATCGGAGAGCTTGAGGATTTGGGGGCTACTTGCGTTGGCGCTTTTGAAGACGATGATGACATTGAGTGTATTGATTTTGAATACCCCTTAACCGCATCTGCCTTTGATGTTACAAACGAGCTAATAAGCACTATTGTTATCAATAGCGATAATGAGCTATTTAATTTTATAAACGACTTATCTAATTTTACAGCGGTTACCCTAAATTTTCCAATTACGGTAATTTTAGATGATATCGTTTTTCAAGATGTTAATAGTTTTTCTGAGTTAACTGAGGCCATACTCTTAGCAAATGAAGATTGTAACGAGAATGATGGTGATAATAATGGTGGCGGTGAATGTGACGATTGTAACACTAGTGCTTTAGTTGAACTCTTGACAGGCTGTGACTATTGGGAAGTAAATAAATTACGGGTAGATAATACCAATTTGCAGGATGACTACGATGATTTTGAATTTACCTTTACTGATGCTGGAACTATAGACATTGATACAGATGATGCCGGTCCCGCTGCTGGTGTGTATAATGTTTTTGACGATGGAGGCGACACGTTTGTTGAAATATCCGTAGATAATTATCCTGTTTTCAATAACGTATGGAGATTACATGTTGTACAGGGTAGTGACAATAATCCAAAAGTTGATTTAAGATTAAACGGTGATCGGTTAAGATTTCAAAGTGATTGCGGCGATGACGATGACGATGATGATGATGACGACGACGATGATGACGATGATGATGATGACGACGACGACGACGATGACGATGACGACGATTAGAATATAATTATCTAAGTGAAATCGCCAAGTATCTTCTGTAAGTCGCTATGTTTTAAAAATCGCCACTTTAATAATTATCCCTACTTATTGTTTAAGAGCCAACTCAGAAATTTCGAGTTGGCTCTTTTCTTTTTATGTATAGAATGCACCAAGATTAACATGAAGCTATAGCGAACCGCATATTGTAGTATTTAAGTTTTTAATGGTTAGGTTTAGGCAGATAAATCGTGAAAAGGCTGCCAACGCCCTTTTCGCTTTCCATGACTAGTTGCCCTCCAATGGTCTCAATGAATTTCTTGGTAAAGGTTAACCCCATCCCGTTTCCTTCAAATGGGCGGTCTAGACCTCCCTTTTCTTGCTCGAAGTATTTAAATATGCGCTCTTGCTCGGCTTGGGCAATGCCAACGCCATCATCCTTAACGGCAATCGCAATTTGGTCCTCTTGGTATATACCAATAATCTCAACATTTCCGTTTTTGGAAAACTTTATAGCATTATGAATAAGATTCAATACGCTCTGCCTTAGAAAAACCAGGTCGTTAGTGATGGTAGAATCTTGTTCAAAATTAGCTAGGTTTAGCGTTACATTGTTTTGAATGGCAAAATCCTTACTACGGGCGTAGCAATACATCATAAAGTTGTAGAGATTGATTTCCTTCAAATTAAAGGAGTGTTTGTTTGCCTCGAGAACGCTATAATAAATTAGGCTTTCCAATGTAGATAGCAGTCGGTCTGCGCTCTTTTTTTGAAAATCAATCAATTCCTGCTCTTCCTCACTTTCAATCAAATCCTCAAGCAGCTCGGCGGCACCAACAATGCCATTTAGTGGTGTGCGGATTTCATGATTCATATTATTAATTATATTGTTCTTGAGCCTAATGCTCTCCGTAAGCCGCTTTTTCGCTCTTTGCAAGGCATGTATCGCCTTAATTCGTTCGGTAATGTTGAGAAATGACATCACATAGCCATCTATGGCGTCTTCACTATTTTTTACGGGATGGTATGAGATATTAAACCATCTCAACTTTCCATCAGAACCGGCATGGCTAATTTCCTTTTCGATGACTTTACCCTCTTTTAAAGCGGCAAGGTCTTTTTTAAATGAAGATTTTTCATGGGTGGGAACGACATCTTTAAAATGGGTGACATTTTTTTCAGCATCTATACCAAATTCTTTTTTTATAAAACTATAGGATGCTTTATCTGCCATTATAATTTCAAAATCCTTGTTTAATAGAACGGAGGACATGCTGTCATTTTCCAAAATGGTTTTAATTTGGGCATGCTGCTTTTTGGCTTTTAATTGCGAAACAACCTTGTCGTGCACGTCAATAAGATTGCCAATCATTTTAAAGGGCTTTCCAGACTCATCCCTTAATTTCCAGCCGTGTACCTCGTAATATTTATAATTACCATCAAGATTTTTAATACGATAATGGTTATGATATAAATTATTTTCCTTTTCAATTTCGATCAAATGCCGATTATAAGCGGCTTCAACGTCCTCGGGATGGATAAGTTTTCTAAAAGTAAATTCGTCTGTACAATAATCTATACCAATCTTGTTCCTAAAATATTCGCTGTAGCTTAATTTATCGGTGTCCAAATAATGCACAAAATACCCTGATTGCATTCCTTTTAGAGCCATCTCCATGGTCTCCTTGAGCTCCTCAACTTCTATTAGAGCGTTTTGAATGGTTGTAACATCGTTTAGTATTCCCCTTATGTAGATAATTTCATTATTGAACAACTCAATTTCTGTAATGAGCTGAATCCATTTCTCATTAGTGTTTGCGGTAATCACCTTAAGCAGGATATTGTAGTTTTCTTTGTTTTCGTAAAGGTTTTGAACTGCCTTGTCATAGGTAATTTTATATGACGGATGAATAAATTGTCTAAGGGTGTCTCTAGTGAGCTCGGTACTCAAAGGGATTTCTAGGATTTTGAATAGCTCCTCAGACCAAAATGTCTGATCTGTATTTGGATTATGGCTCCAACCACCAACGTTAACAACATTAGAAACCTTTTGTAGCGTTTTATTATTAAAAACATCTGAAGAGATATCAATTGCAAGTATGATAATTTTATCTCTGTCTCTACCGATATTACACTTAATCCAGCAGGGATTACCTTCTTTATCCAACAAATGTATGGTCAGGCCGGTCACAATTTCTTCCCGGTTAATGAGATTTAGGATAATTTCGGCATCATGCCGGTCATAAAAAAAATCCCTAAAATTTCGACCAATAATAGCGTCGATTGAATAGATAAGATGTTTGCTCCAAGCTTGGTTGGCTTCCTCAATATTTAAATCTAAATCAAATACTCCCGTTAGGGTACAGGTGTCATCGATGAGTTTATCAAATTGGTAGGAGCTGATTTTGAGTTTCATAAACAATCAGTTTTACCATTTATGAAATGTACGAAAAATTTTTCAATGGTTTACCCCAAAAAAAACCGTTTAGTTGAGCTTTCTTTTAAGCATGCACAACACGCCTAATTCCTCTCGTGATAAACTCTCGTTCTTTTCAAGTAGCCTGTCTATTTCCTTTTGGAAAAAATTAATGGTTTTGCCGTTGCTATACTCATCAATCACCCTTGGGTCAATGTAAGAGCTTTTGGCAACTGCAGGCGTGTTGCCCAAGTGTTCGCTCACTTTTACCACGGCCTCACGTATATTTTTATCCAAGGTTTTTTGGTCTTGTTTTTTAACCGCGCCAATTTCATCCAACGCCATAGCCGCAATTACAGTACCAGACCAAGTTCTAAAATCCTTGGCGGAATAATCCTCGCCCATGACCTCTCTAATATATGCGTTAAGGTGCTCGCTTTTTACATCATGTTTAATGTCATTTTCATCAATGAATTTAAAAATCTCATAGCCCGGCAAATCATCAATCTCCTTAACCGCTTTTGCCAATTTTTTATCAATGATATGTCTTTCTTGCTCTTTACCAGATTTGCCTATGTAATTAAACACTAGTTCCTCCTCATTGATTTCGAGATGTTTACTTCTCATGGTGGTAAGGCCGTAGGTGTCATTTTCCTTGGCGTAGTAGTCACTTCCCGGTCTAAAATAAGCTGTTTCCAAAAGTCTTACCATACAGGCAAGTACTTTTTCTCTGGTTGGTTTTTTTTTTCGTAAATGTTGGCCGGTCACCCGTCTCATGGTTTCAAGCTGGTTTGCAAAACTTAGAATGCGGTCAAACTTCTCCTGTTCCTTTTTTTTCCTATATTTTGGATTGTAGATGTACTGTTTTCTTTGTTTTTCATCCCTACCGGTGACTAAAATCTTAGCATTTTTTTTAGTATTTATTTCAACTTCGGTCCAAGCCGGCGGAATGACTAAGGATTTGAACCATTTTTTAAGCTTCTTGTCCTTAATCGTATCTCCCGATTTATTCACGTATTTAAAACCTATCCCGTGTTTTTTCCTGTAGTACATTTTCAATTTTAATAGGGATACAATTAAACATATCCCATTCAAATATATTAACTCAATTGCCAATAACTATATCTTTTGGATTAGCTATCGGAGCTAAAGCATTCAAAATTCAACAAAATTGGGATTGAATGGATTATCAATTAGTCAGTTTAAGGCTTATCTTTGTTTATTATGGAAAACGATAAGCACAAAGCCGGTTTTGTAAACATCATTGGTAATCCAAACGTAGGTAAATCTACCTTGATGAATGCCCTGGTAGGGGAAAAGTTATCAATTATCACTTCGAAGGCACAAACTACACGGCACAGAATTTTGGGTATTGTTAATGGCAAGGATTTTCAAGTGATATTAAGTGATACACCGGGAATCATAAAACCAGCTTATGAGCTACAGGAATCGATGATGGGTTTCGTGAAATCAGCGTTTGAGGATGCGGATGTACTGATTTACATGGTTGAAATTGGTGAGAAAGAACTAAAGGATGAGGCTTTTTTCAATAAGATTAAAACTTCAAAAATTCCCATTTTGTTGCTGTTGAATAAAATTGACAGGTCAGACCAAGAGGAATTGGAAGAGCAAGTTCAACTATGGTCAGAGAAAGTTCCCAATGCAGAAATATTTCCAGTTTCGGCCTTAGAAGGTTTTAACGTAAAGGAAGTGTTTTCAAGAATAATAGAACTGTTGCCTGCTTCCCCAGCTTTTTACCCAAAAGACCAACTAACAGACAAACCCGAACGTTTTTTCGTAAATGAAACCATTCGAGAAAAAATTTTAATGCACTACAAAAAGGAAATTCCCTATGCGGTTGAAATCGATACCGAAGAATTTTTTGAAGAAGAAAATATCATTAGAATGCGCTCGGTGATCATGGTAGAGCGGGATTCCCAAAAAGGAATACTCATAGGCCATAAAGGCTCTGCCTTAAAACGCGTAGGTGTTGAAGCCCGTAAGGATTTAGAGAAATTTTTTGGAAAGCAAGTCCACCTCGAACTTTACGTAAAGGTGAATAAAAATTGGCGTAGTGATGAAAGACAGTTGAAGCGCTTTGGGTACAATAAGTAAGCTTATATTTTTGGTTATTGGCACATCAAGGCATGGTGCTGTGAATAATGGTTAGTCTATTAAACATAAGCAGGCTCCTACGATTTTAAAACCTAAAACTCCCTAGAGATTACAAATTCCACTCTTCTGTTTATGGCGTGCTCAGATTCTGTACAATTTTTGCCACACTTTATGACCGGTCTGCTCTCGCCAAATCCCTCGGCTTTAAGTCTAGAACGTGAAATACCACTGTCAACAAGATACTCTAAGGTAGAGGCGGCTCTTCGTTTTGAAAGGATAAGATTAGTTTCAGGTAGTGCTCTTGAATCTGTGTGCGCACTCAGATTTATTTTCATTCTTGGATATTTCTTTAAAAGCGAGACCAAGACGTTCAACACCTTCTCAGCTTGCGGTTTTATATCCCATTTTGCAAAATCAAAATAGATGTTCTCAAGTTCAATATAAACCTCACCGTCTGCACGGCCTACTACGATTTCCTCGGCATCGTCATAAGATAAAATCTCTAGTTCTATATCAAATTTTATATCACCTCGATCATTGGTGTCAAAATATTCCAGAACGGGGATATAAGTGGGTTGATAGCCTTCTAATTGATATTTTTTATTTGGTTTGGTCTTAAATTTATAACGGCCATCCTCACCGGTTCTCATTTTTTCGAGAACATTGCCATTCTTATCAAAAAGTGTTACCAAGGTGTTTGGCAGTATATCACCAGAAACTTTATCGGTTACCACCCCTTCTACAAAATAATTTCTAACGGTATGGGTTCTAGCCACAAAATAAATATTATCTACGCCTTCTCTATTTGATGAAACAAAACCAGTATTTGTACTATCGATTGAGACATATGCAAAGTCGTCGAACGGGGTGTTCATGGATTCTCCTAGATTTAACGCCTCAACATATTCATAATCACGGTGGGAACTAGAAAACACATCTAGCCCACCAAACCCCTGCTTACCGTTAGAGGCAAAATATATGGTGCTATCCTGTGCAATGTATGGAAACTGTTCGCGATATTTGGTATTGATTTTTGAGCCCATGTTTATAGGGGTGCCAAAGCTGCCATCTTTGCGAATATCAACATAATAAATATCGTACGAACCAAGACTTGAAGGCATATCACTAGAGAAAAACAGCTTATCTTCAGCTTCGTTTAATACGGGGTGCATAGTGGAGTAGTAGTCATTGGCAAATGAAACGCGCTCAATGTTTGTCCATTTCTCACCTTTCTTCTCAGCTCTATAGATGCTTACCATAGCTACCTTTACAGAATCAACGTCCACACGTTTCTTGTGGTTTCTTGAAAAATAAATGGTTTTGCCATCTTTTGTAATACAAACCGAACTTTCGTGCCTGCCTGTACTATTTAGTCCTTTTGAAAATTCAGCTACGCTATCCAAGGTTTTTTTATAGTCCCCAACCACTTTCGCCTTAAACAGATCTAAATATGGTGTATTATTCCAATTATATTCAGAACCTGACTCACTTTTAGTAGAAGAAAAGATGATATAGTCATCGTTTACTTCTACACCAAAACTTGCTGCGCCGATATTTGCGGTAAGCAGTTCGAGAGCATAGGTAAATGGGATAACCTTTCTAAGCTTAATTTTAAAGGTTTCAAAATTAATGGTGTCTCCTAAATGCCTTTCGGAAATGATATCTGCTTTTTCATAATTCTTAAAACTTCTGAGTACATCAAAGTATCTAAAGTAAAAACCATGATCTAGCTTTTCTTTGTCAACATTATCATACACGATTGAATAGGCATCGTTAGCCTTTTCAATTTCTGAATTAAAATAATAACAATCCCCCAATTTTCTTAAATTGTCATTAGTTTGGGGCAATTTTTCAAAAACTTCTGCAGCATCCACGTAAGACCTATTTTCATAGAGTTTATTAGCCTTTTTTAAACTTTGCGAAAAACCAATAGGTCCTAATACTAGGAGAACTAGCGTAAGGATTTTGTGACAAGTTATTTTAGTTTCCATTTTTAGAAAAATCTTGGGGATTTATCAAAACCTTTAGTTATTATTCTATTGACATCAAATAATATGAAAATCTCGTGAGAACCTGAATTAAAGCGGCCTAGATTGGTAAGCGTATAGTCATAGGCATAGCCAACCCTTAAATTTGGAAGAATCTTCACGTTAAATAGTCCGCTTACAGAGTCATCAAAGCGGTAGCCAACTCCAGCCTCAAATTTATCGTTGATTAGCACGTTGGCTGTAATATCCAAAGAAATTGGTGCCGTATCTACCTGCCTTGCCAAAAAGGCAGGTTTTAACTTTAAATTAGAATTTAAGTTAAAAACGTAACCACCTGTTAAAAACAAATGCGCGTTTTCTGTACCTTGGGTCACGATACCACTATCTTCATCCAAATGTTCAGACTGCAATAGGTTTGGTACTGAAAACCCTACATAATATGTATCTGAAAAATAGAAAACACCTGCACCAATATTAGGGAACGTTCTGCTTATATTTTCCGCAAAAGCTGGATCGGGCAGTGGGTCTGAATACACAAACCCGTTAAAATCTGTATTAAAAAAAGAGGCTCCAGCTTTTATGCCAAACGACAGTCTGGAATTTAGGCTAACCGGCAATACATAAGCCACATCAATAAAGGCACTGGTCTCATTAACAACATCGCCAATTTGGTCGTGTACTATAGAGATACCCCCTTCAAGACGATCTGTAAATTTAGCGTGACCAAAAAACGTACCCGTAGTTGGCCCGCCAACAGCGCCAACCCATTGCGAACGGTAGAGTGTGCCAAAATTAATCATGGTATCATCAGCTGTGGCGTAGGCAGGATTTATCACACTCATGTTATACATATACTGCGTGAATTGCGGGTCTTGTTGTGCCTGCAGGACGAAGCTGCCAATTAATAGCAGAATAAAAAGTTGAAATGTTGTAAAAGTCTTCGTCATAACTTATTATCGGCTTAAATAAACCCGACCTTGCTGCGGTGGGCGCACACCGTCATTAAATTCCAGCACGTAAAAATAGACACCTACCGGCAGTACACCATCGCCGTTTTTTGAGGTACCATTCCACCTTGGTGAACTGGCATCGCCTACGTAAAGCTCTTTTCCGTAGCGATTAAAAACAATTAATTTAAAGTTTGGAAATAGCTCATTGATGTTCACAATATTGAAATCGTCGTTAATTCCATCGTCATTGGGTGAAAAGCCATCAGGGATCATCAGCTCCAATATACAGGTGTCAATTACAACGGTGGCTTCTAGTCGCGGCGCGCTTTCGCATTCATTTTCTGAAACGAATGCACCGTAGTAAATCTGGCCGTCAACGAGCGGTTCATTATTTTCATAAATGGTTCCACCCTCAGCGGCATCGTACCAAACGATAGTTCCAATACCGTTTATGTTGTTGCTCAAATCTTGGATGGTTGCTTCATCTTCCTCGCAAAATGTAGCGCCCTCTTCGATTAAAGTTGGGATTTCGATAATGTCGATATTGACTTGAATAGGTGCTATGGGGGCTGTGTTGCCTGAACATTCCCCGGGATTAAAAAAGAAATCGATAATGCTAATTGACGTGATGCCAGGATTTACGAACAGATTTCCTGAAATATTAAAGAACGAAATCCCTGAAATCACTTCAATATCTACAGAATTTACCAAACTGTTTTCGCCCGTGAGTTCATAAATTATCGTGTAATTGCCATCGCTTAGTTGGTCTGCTCCAGAAACGGTAACTACGACATCGGTCCCGAGGCAAAAATCACTTTCAGAAGAAATTTCAATGCCAGTTAAATCTGGTGTTTCCCCAAAAGTTACTTCAACGGCAGCTTGAGAGACCAAATTACACTCATCTGAAAATACTTGATAGGTATAGATGCCTTCAGAATCTAAAGTTGGATCAAAAATACCATTTGCCGTTATGAGAGGAGGAGACCAGGACCCCCCGGCATCTGGGTTACCACCGAGAAAATTAAATAAATTTATTTGGTTGTCGTTACAGATTTCCACAGAGCCGTCGTTACCGGCGTTTGGCTCATTCTCAACCGTAACACTAACAACGGCAGAAGCATCAGGACAATTACCGGCGCCAAGAACGGTATAGGTGTAAGTACCCCCTGCGTCAAGGTCTGGATTAAAAACCCCCGAACCGCTTAACAATGCAGGCGACCAAGTACCGCCAGCGTCTGGATTTCCTCCAAGGCTATCGAATAAATCGGTAAGGCCATCATTAGTACACAATAAAACCGAAGCATCTTCTCCCGCATCAACGGACCCTGTCAAGGTAACATTAACCGTAGCGGTATTAACTGGGCAATCTCCAGAAGTTGAACTTATGGAATAGGTATAAAGACCCTCAGCATCCAGAGCGGGGTCAAAAATGCCGGTTCCGCTAGTTAAGGTTGGGCTCCAGCTTCCCCCTCGCGTAGGATTTCCGTTAAGGCTATCAAACAAATCTACGGTATCATCAGACTGGCAGAGGGAAAGATTTCCATTTGAACCGGCCTCGGGTACGTTTTCTATGCTTACCGACACAATTGCCCTAACAGTTTCACACGGCGCTACCGCTGGCAAGGTGTAGGTATAATTCCCTTCGGTATCAATTGCTGGGTCAAAAATACCGGTTCCGCTAATTAGCGGAGGGGACCAAAACCCACCTGGGTCTGGGTTACCATTTAGGCTTTCAAACAGATTGACTGTTCCTTGGTTACTGCATAAGTTTATTGAGGCATTACCACCAGCGTTAGGAGCTTGGGTAACTGTAACTGAAACTGTTGCAACATCATCTTCACAAACGGTTGATGTTGAAACCTGAGTATAAGTATAAGTTCCCTCTACATCAATTGTTGGGTCAAAAACACCACTGCCGCTATTTAATGCTGGAGACCAAACCCCACCAGTATCAGCAGTTTCTCCAAGACTATTAAATAGATCGATAGGCGCCGAGTCATTACACAATGCCACGCTACCGTCTGTTCCAGCCGAAGCTACATTTTCAACCAAAACAGTAACATCTGCCGAAGAGTTGGTACAAGATGCAGTGCCTTCTAAAGTGTAGGTATAAATTCCTGCTGTATCAACCCCTGGATCAAAAATACCGGTACCACTGTTTAAGGTTGGCGTCCAGACCCCTCCAGATAGGGGATCCCCACCAAGGCTATCAAATAAATTAATGGGATTATCATTGCTACATAATTCAACAGCACCATCAGTTCCAGCATCCAAAAAAGGAACAATGGTTACGGTAACGTTTGCAGAGTCGCCGGAGCAGATTGACGTTGCAGGTAGGGTGTAGGTATAAGTTCCTTCAGTATCAACATCTGGGTCAAAAAAACCAGTTCCACTATTTAATGATGGAGACCAAGTACCTCCCGTATCTGGATTTCCGCTAAGGCTATTAAATAAATCGATTGTACCCACATCACTACAAACTTCCACAGCGCCATCATTTCCTGCATTTGGTGCGATTTCAACCGAAACTGAAACTACGGAGGATGCATCGGGGCAGGGAGGCGTACCGACCAAGGTATAAGTATAGTTACCAGGGGGGTCTATCATAGGGTCATATAACCCAGAACCGCTTGCTAATGCCGGAGACCAGGTGCCGCCAGTTTGAGGAGTACCTTCAAGACTGTTGAATAAGTCTATTGGGCTGTCGTTGCTGCATAGTTCGATAGCCCCGTCTAAACCCGCATCTGGAAAAGGCGTGAGCGTTATGGTAACCGTTGCCGAATCGTCAGGACAAGGGGCTGACCCCGTTACGGTATAAGTATAAACGCCCGCAGAATCAATTGACGGGTCAAAAAGGCCGGTTCCGCTGTTTAAAGCAGGTGACCAAGTCCCGCCTGAATCAGGATTTCCACCAAGTCTATCAAAAAGGTCAATAGAGTCAATGTTATCGCATACTTCTATAGTAGTACCGGTTCCTGCACTTGGTAATGGGGCAACAGATACAGTTACGCTAGCTGAAAGGTCTTCGCAGGGACCAACACCAGTAACGGTGTAGGTATAAACGCCCTCTGGGTCGATTGACGGGTTGAATATTCCAGAGCCACTACTAAGTGCAGGCGACCAGGTGCCTCCAGGTTGGGGCGAACCACCCAGACTATCAAATAAATCAACTACAGCGCTATCTGTACATAAATTTATCTCACTATTTTCTCCCGGTATAGGTGCTGGTCCCACTTCTATCATAACGGTTGCCGAAGTTTCCGGGCAGGGTTCTTCCTCTGGAAAAGAATAAGTATAGACTCCAGGTGCATCAAAGGCAGGGTCAAACAATCCGGTCCCACTGGCAAGTTCTGGACTCCATGTGCCACCAGGATCGGGGCTGCCACCTAAAATCGTGAATAAGTTTACCTGCCCCTCAGTTTCGCAAACAGAGAGCGTTGCATCCTCACCTGCATTTGACCCCTCGGTAAGCTCTATGAAAACCGCTAGTCTCCCGGAACTTTCGCAGGGCGGATCTACCGTCGTGGCGTAATAGGTCTGCCCATCTATTAGAGGCGTCTCTAAAGCCAAGGGAACTGCAGAAAATAGTGTGGGGTACCAATTGTTGAGCCCGCTAGCGACCAAATCCCCGACCGTGGGTGTAAATGTATCGGTAACACAAAAATCTTGAGTGGTCTCACCTTCAGGAACTGGTGTGGAACCTACATTAACTAAAACAGAAAGTCTTGAGGTTCTGCATCCTGAATCTGGGTTTGATTGGTCTGCGTAATAGAGCGTGTTGTCCATCAAAACCGTACTTTCATCTAGAGCTACACCACCAGTGGGCTGCAGGTACCATTGGATATCATTACCTATTGCCACCAAGTTTGCAACAGTTGCATTGCTCGGGTCATCTAGGCAAACGCCCTGAAAGTTCTGACCGGTTGGAGGCCCTAATATAACTACCTCGACCCGCTGTCTCGACCCGCAAGTGCCAGAGTTGTCATCTGCATAATAATCTTCTCCATTATTTAATCCAGCGTTGCTGTTTAAAGGCTCGGTAGATGTAGCCGTGTCGTACCAAACTATACCGTTTCCGTTATCTATAGCCTGTAGATCAGACACCAAAACAGATTCGGTATCACAAAATGATTGGGTAGGGTTATTTACCGTAGGACACTGCGAATACGCCGCAAATACAGTAATTAAAAAAATTGGAATATAAAGTAGAAATCTGCCAATCAAGGGTTTTAATGTGTTTGATTTATTTTAATCGGTACATGCGATGTTATGTTTGAGTTTTCGCAATGGATTAATTAAGTCCTAATGTTAATTATAAAATCATCAAAAAACCTTGGAGGGAAAACAAATATATACAAACTGCTCAAATATAACAACGACGATTAATTTAATTCTATAATGTTATTTTCTGTATTGTACTGTAATATATACGTGCCTTCATTTGAGAAATGACCATTCTTATTCTTAAGGTAGTCAAATTTGAGCATAAGATGTTTAGACTTAGTCCCTCCCAATGATTGTTCAAAACTTTTATTGTTCTGAACCAGTCTAAATATAATATCTAAGGTAAGATCAAATCCTATAATTGCATTTTTGGTGGGTTCTTTTTTATACTTGCTTCTATATTGGTTCTCGAAATCGGCAGTTTTGGCATCATTAGTGGGAGGGAACAATGAGGGATAGATTAGTTTTAAAATTTTGAATCGAATAGACGAGACCGCTCCTGACACAGGGATTTTATCTTCATCCAGAATTACCATTTGAATATCATTAATTGGCAGTTTGGACATTAGTGCGGTTGTCGTGTTGAGATATACAATGGTTCTATCGGTCTCTAAAATTAGGTAATTGGTCTTATTTTTATCTAAGGCCTCATCTAAATCCGTTTCATTAAAAAACCCGGTATTATCAATTTGGACGTACTTAGCATTAGGGATATAAGTATCAATTAACGTTTTATCCTGCATGGTTTCCTTGTTGCTTACTACAATTACATTGGCGTTTTTTGCTTTAATGAATTGTAATAACTGTTGTTTTCTTTTTGTTTTTGAAACTAAAGACTGCAACACCTTTTCGTTTGCGTAGTTTAAGGTATCGGCTGTATAGGAAATGAGATTTGTTGGTGCCTCTGTTGTAATTTCAGGAAGCTCGTTTTTACTTAGAAAGGGTGCCAAAATAGCGTTTGGTACGGACGCGCTCTTTATATTCAAAGTATTATTTTCCAGTGAGTTTTGAATTTCGAAATCAAACTGTATTCCCAATTGTCGAGCCGAATCCATTGCTATCGTTGCGCCTTCGTAAAATTCTAGTTCCTTGTTGGTATATACTTCTGTTGAGGCTATGGCACCAGTCTGTAAATTTCTATTGTCAAAATCATTTTTTGAGAAAGGTAAGTAAAAATACAGTTGCGCTTTCTTGTTATAATCTAAATTGGCAAACAGACCAAGGTCACTTTTATTTTCCCTATCGTTACTATCAATAGGCATTTTAATAATTTGTCCAGTCATGACACCGCGTTCCAACTCTGGATTTAATTCTAAAAAATTTGTAGTGGTCATTCCAGCCTTGTTTGATAGACTGTAAAGGGTTTCGCCCGATTTTACCGTATAATTTTTAAATTTTCCTAACGTTTTATCAGAGTCTGAAATTTTATCCGGGTTTAGATCTACTGGTATGATTGAATCGGTAGCTGGCTTTTTTGAAAGTGTTTCGGCCGTTTTCTTAGAAACGGTATCTAACTCAACCGTGCTTATCTCTGGTTCTGTAGGTTGGATGCTAGGTTGATTTTTGTTGGTTTGAATGTTTTTATCTTCAGGGGTTTCTTCAATATTAGCTTCGTCAATTTCTTCCTCAACCTTTACTTCTTCAACTTGTTCCTGTTCAGCTTTTTCTTGTTCAATTTGTACTTCAGCCTCTACTTCCTCAGCCTTTACTTCTTCAACCTGTTCTTCAACTTTTGCTGTTTCAATTTGTTCTTGTTCAACTTGTTCTTCAACCTTATCCTTTTCAATCTGTTCCTCAACTATGTCTTTGTTAGATGAAACATCAATTGTGTTGAGGGTATCGGTTACGGTTTTCTGTATGGTCTCTTCTTCTTCTTCTTTTTCTTCTATGAAGACATCCGTATCATCTTCGTACTGCGATAGCGATTTGTTGGTTACAGCAGAGTTGTCGTTTTGGTTTAATGTTGTGGTTTTGTTTTGCTCTTCTTTTAATTCACCAGTATTTGCCGCAACCGTATTGGTAGTGGCATTGTTGGCACTGGTATTTTGCCCGATGGCAATTTCTTGCCCCGCATAAAGCATACCTACGATTTGCGGATTGTTGGCTTCAAGATTTTTAATCGTTGTATTAAATTGCCTGGCAAGACCCCATTTGGTGTCTCCCTTTTGCACCACATAATTGCCCTTGCCGTTAAAGCCTTTTCTTATTTTTGGTATCCTGAGCAATTGACCCGTTTTTAGAACGCCATCCAATCTATCGTTGTTTGCTGCAATTAATGCGTCCAGACTTATGTTATACTCTTTCGCGATTCCCCATAAAGTCTCACCTTTAGCCACTAATCTTTCTCCGTCTCTAATGTCTGGCACCGATGGTTCATAGGTTTTATCTATATTGAGAATATGACCTATTTGAAGCATTTTTTTAATATGCGGATTTTGTTGGATCAAGGACAGAACAGAAACGCCGAACCGTCTAGATAGACCGATTTTAGTATCCCCTCTCACCACCCTGTAGGTAATACCTGATTTAGAACTGCTTGACCCAGAATTGTTGGATGCAGGTATGGTTAAGGATTCTCCGGCATAAATAACCTCTTTGGAACCTGGATTGAGATTGAATATATCTTGAACAGATACCCCGTATTTTCTGGAAATTTTATAAACGGTCTCTCCCTTTTTTACCAAGTGCTTAGTCGTATTCTGTTGCGCTGAGGTTTCAAAAAAAACAAAATAGAGACAGAGGGAAAGTCCTAGCAAGCGGCGCATTTAGTAGTTTTTAAGGTAAAATGTAAATAATATTTAAAATTACTAAAATATATACGCTCGAAAAAATTTGCATAAGTTGTTATCAACAGGATGTTAACAAGATTTCTGCTCGTAAGGCCTCGGCCCAAAATGTAACACGCTGTAATACAGAACTTCTTCTTTAGCGCTTTATTCTAAAGAAATGAAGACGAACATAAGGCACACTGCAATACTTCTAATTTCGTGGCCAAAAACTTAGCACAACTAAAAATTTTAATGCAATGACCCGAAGGCTTAAATTCAAAATGCAATATCTTATCTTTACGCCCTAAATTTAATGAAATGAGCAGTATTGTTGCCATTGTTGGGAGGCCAAACGTTGGAAAATCCACTTTTTTCAACCGATTGATAAAGCGTCGTGAGGCCATTGTTGATGCGGTAAGTGGCGTTACGCGCGATCGACATTATGGTAAGAGTGAATGGAACGGCAAGGAGTTTTCAATCATAGATACCGGAGGCTATGTAAAGGGAAGTGATGATGTGTTTGAAGCGGAAATTGACAAACAAGTGGAGTTGGCCATTGAAGAGGCCGATGCCATTATTTTTATGGTTGATGTAGAGTCTGGCGTTACTGGTATGGATGAGGATGTGGCAAATTTGCTGCGCAGGGTAGAAAAACCCGTTTTTTTGGTGATTAACAAAGTTGATAACAATCAACGCGCCGAAAACGCGGTGGAGTTCTATTCGCTTGGTTTGGGAGATTATTACACGATTGCCGGTATAAGCGGCAGTGGCACGGGCGACTTACTTGATGCCGTGGTCGAGGCCCTACCTGATATTGAGGACGAAAGCGACGAGGAACCATTGCCAAGATTTGCCGTTGTAGGTCGGCCTAATGCTGGCAAATCATCCTTCATAAATTCGTTAATAGGCGAGGAGCGCTACATCGTAACCGATGTCGCTGGGACAACCAGGGACGCCATAGATACAAGATATAACCGCTTTGGCTTTGAATTTAACTTAGTGGATACGGCTGGTATTCGAAGAAAATCCAAGGTAAAGGAGGATTTGGAATTTTACTCGGTGATGCGAAGTGTTCGTGCTATTGAGCACTGCGATATCTGTCTTCTAGTTTTGGATGCAACTCGGGGATTTGATGGGCAGGTACAGAATATCTTTTGGTTAGCCGAAAGAAACAGGAAAGGGATTGTCATTTTGGTCAATAAATGGGATTTAATCGAAAAAGAGACCATGACTATGCGCGATATTGAAAGAAACATCAGGAAGGAAATAGAGCCATTTACAGATGTACCAATCCTATTTATTTCAGTATTGAACAAACAGCGTATTTACAAGGCAATAGAGACCGCGGTCGAAGTGTATAAAAACCGTATAAAAAAGATAAAGACCAGTAAGCTAAACGAAATTCTACTTCCTATCATTGAAAATTACCCTCCGCCCGCTTACAAAGGCAAGTTTGTTAAGATTAAATACATCATGCAATTGCCTACCCCACAGCCGCAGTTTGCATTTTTTTGTAACTTACCCCAATACGTTCGGGAACCTTATAAACGTTATTTAGAAAATAAATTACGTGAGGAATTTAACTTTAACGGCGTTCCCATAAGCGTATATATGAGAAAGAAATAAATTAGAGGAGTATAGTATAGATGAAGGGGGACAGAACAAGATTATTTACGATTGTACCGGCCTTTCTCTGCTATATGTTAACCTGTGTTTCACAGAATTTACCTCAGATACAGATAGATGGAAATCAAAATTATTGCGTTGGCTCGGCCATAGCTATTGTTACTAATGTGGATATTGATAATCCCGGCGGCGTAGGCAATACGCTCAATACTGTTTTTATTCAAATTTCTGAGGGTTACGAAATCAATCAAGACCTATTATATCTCAATGGTAATTTCTCCAATATAACCGCGTCATGGTCTGTTGAGCAGGGGTTATTATCCCTTAGCGGGCCTGCGAGTTTAATGGAATTTGAAGATGCTATTGCGAGCGTTTTCTTTGAAACAACACAAAATGAATTTACAGCAGACCGGGCGTTTTCCATTAACCTGTCATCGGCTAATTTCCTACCCTCAACCGGTCATTATTATATGTACGTGCCAGATGTTGGGATATCGTGGTCCCAAGCTAAAATTGCGGCTGAAAATCTGCAATTTTTCGGAATTCAAGGCTACTTAGCGACGATTACCTCAGAGGAGGAGGCCCAACTTTCTGGAGCACAAAGTGAGGGTACGGGTTGGATTGGGGCTAGCGATGCCGAACAGGAGGGAAGTTGGAAGTGGGTCACTGGCCCAGAAAACGGTACCTTATTTTGGGTAGGGCAAAGTAACGGAGTGCCACAAAACGGTGAGTTTTCGTTCTGGAATACGGATGAGCCCAATAACTTTGGAGCCACCGGCGAGGATTATGCCCATATTACAGACCCAAGTATCGGTAATTTAGGATCCTGGAACGATTTACAGGATCAGGGCGATGCCCCAGGAAGTCCCTACCATCCGCAGGGCTATATCGTGGAGTTTGGAGGAATGCCAGGTGACCCAAAGATAAATCTCTCCGCAAGTAGCACGCTAAATATGCCAAGACTTACAGCTAACTCGTCTAGCGTGTGCGCTAACTCAATGGCCGACCTAGCCGTTACTTCAAATACACCGCGAGTTCTCTGGTTTGACACAGAAACGTCAAGTGCTATAATTCATGAGGGAATAACCTACAGCGCCAAATTAACAGAAACTACAACCTTTTGGTTACTCCCACTTTATGATGACTGCTCAACTGGCAAGCGCTTTCCTTTAACCATTGAGGTTTTTCCAGTTCCTGAAGCTAAGGATGTAAGTATTATTCAATGTGATGATGAATTTCAGGATGGTCTTAGTGTTTTTGATTTGAGCGACTATAAGGGCTTATTAACAAACGGAGCCACAAACAGGGAAATCAAATTTTACTTAGATGCTGGTTTAACCAATCCCATTGACAGTGAAAATTTCAACAATACCTCCAACCCACAAACCATTTTCGCCGAAATTATAGATACGGTTAACGGGTGTTCGGCCAAATCAGAGATTTATTTAGAAACTAACGTTTCTAATTTAAACGACGTAGTTATAGAGGAATGTGATACTCAAATTGAAAACGGGTTGGTGCAATTTGACTTATCGGTCGCTAGTGCCCAAATTTTAGACGGTCTTTCTACAGATTTTGAGATTGACTATTATTTAAGTTATCAAGATGCCCTATTTAAGGATGATGCGCTAGGCAATACTTATGCAAATGTTGAGCCTTATGAACAAACTATTTACGCTAGGGTAGAGGAGGAAGGCAATTGTCATTCTATTATCCAAGTTAACCTTAAGATTATAAAATTGCCAGATTTGGCTGCCGATGAAACGCTTTTCTACTGCCTAAATAGTTTTCCGCGACCAATTGAGTTAAACAGTGGGATGTTAAGTGGCGTATCGCATGACTATAATTATGCGTGGTCAACCGGCGAAACAACCAAAAATATAGAGGTAAGCGCACCTGGCACTTACAGCGTTGAGGTTGTAGCGAAAAATGGATGTTCGAAAACGCGAACCATCACCGTTTTACCATCCAATACGGCAACAGTTGATGATGTTTCTGTAAGTGATTTACTTGAAGATAATTCAATTACGTTAGAAGTATCGGGAAGTGGGGAATACGAGTTTTCATTGAATAATGAATCTGGACCTTGGCAATCTGAAAATACGTTCAGGCATCTAAGTCCGGGGATTTATACTGTTTATGTAAGGGATGTAAAAAATAATTGCGGAAGCGTAAGTAAGCAAGTTTCGGTAGTGGGCTACCCGAAGTTTTTTACGCCAAACGGTGACGGTGATAACGACCTTTGGCAACTTGGTGGTATTTCAGAGCAGTTTCAACCAAATTCCAAGGTTTATATATTCGATAGGTACGGTAAAATGCTTTTTACACTTCACTCTTACAATCAATCTTGGGACGGTACGTTCAATGGGGTTCCCTTACCAGTGAATGATTATTGGTTTTATGCGATACTTGCGGATGGACGCCAATTTCGGGGCCACTTCACCTTAAAGCGTTAATTTTTGTTATGAACGTGTTGATTACAATTAGCGCTGAAAAGCCTCTTTAAGATATCCAAATAGAATTGAAATAAGTATTAAAAAGCCGTTTGAAAACTCCTTGCCACCCTGGATGCAGCGTTATAGTCTATATTCGCTTGGTAATCATAAATGCTTTTTTGTAGCAGGTAATTTTGAGTTGAGCTTAATATGAATTATGTGTGTTTTTAATAAATAGGAAAGGCGGGTTTAATGTATTTTAATTAGAAAGTGTCTACCCAAACAGGCAACTAGGGTTCACGGTGAACATCTCTATACGGTATTAAACGTTTACAAGTATTTGTACTCACTTGTACTTGTTTACAAACGTTTGTAATTGAATAAATGAAATTAAGTGACTGTAAATCAGTGTTTAACAGTTAATTTGTTTTATAAGTACCAAAAAACGCTTAGATTTGTAATAAGGACAAAGTGGAAATATACGTACCACTACGTATAGCCGTACGTTA
>Ga0207419_1000644_pt1 | contig 29930 bp, 27 predicted proteins | sample ElkSloMetagenome_4_FD_184723 | JGI IMG/M metagenome (GOLD analysis project Ga0207419, IMG submission 184723) | Hot spring microbial communities from Elkhorn Slough, Monterey Bay, USA - MD2A (version 2) | ecosystem: Environmental > Aquatic > Marine > Intertidal zone > Estuary: Microbial mat ... | reverse complement strand
AACGATCCGTGCTTATGGTCGTGGTCGTCTGTCGGGCGGTGATCATGGTCGTGATTGTCGTGGTCATGGTCATGGTCGTGGTCGTGGTCGTTATGGTCCGCATGATCCACAGTCGCATCGCCATCGTGATGATGCTCAGCCTCCATGCCATGAGTGTGGACATTGACCGCACTTTGCTCGCACTGGCCGCGCCTATCCAAGCTCAACCAGTCGAGCTTTTCGAGCGCCTCGACGGTGTTATCGAGCAACGCTTGCTGGTCAGCGTTGACTGGCGCATGCTCGAAGCCGATCAGGTTGTAGGCGGGTATTTCCAGCTCTATTCGCAGGACTGAGTCATCCAGCGCCAGGTGACCGCTGGCCTCACCGTGCACGTGGGCATCATGCTGGCGCATTGGCTCGTCGAACTGTGCCGCCAGCGACGCAGGCAGGCTCGCGAACAAAAACAAAAACAATAATCGAATCACAAGAGTCACTCCAGATTCATCAATCTAGATGTTATATTATAACAATGTCAATATGCCGCCAACCACGTCGCTGGACGGACCGCCTCGGCATGGTGGTCGCCATTAGCTGCGCTCTGCATTGTGCCATGGTTATGCTGCTTTTCCTGTCATTCCCCGCCCTGTGGCTGAATCGGCGCTACTGGGAAATGGGCCTCTGGCAGAAGCTGCTGTGGCTTGAATGGGCGCTGCTCGGACTCGCCTGGGCGATGATGATCAGCGCGACCTTGCTTAGCGGGGTCAGGGGCAAACAGGTCTGGCCTACGCTGACCGGCTTGGCTGGCCTGATCGGCATGAGCGTACTCATCCTTACGCCGCTGCATTTCTCCAGCCCGTGGATCGGACTGGCCATCCTGGCCTGCGGAATTCTGGTCGGACTGTCGCATCTCGGTCGCTTGCGCTTTATTTGAATGAAATTGGGACTTGGCGCACAATGTCGCGCTAGTAACCGTCATCCTCAGGGCTTCTCTTGACCATGCAATCAACTTCAATCCACGGCATGTGGTCCTCTCGCCTGGCGTTCATTCTTGCGGCTACCGGATCCGCCGTCGGCCTGGGCAACATTTGGCGCTTCCCCTACATCACTTCTGAAAATGGCGGCGGCGCTTTTGTGCTGATCTACCTGCTCTGCATTCTCGCGGTTGGCATGCCGATCATGTTTTCCGAAATCATCATCGGTCGTCGTGGACGAATGAGCCCGATCAATTCCCTGCGCGAGCTTTCGGTCGACGCTGGAGCGAGCAAGGGTTGGATGGGTCTGGGGATTCTCGGCGTCATCGCCGGCTTTCTGGTCCTGTCCTTTTACTCGGTCGTCGCCGGCTGGACCCTGCACTACGGCTTTCTCTACGCCAAGGAGCTATTCGGCGGCGTGGGCGTGACCGATCCTGGCGCGAATTTCAGCGGCCTGCTGTCCAGCGCCGGTGAGATGACGTTCTGGCACGGTCTGTTCATGGTTATGACCGTCAGCGTCGTTGCCCTGGGCGTCGAGAAGGGCCTGGAACGGGCGGTCAGCGTATTGATGCCGATCCTTTTCATCCTGCTTCTCATCTTGCTGGGCTATGGCATGAACACCGGCAATTTTCAGGAAGCCGTCGGCTTTATGTTTACGCCGGACTGGTCGATGGTCTCCGGCGGCATGATCGTGACGGCCATGGGTCAAGCCTTCTTTACCCTGAGCCTGGGCATGTGCGCGATCATGACCTACGGGGCCTATCTGCCCTCGGATGTCAGCGTTCCCAGAGTGGGCGTGACCGTGGTCATTGCCGACACCCTGGTGGCCCTGGTCGCCGGACTGGCGATTTTCCCGATCGTCATTTCCTTCGGAATCGATCCTGCCGGCGGTGGCCCGGGCCTGATCTTTACCTCCCTGCCGCTGGCCTTCGCCGAGATGCCCTTCGGCATTCTCTACGGCATGGCCTTTTTCCTGCTGCTATCGGTGGCCGCCTGGACCAGCGGTATTTCCCTGATGGAGCCGGCCACGGCCTATCTCGTCGAATCAACCAACCTGAGCCGACGGACTGCGGCCCTGTGCGTGGCAGGCCTGGCCTGGACGCTGGGCCTGGCTTCCGTGCTCTCCTTCAACCTCTGGTCAGAAGTCACCATCGGCGGGCGCAGCATCATGGGCGCGATCGAGTACGTGGCCAACGACATCATGCTGCCCCTGGGTGGTCTGCTGACGGCGATCTTTGCCGGCTGGGTCCTCTCCGGCAAAATCACCCGCGAGGAACTGGGCGAGAAGATGCCGAACTGGGCCTACACGTCCTGGCTGTGGCTGACCCGCGTGGTCACCCCGGCCCTGATCCTCGTGGTCCTGGCAAGCCTCATGGGCATTATTTGAGTCAACGGGTCACGGTCCAAGCCCTACGACCCGGATCGGGGATTACTCCGGCGGGCGATGACGACCGCTCGCAGGGGCGCGGGCAGGCCTTCAATGGTCCGCGTTGAATCCTCTGGGTCGAGCGCTTCTGGCAATGACTGGAAGGGCATCCAGTCGGTCGATCGCTGTTCTTCGGTCGTGGTGGCCGTGATATCCACACAGCGACAGTTTTGATAGCCAGCCTGTTCCATCCACTGCAACAATCGACGCTCGGTCGGCAGGGCATGGACGTTCCGCATCCTGGCATAGCGTTTGGGTGAATCGAGTTGGTCGTCCTCGTCGCCTGGGAGGATCAGAGTGTCGAGAATCAAGCGTCCGCCAGGCTTGAGGCGCTGAGCCAGTTGACTGAGATGATCGAGATGATCGCGACGGTGGTAAAGCACGCCGAAGGAACACACCGTGTCGAATCCGTCGAGCGCCGGATTAAGATCCTCCAAGGTCGAGGCCAGCAGCAAGTGGGGTGCCGGCCCGGCAAAGTGACTGATGGCGTTGTGCTGGTGGATAAAGAGCTGGGTCGGATCGCAGCCGATCACGCTGGCGGCACCTGCATCGAGCATGGCCCAGCCGAAGTAGCCGTTGCCAGCGCCGACATCGAGTACGTGGTCGCCGCGCAAGTCGACGTGTGGGGCGACTCGCGCCCATTTCCAGTCGGATCGCCACTCGGTGTCGATGGCCACACCGCCCAGAGTCAGTGGCCCCTTGCGCCAGGGGATCAGCTCCTTCAAGCAATCGGAAAGCCCTGCGCTCTCAGACACGGCCAGACCTGCGAGAAGGCGCCCCCGGTCCATCGACCAGCCCGCGTCACAAAGAGGCAAGTCATCGACCAGCGCCCCCCATGCCGCGTGCCTGCCATGACGCCGCAGCCAATCCATGTGCGCGGCAGCGATCCGGTCGACAGTGTCCGAACCGAAGCGCTCGTTCAACCAAGCACGATGTCGCTGGAGATTCAGAGCTCCGTCCCTGATTCGCCCACCGACTCGGTTGCCTCCAGACCGAGCTCATAGGCTGGCGCGAACACGAAGGGTATGGAGAAATCCAGGGTTGCAATTTCGTAGCGATCATCCAGGGCTGAGGCATCGCCGCCCTTGTTCCAGCGAACCTTAAGCGAGTGCAGACCCGGCTCAAGTCCGGTCAGTTCGATCACCCCAACCAGACCTCGCAGGTTCAGATCGAAGCGCTCGGCCGGGATGAGACTCGACGAGGGCAAGGTCCGGTCGCCCAGCGACACCTCCCATAGACCGCGCAGGCAGTCGAGCGGCGCATTTTGATCCTCGCAGTGCAGGTCTAGGATCGGATTGTCGCGCAAGGGAAAGTAGGGAATGAAGACCGACAGGATGGAGCGCTGCTGTACGAAATCATCGATCATCGGGTAGAAACGCATTCGATCGCGGGAACTGCGCAAATTTTCATAATAGGTGCTGCGGAATCCCTCGGCCGCCATGTCGTCATCGAGGTAGCGAAACTCCTCGGACAGGCTGAATTGGGTCCAGCTGGCGTTGACCGCAAACCCGACCACGATGATCAGCGCGCTCCCAGCGCCCAGAAAAAAGTTGAACAGTCGCGGACGGGTGTTCGACTGGAGGGTCAGCTGGACCGGCAGGATTAAGCGCTGGGGAGCCATCCAGCCGCTGAGCCGGATCAGTCCGTGAATGAGTCGTTGGTACCAGCCGCGCTCCTGAAGCCGCGGAAACCACTGGCCGAACTTGGCATCCAGCAACCAGAGCAGCACGACGACGGCGAAGAATCCGCCGACCATAACGACGGTAGCCAGGGTGATGGCCTGATTGGTTTGACCGGTCTGCGAACCGATCAGGCCGGCAAGAACAATGACTCCGCCAAAAATAAAAGCGGTCCACAGCATGCCGAGAGCAATCAGACTGATCACCGCAAACAAAGACGAGGCCAGATGATCTGCTTTGGCGATGGCCTCCGAGACGGTCAGCAGTCGGTTGCGATAATAGCGGCGTCCGATCGGTCCCAATCCGGGTGTCTCATCCCAGTCGATGCCCTGCGGAAACACAGTGCGCAGACCGATAAGGCCCGCCCAGTACGCGCGGATCATCAGGTGAACGGCAAAGCAAAATCCCAGCACGTAGAACAAACCCGGTACCAGAATCAGAACGATGTTCGAACCCATCGCCGAGATAAGCGACTGATGAGACTGCACGTTGATCAAGGTCTCGAACAACCAGCCTGGTAGGGTGAACAGGGCCACCATGGTCAAACCAGAAATGATCAATTCGATCTCATCGGTGCGATCCCGCAGTCGCTCTATTTTCGCCTCGTTTGGATCGGGGGTCTGGGGCTCAGATGTCTGCGTGTCCTGGCTCATATTGATGTCACCGAATTGCCGCGATGGCGCTGAAATTGAGGCACTGGAACCAGTCGACGACCTGACTGAAACCAGCCGAGCGCAGGCGTTCATGGTGGTCTAAGCGCGATTCAGGGATCAGCACGTTTTCCAAAGCCTGGCGCTTCCGCGCAATCTCCAGATCGGAGTAGCCCTGAGCCCGCTTGAAGTCGTGATGATGGGAATCCAGCCAAAATTGATCGACAGGATCGAAGGCCAGCTTCTCGGCAAGGAGCAGAATTCCGCCGGGCCTGAGACCGGAGGCGATGCGATCAATCAATGCCTGGCGCTTGGCGCGCTCGATAAACTGCAAAGTGAAGTACAGCAACACGATCGATGCGTTTTCGATGGGCAGCTCGCAAATATCGGCTTCGATCACCTCGACCGCGACCCGAGAATTGTCGGCAGTAACGAGTTGGCGACAGCGATGGACCATATCTGGCGATGTGTCCGCAGCGATGATCTGCACTCCTTCTACGCCGACCGCCCGTCGCGCAGCCAGGGTCGCGGCCCCCAGTGAACAACCGAGATCATAAATTCTCGAATCGGGCTGGACGGCCCGACGAACCATCAATGGCGTCAACTCCAGTAGCAGGCGGTAGCCCGGCACCGACCGCTCGATCATGTCAGGAAACACCCGAACCACCGATTCGGAAAACTCGAACGGTGCCGTGCCGGGCTCAGTCCCGGCCCGGCGGTCAGCGTATATGCGATCGCGTTCGCTCATTCAATCGTTCCTCAGGCTAAAGCGACCAGCTGCTCAGGCCAGCCGCGCAATCGCCGGAACCAGCAGCCTGCTCAGACCGATGTCGGACTCCGGCGCGTTGACCGAGTTGGTGCAGACCACACGCGCTACGCCGGCGTGGCGCAAAAGTTCTCTAGAGCGATCACCAAACAGCCCGTGCACGGCCACCACCACGGGTGCCGGGAGTCCGGCCTCCAGCAGATGGCGTGTGGCCTCGGCCACGGTGGCTCCGGATGAAATGATGTCATCAACCAGCACCGGCGTGTGATCTCCCAGGCCGCTGAGGTCGGGCACGTCCAACCTAACGTCGCGATCGCCGAAGCGGGTCTTGCTCATCACTCGCCAGGGCAGGTCAGCCGGTTCTGCCACGGCTCGTACCCATTGCTCGCTCTCATCGTCCGGACCAATCACCAGAGCTTGGTCGACCGAGGCTTCAATCCATTCGCTCAGCGCGGGGGCGGCCGCCACCACCTCGGATTCCAGCGTGTAAATCTCGTCGAGGCTGTGATAGCGGTGGAGGTGCGGATCGACCGTGACCAACCAGTCGAAATAGGCCGATAGCCAACGCGCGAAGGTGCGTGAGGTCAGGGCCTCGCCAGGATGGAAACGAACGTCCTGGCGCATGTAGGGTAGGTAAGGACAGACCAGGCCGACCCGTTCGGCACCTAGATCACGGGCCAGATCAGCGGCGAACAGCAGCGCGGGCAGCTTGTCATCCGGGCGATCCAGACTAGCAACGAGTGCCACATGTTGTCCTTTAAGATCATGCGGCAGGCGTAGATAGGACTCACCGTCCGGAAATCGACGGGCGTCAAGCTTCACGTCCTTCGCGCCCAGCTGTTGTGAGAGCGCATGAGTCAGCGGCTCATTGCCGGGCATGGCGATCAGGCTCAGGGTGTTGCGGTCATCATTCATTCAAGCTCCATCGATCGATCGCAGTCGTCATTCCACCAAAAATGATGTCACCGCTGCTGTCCCATTTTCCCGAGCACAGGTAAGGTCGCTCGCTGTCTCGGCGTCGATGGTGAACAGCGGTTAGCGTACTTCGTGATCGACATAAGCATGGGGCACGAGAACGTTGCCCAGCAGTCCCGGATCCAATAACAGACACGCCCGATTCTGCCTGTGAATTTTTTTGCGATCTTGAACTAAGCCATTGACGATCGGCGTTTGCCGCTTATCTACTCGAAGCGGAGACCACGATCCGGTCACCGTCCCCGCGGCGCAGAGAAAAGTGAGCTCGGCGCCCATCAGCCGCGCTTCCTATCGTTGGAATCGATCAGCATAGATCTGTTCCAGTGCGGCGACTAGCTTGGGGTCTTGAATTCTGACCACAAACAGGCCTCGATTAAAGTCAGAGACCAGCAGCAGATCATTGGCGAAGAACGGGAAGACGTTCCACGCGCCGCTGAAACCGGTGCCATCGCTGTCCGGAAACGTATCGAAGAACGCCACTTCCTCAAACTCAGCGCTCGCCGGATCAATAAGTTCAAGAATCCGCAGCCCGCGTTTATAGTTGGCCTGGAAAACATAGTCGCCGGCCACATACAGGTTATGGTCGATTGACAGGCCATCGGCGATATATTCTGCGGCCGGTTCGGAGGTATCGAGTTTTTCGAGATCCAGCACTAGCGTCCGGGTACCAGCCAGGTCAAAGGAGAATTCGTCGACCTCATCGTTGAGCACAAAAAAACGATGGTCCTCGGTCAACCAGCCCTGATGGGTATATCCGCTGTCAGTGTAGCTATGCCGTCCCAACAAAATCGGCTCAGATTTGTCCGTGACGTCCACTACGGAGACCGTATCTTCATTGCTAGCAAAACAGATTTCTTGACCTTTAAATCGCTCGTCAGGTCCCTCGTAGATCACGCATTTAACGTCGTGGGTGTAGCCGTCCTCACTGAAACAGCCAGCAAAGCTGGGATTGAGGGGATCACGGATATCGACCATATGCAGACCACCGCTGCAGGTCTCGCCGCCTACCGTGTAGGCAAAGCCAGACGCCTGGTTAATGGCAATGTTGTGGGCTTCATCAAACTGATCGTAGCGCGCGACCGAGCTGAATGTGACGGGCGGGCTGATCGAAGATTCCAATAGTTCGGTGAGATCGAACACCTGCATACCCTGACCCAGGACCGAATCGGCGACGATGAAGGCGTGGTTTCTATAGGTCTTCATGTCGGTCCAGACCGAGTTGTCGACACCCTCGGGTCGCGGCAGGTTGCCTAGATAGACCGGATTTTCCGGGTCGGTAACTTCGACAAAGGCGACTCCGTTTGATCGACCCATCAGCGCGAAAAGCCGACCGCTTTCCGGGTCGCGCCAGCCCCAGTTATCGGATCCGGTGCCGCCACCGATGGCCGGCAATTCGACCCAGCCGGCCAAGTCGATGCCCCGGCACGGAAACTCGCCGGCGAAACCGTCGACACAGTCGGCTGGGCCGTTGAATCGGTAGTCGCTTGTTTGCTGCATATGCATCTGATGCGCCATGCTGGCGAAGTCGATGTCGGGGTGCTCGAGTGCAAGAACCTCGGCGCGATCTGGGGTAAAGCAGGCCCAGACAGCCAGGGGAATAGCGAGCAGCAAAACCAGCACTGATTTTTTCATTGCATTAGGTCGATGATTATTTTTTTGGATCATTGTTCAGAAGACGTCAGGCCGAGGCCTTGTCTGAGTCGGAACAGGCGAGGGGTGCAGGGCAAGATTCTAGTCGAGCCGCGAAGTCACGCAAAAGCCGAGGGCCATCTGGTGCGTCCTTGAGTTCGTTCAACAAGGCTTCCGGGCTCTGGCTCTCGTCACGCAGCTCATCGGCTCGCAGGTGAATGTAGCTGGCCATGATGTCCACTGTGAACTCCGGATGGAACTGGACCCCCCAAGTACATTGACCGAAATACAGCGCGTGATGCGGGTCACCCTGGGTCGTGGCCAGAACTCGGCTTGATGGCGGGGGCTGCAGGACGGCTTCGACGTGGGTGACGTGCAGATCAGTCACAGGATCAAGCCCCGCAAGCAGATCGGCCGAATCAGTCTGAATTTTAACGCTTTTAGTCCCCATTCGTCGCCCGGCGGGATTGGGACCAACTTGTCCACCCAGGGCATGGGCAATGAGCTGGTGGCCATAGCAGACGCCCAGCATCGGCAGCGCAGCCCGGTGGGCGCTGGCAATCCAGGCCGCCGCGCGTTCGGACCACTCCTCGCGATGCGAGACCATGGCCGGGGACCCGGTAACCAGAACACCGGCCAGATCATTCATGCCGGCAGGAAGATGCTGGCCGGACTGAACATCGACGACCATGGTTTGTGACGAATCCAGGCCGAGCCCGACCAGAAACCACTCGTTGAAGTCACCGTGCGCTTTGGCAATGGGTTCAGGGGCTGAACCGGTCTTGATGATCAATAACTTTGACATGGCGGCATCATAACGCCTTGGTGAATGATCATCCACGGGTAGATTGCAGCTCATCCCGGCGGTGAGTCCTGACCCGATCAGGGCTTGACCGGTATACTTGTAGGTTGTAGCCAAGCAACGAGCGACGACCGTGAATTTTCAGGATTTCATCCGAACGCTGGACCGATATTGGGCCGATCAGGGCTGCGTGCTTACCGCGCCTTTGGACCTGGAAGTCGGTGCGGCAACATTTCATCCGGCCACCTTTCTTCGCTCGATTGGTCCGGAACCGTGGTCGGCTGCGTATCTTCAGCCCTGCCGGCGGCCGACCGACGGTCGCTATGGGGAGAACCCCAATCGGCTGCAGCATTATTTTCAATACCAGGTGGTCATGAAGCCATCGCCACTCAATTTCCAGGAACTCTACCTTGAGAGTCTGGACGCGGTAGGGATCGATCCGCGGGTTCATGACATTCGTTTCGTCGAGGACAACTGGGAGTCACCGACCCTCGGGGCCTGGGGCCTGGGTTGGGAGGTTTGGCTGAACGGAATGGAAGTCACCCAGTTCACTTATTTTCAGCAGGCCGGTGGCCTAGAGTGTCGGCCCGTCATGGGCGAGATTACCTACGGACTGGAGCGGCTTGCGATGTATCTCCAGGGCGTGGACTCGATCTATGACTTGGTCTGGACAGATGGCGCGAACGGTGCCGTGACCTATCGAGAGGTCTTTCATCAGAACGAAGTCGAGCAATCCGAGTACAACTTTGAGCGGGCGGACGTTCCCAGTCTTTTCAAGTGGTTTGACACCTGCGAGTCGCAGGCCACCCAGCTGGTCGATTCCGGGCTTCCGCTGCCAGCCTACGACCAAGTTCTTAAGGCGTCCCACACCTTTAACCTTCTCGATGCACGTCAGGCGATTTCGGTCACCGAGCGCCAACGTATGATCCTGCGAATACGGAACTTGTCGAGGCTGGTGGCAGAGGCCTACCTCGAGCGCCGCGAGTCGCTTGGCTTTCCTGGTCTGAATCGGAGCGCGGCGGCATGAGCTCTAACCCAGACCAGCGTAAGGATCTGTTGATCGAGCTTGGTTGTGAAGAGCTCCCGGCCCGACTGCTTGAGGGACAGCTCGATCAACTCGCCAAAGGCGTAGGACAGCGCCTGGTCGATGCCGGACTGATTGAATCGGCAATCCCGGATCGGTTTGCCACGCCGCGTCGCCTGGCGGTTCGCTTCAAGCACGCGCTTGAGCGCCAGCCGGACCGCATCCTTAAGCGCACTGGACCGGCGGAAAACGTCGCCCTCGACACCGATGGCCAGCCCACACGAGCCGCTGAAGGCTTTGCCCGCAGCGTTGGAAAGAGTTTTGATGAACTCGAGTGGCTAGACGGTGATCAGGGTCGCCGACTCTTTTGCACGATGGAGGAGAAGGGCGCGGCTCTGGATGAACTCCTTGGATCCATTCTTGAAGATACAGTGCGCGACTTGGCAAGCGCTCGGTCGATGCGCTGGTCCGATCGATCGGAGCGTTTTCTGAGACCGATCCGCTGGCTGATCGTTCTTCACGGAGATCGCGTCATCCCGTTGACCCTAGCCGGTCTTAACGCCGGTCGCCTCACTCAGGGTCATCGGATCCACTCGCCCGGACAGCACGAGATTGCCAGCGCCGACAACTATGTGCAGGTCCTCGAGGGGGCTCATGTGCTGGTTGATCTGTCAGCCCGACGCGCTCGAATTTCGCAGCAGATCGACAAGCTGGCAACCACATCAGAGCTCGCTGCCGACAACAACCCGGAATTGCTCAGCGAGAACGTTGGACTGACTGAATGGCCGGTTGCGGTTCTGGGCAGCTTCGATCCGGCCTTCCTCGAGGTGCCGGAAGAGGCGTTGATTTCTTCCATGCAGCAGCATCAGAAGTGCTTTCCATTACGTCAAAGCGACGGTCGCCTGACAGCAAAGTTCATTGCGATCGCCAATATCGAATCGGAAGACGTCAACGCCATGACCGCGGGCTTCGAGCGCGTAATCCGTCCCCGCCTTTCCGATGCGCGATTTTTCTGGGATCAGGACCGAAAGGTGACGTTAGGCAAGCGCCGGTCCCGTCTTGACGCTATTTTGTATGAGGACGCTCTCGGCTCGATTGGAGACAAATCGACTCGTCTCAAACAACTGGCAAGCGAGCTTTCACCCAAACTTGGCGCCGACGCTCAAGCCGCTGCACGGGCGGCCGAGCTTTGCAAGTGCGACCTGGTCACGGAAATGGTTGGTGAATTTCCCGAACTGCAGGGGATCATGGGTGCCTACTACGCATTGGCCGATGGCGAATCTGAAACCGTTGCTAGAGCCATCGAGCAGCACTACATGCCGCGGCAGGCCGGCGCTGATCTGCCCGACTCACCCGAGGGACAAACCCTTGCGCTGGCCGACCGCCTCGACAGCATCGTCGGGCTGTTTGCGGCCGGCAAGAAACCCAAAGGCAGCAAGGATCCATTTGCGCTTCGGCGTGCCGCCCTGGGCGTAGTGCGGATACTCGATCAATGCAAGACCGCACTAAGTCTCGACTCCGCCGTTGCCTCTACCGCCGCTGTTCTAGCGCCCCGTATTGAAATTACGGACGAAACCCAAGCTGATGTTGTTCAATTCTTATCCGAGCGACTGCGCTCCTATGCCACCGACACGGGCCTTGCGCTGTCAACCGTTCAGGCCGTAGAAGCCGGCAAAACTACCTCGGTGTCGGATTTCATGGCCCGAGCGAGCGCCGTTCAGGATTTTTCCGACAGGCCAGAAGCCGATAGCTTGATCGCTGCCTACAAGCGAACCAGCAATTTACTGAAACAGGCAAAAGACGAGGAATTCGGCGACGTTCGGGAAGATTGGTTGCAAGATGCTGCCGAAAAGCAGCTTTTCATCCAATTGAAGGAAAGCGAGTCTGAGCTTCGTAGCGCCATTGATGACGATGATTATCCAAGGGCACTTGAGATTCTGGCCAAGCTTCGATCCGTGCTCGATGCGTTCTTCGATCAGGTCATGGTGATGGTTGATGATCCTAATCTTCGATGTAATCGGCTTGCGCTTCTAGGGCAGCTGAAGGCTTTGATTGCTGACATCGCCGATCTGGCGCGTCTCGGTCGCTAGGCGATGGCCCGGCGGCGTCCACCAGTCCTGATCGAGCGCGGCCTGCTGCTTGATCACGAGGAGATCGCGCCCTCGGCGATTGAGGACATCGTCGCGCTACAGCGTCAGGGGTATCACATCCTGCTGCTGGCCGAGCAGCCGCACCGCTGGCGTCCAACCCGCCGCTCGGTCGATCATGACTTGGCTCTGCAGCAGGAGCTGCAAAAACGAATCAGCCGGGCAGGAGCCGAGCTCGACGGCGTGATCTATCTGGAAACCGGGCTGTTCTCACGCAAGCGCAGCCGAACCCACGCCCTGGATGAGCTCGCCTCTCGCTACAAGGTGCCCGCAGCCGACCTGGTTTTCATCGGCCAAGACTCCATTCTCCTTGAGTCGGTGATTCTCAGCGGTGGCAAATCGATCGCGGTCGACAGCCCCGGAGTCAAGGGCAGCATCCCGGTGGACAAGCTCAAAGCAGCGATCGATCGACTGAGCTGAGCATGATCGCCTATCAAAGCTGATTGCCGGAGCAAGCTCTCGGACGCAGCACTCAGCCTGCAAAGGGATCTACCGCTAGACGTCGAGGTTTGATACCTGAAGCGCGTTGTCCTCGATAAATGCTCTGCGCGGTTCGACTTCGTTGCCCATCAGGGTCGAGAAGATATCATCCGCTGCCACAGCGTCTTCGATCGTGACTTTTAGGAGTCGCCGAGTCTCGGGGTTCACTGTCGTGTCCCAGAGCTGGTCGGGGTTCATTTCACCCAGGCCTTTGAAGCGCTGGAACGTACGCCCCTTGCGAGACTCCCCCATCAACCAATCGTAAGCGTCGGAAAACCTTGCAACGTTGGCCTCCTGCTTGCCCCGTTCGATGCGGGCCTCCGGACCAATCAGTTCGGCGATATTTCGACCGATTTTGGCAAACTGGCGATACTCGGGAGACTGGAAGAAGGTCGCATCCAGGATCGTATCGATCACCACGCCCTGGGCATGCCGTGAAATCACCACGCCTCCGCCACCCAGAGGTTTGATGTGCCAAATCACGCCAGCCGGTGTGGACCGATCTAGGCGCTGACGGAAGCGCTCGGACCATGCCTCAGCATCAAAGTCAGAATCCAAAGAAAAGTCTTCAAAATCAATAAGTTGTTCAATGACGTCGGGGTCGTGTCGTAGCTTCAGACGGGCTGCTACCTGGCGGGCCTGCTGGAAATCGGCGAGTAGCTTGGCCAGAGCAGAACTGTCGAGGGCAGGACCGTCCGAGATCGGATAAAAGCGCGCATCGTCGAGCGCGCGCTCGAGCATATAGCGGTTCATCTCGGCCTCGTCCTTCAGATAGTATTCCTGCTTACCTTGCTTGATCTTGTAGAGTGGCGGCTGGGCAATGTAGACGTAACCTCGCTCGATCAACTCAGGCATCTGCCGATAGAAAAAAGTCAGCAGCAACGTTCGGATGTGCGAGCCGTCTACGTCAGCATCAGTCATGATGATGATGCGATGGTAGCGCAACTTTTCGATGTCGAACTCATCCTTACCGATGCCCGTGCCCAACGCTGTGATCAGAGTTCCGACTTCAGCTGAACCGAGCATCTTGTCGAAGCGGGCCTTTTCAACGTTGAGAATCTTGCCCTTCAGCGGCAGGATCGCTTGGTACTTTCGGTTTCTGCCCTGTTTAGCAGAGCCGCCGGCCGAATCACCCTCCACGATGAACAATTCCGAGAGCGCGGGGTCCTTTTCCTGGCAATCGGCTAGTTTTCCCGGCAGGCCGGCAATGTCGAGCACGCCCTTCCGCCGGGTCATATCACGCGCCTTGCGGGCAGCTTCACGTGCCCGAGCCGCTTCAATCACCTTACCGACGATCAACTTGGCATCGTTGGGGTTTTCGAGCAGGAAATCTCGCAGTTCAGTGCCTAGCACCGACTCAACCGCAGGTTTGACGTCGGAGGACACGAGCTTGTCCTTGGTCTGCGACGAGAATTTCGGATCGGGTACCTTCACTGACAGCACCGCGATCAGGCCCTCCCGGCAGTCATCGCCGGTCGTTTGGACCTTTGACTTCTTTGCCATACCCGATTCTTCAATGTAGCTGTTCATGGTTCGGGTAAGCGCCGCCCGAAAGCCGGCCAGGTGAGTGCCGCCATCTTTCTGCGGAATCGTGTTGGTAAAGCAGAACACCGACTCTTGGTAGGCATCGGTCCACTGCAGCGCCGCTTCGACGGTGATGTCGTCGCTTTCTGCCTTGAAGTGCAGGGTGTTCGGGTGCAGAGGGCTTTTCTTTCGGCTCAGATGCTGGACAAAGGAACGAATACCTCCTTCGTAACTGAAATGATTGTTCTTGCCGCTCGACTCCTCACTCAACCGAATGCTTACACCCGAATTGAGAAAGCTCAGCTCTCGCAGGCGTTTGGAGAGTATTTCGTAGTGAAACTGAACGTCGGTAAAGGTTTCATGGCTTGGCCAGAAACGGATGGTGGTCCCGGTCTCTTCGCTGTCTGCGACGGGGCTAAGCGGTGCATCGGGCACGCCCATGGAGTAGCTTTGCTCCCAGCGCTTGCCCTGGCGACAGATGGTCAGCGTCAGTCGCTCTGACAGGGCGTTGACCACGGAGACGCCAACGCCGTGGAGGCCGCCAGACACCTTGTACGAGTTATCGTCGAATTTACCGCCTGCGTGCAGCACTGTCATGATCACTTCGGCCGCCGAACGCCCTTCGTCTTCGTGCAGTCCAACGGGAATGCCTCGTCCGTTATCGCTGACGCTCACCGAACCGTCGTCGTGCAGGGTGACCTTGATATCGTCGCAGTGGCCTGCCAGAGCTTCATCGATGGAGTTGTCAACCACCTCGAAAACCATGTGATGCAACCCGGTACCGTCATCGGTGTCGCCGATATACATTCCAGGACGCTTGCGCACCGCGTCCAATCCCTTGAGGACCTTGATACTTCCGGAGCCGTATTCTTTTTCGACCATGGCAGCGCGATATCACCTAACGTAAGCATTTAAGCCTTCAATGATACCACCGAGCGGCGCATCGAACCTTGGGATCGCACCCTTGAATGTGTTTCACGTGAAACACCTGTCGGGCAGACGTGTGGTGTTTCGCTGCCGCGCTGTCACCGCTTTAACGATCGAAAAGATGGAGGATTGGGTTGGCGTTTAAGCGCGGGGGCAGGATGGCTTCAATAGTAAGCAATCGCCTTACCGGCTGAGGTTCGACGCACCGCGGACCCAATCGACACCGATCGCCAACTGACACTGCAGCCAGAGGATTTTCAGTTGCGAATGAAATAGCTCCGAGTCACCCCGATTTAACCCTGCGTTTCGATCTGGCCGTGTTTCACGTGAAACACTCGACATGCGACGGGCGATGGAGTGGTTGCTGTAACCCAGCTCTGAAAAGACTGCTGTCCCAGCCAGTCAAGCACCGTGGCCAGATGGCGCTGATCGAGTTCGGACACCGGATCGTCGAGCAATAGCAGAGGAGATCGACTGACAGACCGCTCGAGAAGCGACAGCTGGGCCAAAAGTAAGGCGAGCGCCAGGAGCTTCTGTTGCCCCCGCGAGAGTTCTTGAGCTGCTGCCTGCTCGTTGACCTTGACGATCAGATCGGCCCGATGCGGTCCGCGCTGGGTGAATCCTCGCTCCCGATCGCTTTCGCGCTGCGACTGCAGCGCTTCGGCCAGAGATTGATCGCTCGGGTAGCCACGACGATAGCGGCAGCTGAGGCGTCCCGGCAGTCGAACGCCAAGGCGCTCCAAGAGCTGCGCCGTGGCGTTAGCAATGGACTCCACCTGCTGACGGCGCATGCCGTCAAGGATTTCAGCGGCCGGCACCAGCGGTGCATCGAGCGCGTCCAAGACCGCAGCGCTGGCTCTGGACTTCAATGCAGCGTTGCGCTGGCGCAGCAGTCGGGCATAGCGCTGCCATGCGCTCAAATACTTCGGTTCCACGTGAAACAATTGCCAGTCGAGGTACTGTCGGCGACGATCCGGACCACCGTCAATCAGTCGATGGCTGTCGGGTTCGAACAACACGAGAGGCATGGCAGCGGCGAACTCACTGATCCGTTGGCAGTTGCGGCCGGCGATGCGACCGCGCCAGTAGTCCCTGCTGCGCTCGATTCCTAAAACCAGGCCATCTGAGCAACGGCCGACGACGCGAAGTTGGTCGAGGTCATGTTGAATAACCGCAGACGAACGCGGGCTTCGAAAAGAGCGTCCGCGTCCGAGCATGTAAATCCCTTCGAGAACTGACGTCTTTCCCGCCCCATTTTCCCCGACCAGCCAGTTGATGCCAGGGCCTGGCGACAGGTCTACCGACCCCAGGTTACGCACCCCATTAAGCGTCAGTCGGTCTAACGACAAGCAGATTTCCTGCCCAGTCGACTAGAGCTTAAGCGGCATGACGACTTGTCGAACCGACTCATCCTCGATACCGGTCACCAGACACGAGCTATTGGCATCGCGCAGCGCGATACGGACTTTTTCGCCATCGATTGCACCAAGGGCATCGAGCAGATAGTTCACGTTGAAGCCGACCTTGAGCTTATCGAACGGATGCTCGGCTTCCACTTCTTCCACGGCTTCTTCCTGCTGCGGGTTGTGAGCCACCACCCGGACGGTGCCCGGCTCAAGGTCCAAGCGCACGCCGCGATACTTCTCATTCGACAGAATGGCAGCGCGCTGCAGCGCATGCATCATCTCGGAACGGTCCAGAATGACCGCCTGATCAGTTTCCAGCGGGATAACCGCCTCATAGTCCGGGAAGCGCCCGTCAATGAGTTTAGTCGTCATCACGATCCGTTCGCGATCGATTCGCAGAAAGCCCTGCCCGATTACCACGTTCAAGGGTTCGTCGAGATCTTCGAGGATCCGGTTCATTTCCAGCACGCCTTTACGCGGGACGATCAGGCTGCGTGGCTCTCCACTGACATCGGCTTCCATTTCGGCCAGAGCTAGTCGGTGCCCGTCGGTGGCGACCGCTCGAACCATTCCGTCCCGGAACTCCAGAAGCAGGCCGTTGAGGTAGTGACGGACGTCCTGATGGGCCATGGCAAAACCGGCCTTGTCACCAATCCATCGAAGCCGGGACTGGTTGATGGGGTAATTGGCCAGACCCTCAACCTGATCATTGGTCGGAAATTCACCGGCCGGCAGGGTCGCTAGAGTAAAACGGCTCCTCCCGGCATGGATCGCCAGCTTTTCTTCGTTGAGCTGCACGTTGAGCTGCACACCCTCTGGAAGGGCTCGGCAAATATCGACCAGTTTGCGGGCGGGAACGGTGATTGAACCGGTCTGGGCAACTTCGGCATTGGCGCGAGCGATCAGCTCGACTTCCATGTCCGTCCCGGTAATGCGCAAACCCTCATCAACGGCCTCAATTAGAAAATTAGCCAATACCGGCAAGGTCTGACGTCTTTCGACAACGTTGACCACTTGGGCAATGGGCGCAAGCAAGGCCTCACGCGCAATCGAGAATTTCATGGTTGCTCCTTAAACGTTGAATGACGCAGTGTCACTGTTTTGTTTTCTTTAAAAGAAAAGAACCTTAGTAGTAATAGGCCTTGTGCATACCGGGAATACTCAGTATTTCCATTTAAAATCAGACATTTATTTACAAAAATTGGCGTGCTTAAACGCGCTCTTTTTCTGTGGGGCAAATGTGGATAAGTTTGACCCTCAAGCTTATCCACAGTCCATCCCTGATTTTTGCCCGTACTTGTCCCGTTCGGCGGATTGCAGAGAAACAGGCTGCCTGATCGCCCGAGTTCACTCAGCGCCGGTTGATCCTGGCGCCTCACGCCGACAGCTCGCGGGTCAGGCGAGCGCGATCTTCCCGCAGTCGGGCGTCGGTCTCACATAGCGCTTCAATTTTACGACAGGCGTGAAGCACCGTTGTGTGGTCTCGCCCGCCAAAGGCATTGCCGATTTCAGGCAGCGAATGCTGGGTCAGCGATTTGGATAAAAACATGGCCATTTGTCGCGGACGGGCGATCGATCGGGTTCGTCGTTTGGACAGCAGATCGGCGACCCGCAGCTGATAGAAATCGGCCACCGACTTCTGGATATTCTCAATCGTGATCATACGATCATGAACGGCCAGAATGTCGCGCAGAATTTCCTGGGTGTAGTCCACGTCAATCGGCCGTCCCGAAAATCGGGCGTTGGCAATCAGCGAATTCAGAGCGCCTTCAAGATCGCGGACGTTCGAACGCATCCGCTTGGCGATTAGAAACGTGACTGAATCGTCGAGCTCGAGACCCCGTTCAAGCGACTTTTTCTGGAGGATAGCGACGCGAGTTTCGAAGTCCGGTGGCTCGATGGAGACGGTCAGTCCCCACCCGAAGCGTGAGCGCAGGCGTGCTTCGATACCGTCAACTTCCTTGGGATACCGGTCACAGGTCAAGATGATCTGCTGGCGTGACTCAAGCAGGCTGTTGAAGGTGTGAAAGAACTCCTCTTGCGAGCGATCCTTGCCGGCAAAGAACTGTATGTCATCGATCAGCAGCGTATCGACGGATCGATAGCGCCGTTTGAAGGCATCAATGCTGTCGCGTCTCAGCGCCTGGATCATTTCGCTGACGAATTTTTCCGAGTGTAGATATTCAACCCGCGCTGTCGGGTTGTTCTCTGCGATCAGGTGACCGGCGGCGTGGAGCAGATGAGTCTTGCCAAGACCAGTCGATCCGTAGAGCAGCAGCGGGTTGTAGACCGTCCCGGGATTTTGGGCCACCTGGCTGGCGGCGGCGAAAGCCAACTCATTGGAGTTACCCAGGACGAAACTGTCAAAACGATAGCGTTCGTCAAGGCCCAGCGCGCTCCCCCGGCGGCTCTCGGCGCTGACCGCCTTGCTGCGTTGCGGTTGACTACCGACCCCGATCACCACAGAGTCACGGGCCACGCCGTGCGCCGCGAAGAAGTCTCGAATCATGTCGAGGTACTGAGCTTGCACCTGTTCACGCACAAAATCATTGGGCGCATGCAGTGCGACCCCACGAATTTGCGCTTCGTCCATACGCAGCGGCCGAATCCAGGTGTTGAGTTCGTCCAGAGGGATATGGCGCTCAAGCCGCGCAAGGCACTGCTGCCACAATTCCAATCGCTGATTCAAGGGGATTTCACTACTCATTCGGGGTGCTAGTGTAGGCAACCCAAGGAATTTTATCCACAGGCCAGCGCCCCGCACAGTATTGAATAGCGTCTGGATAGGCTGTCGTTGACGGGAACGCTGGGCAAACGATACAATTGACGTCTTTTGTTGGGGATTTGTGCTTCAACGCCGCCGCCGTCTGGCCGTTAAACTTAGTTAGGCGGTCATTTCGGTGCAGCATACTTGGCGCTTCCCCCTTATCCATTGATCATATTTCAAGGTAGCAGGTCATGAAACGTACTTTTCAACCCAGCCGAATCAAGCGCGCTCGTCGCCATGGTTTTCGTGCTCGCATGGCCACGGCGTCCGGCCGTGCCATCATCAACGCCCGTCGCGCCAAGGGGCGCAAGCGTCTGGCAGCGACCAACAGCCGCTGAGTCGAACGATAGTTCGTTGGGATGCCCGGTCGGCTGAGTCATCCACGCTCGGCTCGTCTGCTTAAAGGGACCGAGTTCAAAACGGTTTTCGATCAGCGCCGGGTCATCGCCAACGATCTGTTTCGAATTCACTACGCCGACAGCGCTGAGCCTCGACTGGGAATGGCCATTTCAAAGCGAGTCAGCCCGAGGGCAGTGGCTCGCAACCGTATCCGTCGCCAGATTCGAGAAAGCTTCCGCCTGATCCGGCCGCGTTTGGTGCCCATGAATTTTGTGGTGCTAGCCAAGCCCACGGCGGCGCATGCGGATTCGATACGGCTTCGTCAGTCTCTCAATCAGCTCTGGCAGCGATTCACTGGATAGTTCAATAAAATGAATACCCGCGGTTTTTTCCTGCTTATGCTGGCGATGCTTGGCTTCTTCATTTACTTGGAGTGGCAGCGAGATTACTCCGCACCGCCGGCCTTGAACGCCGATCCGATATCCGGGCAACCTGAGACGACAACGACTCCTCGTCAGGCCACCGGCGATTCACCGTCCAGCCCAAATATCGCCAATGGGGCCGATCTGCCGGATCTGCCCGATATCACCGACAACGCGGCCCGTTCTGCAAATGATGTTCCGGGCCTCACTGAGGCGCCAAGCATGGTGGCCAGTCGGCGCGTGCATATCGTCACCGATGTGCTCTCGGTGGATCTCGACGCCAACGGCGGCACCCTAGTTGACCTGCGTCTCAAGGGTTACCCGGTTGAAGTCGATCAGCCCAATACGCCCTTTGTTCTGCTGAAAGAAGAACTGCCGGAAATCTTCGTCGCCCAGGCGGGCTTGCTGTCGCGCGACTCCGATGCGCCGAACCACACGACCCGCTGGGAATTTGAGCGCGATCTTTACGAATTACAGGACGGGCAGGATGAACTTCGCGTCCCTCTGATCTGGCGAAATGGCGAGGGCCTGGAAGTTATTGCGACCTGGATTTTCTATCGCAATGACTATGTGGTCGATGTTGAAATGACGGTCCGTAATCGCTCCGCTCAAGTTTGGCGCGGCGCGCGCTACGTCCAGCTCCAGCGCACCGAGCCGGACTTCAGCGACGATGGACCGGCCTTTACCAATCCAGAGCAGTTTAGCTACAACGGCGCGGCCATCTACTCGCCTGAAATCAAGATGACTAAACGCGGGTTCGACGATATTCGCGAAAGTGATTTCTCATCCACGATCGACGGCGGCTGGGCCGCCATGATCCAGCACTACTTTCTTGCTGCCTGGATTCCACCGGAAGGCCAGACCCACCAATACACCACGCGTTTTATCAGCGGCCAGGGTTTGCCGCGCTATGTGGTGGCGGCGACGTCGCCTCAGGTCGACGTACCCGCTGGACAGGAACACACGTTCGCCGCCCGTCTCTACGCCGGCCCAAAGCTGCAGAATCGCCTGGATGAAATCGCTGAGGGGCTGAAGCTGTCGGTTGATTACCGAATTTTCCGCATCATTTCCCAGCCGCTGTTTTGGGCGCTCGATAAGATTCATATTGTGATCGGTCATTGGGGCTGGTCGATCGTTGTTCTGACGATCCTGATCAAGCTGCTGTTTTATAAGCTGACCGAAGCCCAGTTTCGTTCAATGGGCAAAATGCGTAAGCTCCAGCCACGAATTCAGGCCCTGAAAGAACGCTACGGCGATGACCGGCAGAAGTTCGGCCAGGCCATGATGGACATCTACAAGACCGAGAAGGTGAACCCGCTGGGTGGCTGTTTGCCGGTGCTGGTCCAGATCCCGATTTTTATCTCGCTGTACTGGGTACTGCTTGAGTCGGTCGAGCTGCGTCAGACCGCCTTTCTGTGGGTACCGGATCTAAGCAGGCCTGATCCCTACTTTATTCTGCCCCTCCTAAACGGTGTCTTCATGATCGTTACCCAGCGCCTGATGCCGACGGCTGGCATGGATCCGATGCAGCGCAAGATCATGATGTGGCTGCCGGTGATATTTGCCTTTATGTTTGCGCTATTCCCGGCTGGACTGGTTCTGTACTGGGCGACCAATGCCGGGATCTCGCTGGCCCAGCAGTGGTATATCCTTCGACGCCTCGATCAGGAAGACGTCCGCAAGCGAGCCTGATCATCGCCAACATTCACGACCAAAAAAGGCTGCTCCGGCAGCCTTTTTTGTGAGCAGCTGCGAGCGCGCCGATGGCACAATGCCGCCATGAGTGCCCCTGCAGACACCATTTGCGCTGTTGCAACGCCGCCCGGCCAGGGCGGCGTTGGGGTGATCCGGATTTCGGGGCCTGACAGCTTTGCGTTCGCTAGAAGTCTGACTGCCCGCGAACCTAAGCCTCGCCGATTTCATTTGGCAACCGTTTGGGGCCAGGATGATCAGCCTATTGATCAAGCCCTCGTGCTGGCCTTCGCTGCACCGGCCTCGTTTACCGGGGAGGATGTGATTGAGCTGCAGACCCACGGCTCGCCCGTGGTCTTGGAACTGATTCTGCAGCGCCTCGTTCGGCTTGGGGCGCGACGGGCCCGACCGGGAGAATTTTCGGAACGCGCTTACCTGAACGACCGCATGGACCTGACCCAGGCCGAAGCCATCGCCGATCTGATCGCCGCTGGCAGTGAGCAGGCCGCCCGCGCCGCCACCCGCAGTCTACAGGGAGACTTCTCGACCCGGATCGATGCCCTCCATTCGGAGCTGGTTCAGCTCAGGGTTTTCGTCGAAGCGGCTTTGGATTTTCCCGATGAGGACGTCGACTTTCTTGCAGACGGCCAGGTCGCCGAGCGGCTCAGCGCAATCATTCATCGCCTCGACGGGGTGCTCGACCAGGCCCGCGCCGGGCGGCTGCTCACCGACGGGCTTCGCATTGCTATCGTCGGCAAGCCGAACGCCGGAAAATCAAGCTTATTGAACGCATTGACCCGGCAGGACTCAGCGATCGTGACCGACATCCCGGGGACAACCCGCGATGTCCTGCGCGAATCCGTGACGCTGGCCGGTCTGCCCGTAACCCTGGCCGACACGGCGGGCCTGCGCGAGACCGTAGATGCCGTAGAGGAAGAGGGCGTGCGCCGAGCGCAGCGGGAAATGCAGTCCGCCGATCTGATTTTCTGGGTCGTCGATGCCTCCGATCAGGACCCACATCCGCCGCCGGGCCTGCCGGACACGATTCCGGTGCTCCGCATCAACAACAAAATCGATCGACTCGGTCAGCAGGCAACGCTCGAGACTGCTACTGTCAATCTGTCGGCTTTGACCGGCGAGGGCCTGGATTTGCTCAGCGTGTTAGTTCGGGACACCCTGGGCTTGAACGCCTCAGGCGGAGGCGAGTTTTCCGCTCGTCAGCGCCACATTGATGCACTAGAGCGCGCCCGCCATCCTCTGCAGCGCGGCGCGGCCGAGCTGGCGGCAACGGGTTCGGGCGAGTTGTTAGCTGAGGAGCTCAAAGAAGCCGCCGAAGACCTGGCCGAGATCACCGGGCGGATGAGCTCGGACGAACTTCTTGGTGAGATTTTCTCCAGCTTCTGCATCGGAAAATAGCCGAAAGACCAGCGCCGGCTCTGTCACCATTTGCGAGCATCTGGCCGCCGTGCCTATACTCGACGTTAACTTGACCCATTCGGTCGCTTGAAAGAGGCGTTTTATGCACACCATTCGTCAAATTCTTCAGAACAAGGGCGGCTCGATCTGGTCGGTCACGCCCGACGATACGGTCTATGATGCGGTGAGGACCATGGCCGAAAAAGGCGTGGGCGCACTGCTGGTTATGGACGACGGAAAACTGCACGGCATGATGTCCGAGCGCGACTACGCGCGCAAAGTAATCCTTGAGGGAAAGGCGTCCCGTGACACCCGGGTCGACAACATCTGTTCCAGTCCCGCGATCACGATTTCTCCCCAGGCTTCGGCCGAAGAGGGTCTGGCCCTGATGACCGCAAAACGCATCCGACACCTACCCGTGGTCGAGGCCGACGAACTGCTCGGCGTGGTGTCGATCGGCGATCTGGTCGACGCGGTGCTGGGCGATCAACAGCAGATGATCCAACAACTCGAGCGCTACGTCAGCGGCTGACATTAATGGCGCTCCGCCTCTAACCGTCTTTCCCGACTGCCGCAGCACCGATGGACTCGCTTATCTGAGCAAGTGATCCACTGCCAAATTGTTACACTAGCAACCAATTTAGCAGTCACCCGCAATCTCGGAGTATCAAGCATGGGTTTACTCGTCGACGGTGAGTGGAAGGATAAGTGGTACGACACCGAATCCACCGGCGGACGGTTCGAACGTTCAGCCGCCGCATTTCGCAACTGGATCACGGCCGACGGGTCACCGGGCGCAAACGGTGAAGGCGGCTTCAAGGCCGAGCCGGGTCGCTACCATCTCTACGTGGCGCTGGCCTGTCCCTGGGCGCACCGCACCCTGATATTCCGCAAGCTCAAGGGCCTGGAGTCGATGATTTCGGTCTCCGTGGTCAACCCGATCATGCGCGAGCACGGCTGGACCTTCCGACCGGGCTACAAGGTGCACAGCGACCCGATCCTAAAAGCGGAGTTCATGCACCAGCTCTACACCCATGCCATGTCCGACTACAGCGGTCGGGTCACAGTCCCCGTCGTCTGGGATCGCAAGAACGACACGATCGTCAGCAATGAGTCGGCTGACATCATCCGCATGTTCAATTCATCCTTTGACGGAGTTGGCGCCCGGGCCGGGGATTTCTACCCGGAAGCCTTGCGCGCGGAGATCGATTCGGTCAACTCCACCGTGTACGACAACGTCAACAACGGCGTTTACAAAGCAGGCTTCGCCACCAGTCAAGAGGCCTATGAGGAAGCGGTCATCCCCCTATTCGATACGCTCGATGAACTCGAGGAGCGACTGGGTGAACAACGCTACCTCTGCGGCAGCCAGATCACCGAGGCTGACTGGCGCCTGTTCACCACGTTGATTCGCTTTGACGCAGTGTACGTTGGGCACTTCAAGTGCAATCTTCGCCGGATCGATGATTATCCGAACCTGTCCAATTATTTAAGGGATCTGTATCAGGTGCCGGGCGTCAGCGAAACCGTGGAGTTACGCGCCATCAAGCTTCACTACTACGGTAGCCACGACACCATCAATCCGCACTACGTGGTCCCAATGGGTCCGGCCCTGGATTTCCACCGCGGGCATGATCGCGACCGATTTGCCGATTGACCAGGGCACTTGGTAGGCTTCCAGGGTGAAAGACTTAACCACGAAGGATATTAGGAGAAATATTTAAGTAAAAGACAGGGCGCTAGTCGGAGGAAGGGAATCATCGATTCCCAGTGCTGACGCTGATTCAACAATAAGGATCAGTTTTTAATTTTCAACATCGCGCTCTTCGTATCCCTGATGGTGAAAGTTTCTGATTTTTTTAACCTTGATCTGGCTATAGTCTGGCTAAAGATCCAGATCACTTTGATGGGTGGTCTGATCATGCTCGAACAGGCGCACGCGTTTACCGCCGTAGAAAACCAGCTTGAACTCGGCTCGACTGACCGGCACATAGCGTTCATTGCCGCCAATTTCGACTTGCGCGCCTTCGGTGACGGCAAATCCGTTGTCGTCCACGCGCACGACCATGGTCGCCTTGGACCCGGTATGGCAGATCGTCTTGAGCTCCTTAAGCTCGTCGGCCCAGGCCAGCAGATAGCGGCTTCCTTCGAAAAGCTCGCCGGCAAAATCGGTGCGCAATCCAAAGGCAAGAACGGGAATCTTTAGCCGGTCGACCACCTCGGTCAAATCGAAGACCTGCTGGCGCGTGAAGAATTGAGACTCATCAGTCAGCACGCAGTGGATCTGTCCGCCATCGAGCTCTGATTCGACGTTTTTAAACAGATCATCGTCCGGTCCGACGGCCAGGGCCGGGGCCTCGATTCCGACCCGCGAGCGTATCGTTCCTCGGCCTGAGCGGTCATCGATGGCCGGGCTGAGCAACAGCGTGCGCATGCCGCGCTCGGCGTAGTTGTAGGCCGACTGAAGCAACACCGTTGTCTTGCCGGCGTTCATGGTCGAGTAGTAGAAGTACAGCTTGGCCATGACCTGAGCTTTCTTGGATTACTTAGAGCAGTTGGTCCATGGTCACGTCCAACCAGACCACCGAAATATCGCCCAGTGTCTCGAGCCAGCTTTGAAGTTCCCGATCGACCTGCTCACAGAGATCACAGTCGGGTTCTGAATAGAACATGACGTAGAGACTGGCTGGAGGGAGATCGTCGATGGTGAACGGCTCGGTAGAGTCGGGCCGTTCGACGTTTTCAAGCAGGCGGTCCAGGCCGATGACGCTGCGCTCGGTGCGTCGACTCGAGACCCGCGAATTCAACTGCCGCACGAAGCCGCGCTGATAGCCGTCCATATGAAACACCGACGAGTAGTCGGCTAAATAAATATAGGTCTGCGGTACGCGCACGATCCAGCCCTGGGCCTGGGCCTGGGTTCGGATGTTGCCGACACGGCGCCGGTGTTCGATCTGTACGCTTTCTAGCTGATGTAGCTCGACGCGCTCGATCGAAAGGGCCGCTGCCGGCGGGCTGATTGGCAGGAGACTCGTCAGAATCAACAGCGACGCGGAAAGATATGACAAGGAAAAAACGTGATAAGTAGGCATATCGGCAAGTATAGCGGAGGGGTGGGAAGTGGCTGTTGGTATTGCGCTGCGCGCGACACAAAAAGCCTTTCATTCGCAAAGCGACTTCAAACGAGCCCTTTTGACTTTCTTTCCGCAAAGGGGATTTAACAAACCCCCTTTGACTCCCCTTGCGAAGCACATAACCTTCACCCCTCCAACAACGCTTTCAGCGCCGCGATATTAGCGCGGGCGTCCTCGTTGGAGGTTTCCTTGGTGCCGTGACGCGACGGCCAATCGATGACCGATTCCGGCATTTCATCGAGAAAACGACTCGACTCGGCGCTGACCGCCTCACCACCTCTCCGACGCCGCTTGCAGTAGCTGATCGTCAGCGCCCGCTCGGCGCGGGTGATGCCAACATACATCAGGCGACGTTCTTCTTCGATTTGGTCATCATCGATCGAGCGCTGATGCGGCAGCAGGCCTTCTTCGCAGCCAGCCAGCCAGACGTGCTTGAACTCCAGGCCCTTGGCGGCGTGCAAGGTCATCAACCGCACAAGATCGGCGCCCTCCTTGCGATCATCATCGGGACCGGCGGCTAGAGACACGCGAGCAATCAGTTCCTCCACTGAGTCGGTATCGTTTTCAAGGCGTTCGACCCAGCCGCAGAGATCGTCCAGATTGCGCTTCCTCCGCTCGCCCTTCTTTGGATCCTCGTCCTGCTCGACCAGCCAGTCGATGTAGCCGATGTGCTTGAGCATTTCACGGAAGGTAGCACCGATGCCCTGGTCACCCAGTCGGTGATTGAAATCGACGAGCATATTGGTGAACCCACGAAGGGCGCGTGCTGCCGGCTGGGTGAGCTCGTTCTGGAACCGGCCGTCAAGTCCGGCCTCGAACAGGCTTTTTTTCACCGCATCGGCGTAGGTGGCCAGTCGAGCCAGCGCGGTCGAGCCAAAACCCCGACGTGGGGTATTGATGACCCGCATAAAGGCCGGATTGTCATCGGGGTTGGCGAGCACGCGCAGAAACGACAGCCCATCGCGAATCTCGCGTGCGTCGAACCAGCTCGGACCGCCCGAGACCACATAGGGCACGGCGTTCTCGCGCAGCTGCTGTTCGATGGCGCGGGCCTGGAAGTTTGAGCGATAAAGCACCGCCATTTCGCCCCAGCGGGCGCGTCCGCCGTGGTGCAGGGTCAGAATATCGCGTGCGATGCCCTCGGACTCGTCGCTGTCGTCAGCGTACTCAACGACACGAACATCCTCGCCTGGCCCGAGCTGACTCCAGAGGCGTTTTTCGAAATCGTGCGGATTGCAGGCGATCACTGCGTTGGCGGCTTCAAGGATCTTGCCGGCTGAGCGGTAGTTCTGCTCCAGCTTCACCACCCTCAGTTCTGGGTAATCGGACTTCAGTCCGGACAGGTTTTCCGGCCGCGCACCCCGCCAGCCGTAGATCGACTGATCGTCGTCGCCCACTGCGGTCATTGCGCCAATATCCCCGACGATTTGGCGCAGCAGTCGATACTGGGCCGCGCTGGTGTCCTGGTATTCATCGACCAGCAGGTATTTCAGGCGCCGCCGCCAGCGGGTTCGAATGACCGGATCGTCGAGGAGCTGACCTGGCAACGCAATCAGATCATCGAAATCGACCGCGTTCAGCGCGACCAGGCGGGATTCATAATCACGATAGATTTCTGCGGCTCGCGCATCGTTGTCGTCCTTGGCCTGAGCAAGCGCCTGGCCCGGTGCCCAGCCGGCGTCCTTGGCCCGGCTGATGCCGTTCATGACCGCGTAGACCAGCTCGTTTTTCGCGCCACTCGGTAACAATTCGCGAACCAGGTCCCCGGCTGCGTGTTGATCGAGGATGCTCATGCCTTTGCGTCGCTCGCAGGCCTCGGGCGATTCGCGCAGAATCTGCCAGCCCAGAGAGTGAAAAGTACAGATCGTCAGGCCTTTCGCGCGCTTGCGCTTCAAGCGTTGACCGACGCGCTGGCGCATCTCCTTGGCAGCTTTGTTGGTGAAGGTGATGGCCGCAATTTCAGAGGCCGCGTAATGATCGCGATCGATCATCCATGCGATTTTTTCGGTAATCACCCGTGTCTTGCCCGAACCGGCACCGGCCAGCACCAGCAGCGGGGTGTCAATATGGGTGACAGCGGCGCGCTGTTGGTCATTGAGCGATGACATGGGACCGCAATTCTATCGTTTTCCAGCCGCTGCCCGGCACCTGATTTCCAGCTTGCTGGGTGTGGGCCTCGTATCAAGCACGGGTGCTGAGTCCGAGGTCTAATTTGATTTTGTCCCCCGGCGCGAACACACGTGTTCTATTACAATTCAGGGCTTCTAGAACCCAAGGCCTGAATGTTCAGGCCTGATCAGACCTTCAAGGAATAGCGTGAGCGACAAAGACTACAAAAGCTGGATGTGCGTGGTGTGCGGCTGGATCTACCACGAAGAAGAGGGTTCGCCGGACGACGGCATTCCGTCTGGCACCAAATGGGAAGACGTGCCCGAGTCCTGGGTCTGCCCGGATTGCGGTGCAGGCAAGGAAGATTTTGAGATGATCGAGCTCTAAACAGACTCCGGCCTCGCGGGTTCAGTTCATGCCCGCGCTGATCAAGCCAGTCTGCCAGCGACCGTTATCGTGAAGGCGGTACCAGCGCGCCTTCGGCCCGGTTGGATCCGGGGTAAAGACGTCCATCTCGGCTAGAGAATTGGCCACCGTTGAAGGTGCCGAAAGGCATACGATGCCATTCTTTTCGGCCTTGAAGACCTGATGAACGTGGCCGAAGCCGACGGCCTGAACTCGGGTCCCGGCGAGTCGTCGCCAGAGCAGCTCAGAATTGGCCATCCCGTACTTGTCGATCCAGGGGGCATTGACCGGCATCGGCTGATGATGAATGAAGGCCAGGGCCGGGCGATCGCTCGCCTCGCTTCGAACTGCCTCAAGCGGGGCCAGCCGCGCCTCATCGACCGTGCCGTCGCCGCGATCGCCAAAGGCTGAATCCAGCAGCACAATCCTCCAGCCGCCCCAGTCCAGCACCGGCCCGGCGTCAAAATCCGGCTCGCACAGCACCTCGGCCATGGCGGCCTTGTTGTCGTGATTGCCGGGCAGCCAGGCGCGCAATGGCGCCCAGCCGCGGACCTGACCGGCCACGCGCTGATAGGACTCGATTGAGCCGTCTTCGGAAATGTCACCGGAAAGCACCAGCCCATCCGGCGCCATCGCCTCGACCCCGACCCGCAGCCGTGCCAGGTTGCGGTCGGCGTTCTCGTCGCGATACAGCGCCTCAGGGTCGCGCGCAAAATGGCAGTCGGAAATCTGGATCAGCGTGAACATTGGAATGGCGTCTAGTTCGCCAGGTCGATGTTGCCGACCTGGATCTGATCGCCCGGGTCGAGACCGATCGCCTCAGCCTGTCCCGCATTGAGCTCCAGCACGAACTGCGCCGGCCCTTCGCTCGGGTAGCTGGGACACTGACGCGTTCGACACGGTGGCGTGTCGGCGGAAATACTGACCACGTTCAGCCCGCTATCGAGATAAATGATATCGAGAGGAATTCGCGTGTTGCGCATCCAGAAACTGCGCGGCGCCTCGCGACGGAAGATAAAGAACATGCCGCGGTTGGCGTCCATCTCATCAACGAACATCAGACCGCGGGCCCGCGACTGATCGTCATCGGCTATCTCGACGAAAAAGCGATGGCCCTCGAACTCGACGAAAGAACGGCCCGTGTTGCCGTTGGCCTGGCAGCCGATCAGTAGGGCAGTCAGAAGCAAAAAGAAAGTAATTAGCTTTCGCATGAGCGAATGGTAGCGCATTCGGGTTTGGTTGATCCGCTTCGCGGATGACG
>Ga0207419_1000642_pt1 | contig 30010 bp, 38 predicted proteins | sample ElkSloMetagenome_4_FD_184723 | JGI IMG/M metagenome (GOLD analysis project Ga0207419, IMG submission 184723) | Hot spring microbial communities from Elkhorn Slough, Monterey Bay, USA - MD2A (version 2) | ecosystem: Environmental > Aquatic > Marine > Intertidal zone > Estuary: Microbial mat ... | reverse complement strand
GGTTCCGTAGTATTCCGCGCTGTTTTTGACAATACCCTTCTCCACGGCGAGTTTCCCGCGCGCCTCGAACGATGAGTCTGAGCCGGTGCTCTTTAGGTAGTCCACAACGGACGTGTCTGTGTTGAGTTTTTGAGCCATAGTTACTGGCGAGTTTTGCTCCGGTTACTTGTAATACTACCATTGACCACGCGATACCTGATAGCGATGTTACCCCCATACGCATTGCAAAGCCACACACCAAGCCTCCCGAGTATTGGTGGCTTCTTGTGCCCCGGGAATGCAACCATGAGCACCATTTCTAGGCCGTTCTCTTTCAAGGATGTGATCACTGTTTCCTCATGAGCCGCCACCCGCTCTTGTGGTGTTCTAGGTTTTTCGTTCATGTTTTGTTGATTTATTTTCTAATGCGTCAACGCGATCGCTAAGCTCCTGCACCGCACGCACTAGCACCGGGATGATTTCTGTCGATCGCAGTCCGAGCATGCCGTCTTTTCGCACATGCACAAGCTCCGGCATAACACTTGCCACATCCTGTGCAATGAGTCCGAGGTGTTGCACCTGCCGCTTTTCTGCCTTGTTTCGCGTTGCACGTTCTAGCAGTTTTTGATACCGCTCCGGCTTTGCTGCCTTGAGACGCTGCATACGTGGTGTTGTCTCATCCGTGTCCCGCATTTTGTAGTTGTACGTGACCGGCCTGAGCGCCTTAATCTGTGTGAGTCCGTACTGTGAGTCGGCAATGTTCTTCTTGAGGCGCCGATCAGAGCCCAGCACGAGATTGTCGTAGTTGATGTCTGTTGCGTATAAGTCGTTCCACCACTCACCGGGATCGCCGAGGTCGTGGACATTGTCTGATGTCGGGCTGATTTCCTCGTCAACCCATATAGCGCTCCCGGTAAACGTAAACGATCCGGCAGCGCCGCCCACTTGGTCGCAGTCAATGATGTCGCACTCTATGTTGTCTCCAAAGATGTCGTCACAAAAAATATCTCTTGTAACGCGCAAGTCTCCACTGGTCACAAAAAAGTCTTTTGTGCCGCCGTCTATGTACGCTGTAATGCCGCCTCCACCCGGCGCAAACGTAATATCGTCGTTTGCTTGTATGAGCACATCATTGTTCACTCCTTGTATAGCAAAATAACCGAGTGATGGCTCGACAAAGGTGCGCCCAGCGACACTTCCACTGCTGTTTCTGTACTGAATGCCGTTGCTGTAACTTTCTGCGCGCACGGTTCCACCTGAGTCAATAATCCGCAAAGTGTTAGTGCTGCCATTCATTTCAACACGTTCCCCTGAGTTTGATGTCTTGATGGTACCGCCAATCACTGTTAAACCAACAAGCGTTCCAGCCACAATGGTGCCGAGGTCGTCGTTGATGTCTGACAGATCGAAAATGTCACCTTGCAGGTCGTCTAGCGCCTCACCAACCTGCAAGTAATCTGAAAGATCGAGGCTCGTTGCGGACATATTTCCATCCATGTCCACACTAAATGGCGCGGTCGCAAAGTCTTCCGAGCCCATCCACAAACCATCCCGGTCGATCCTGAGCACTTTCGTGCCGAAACCTACCTGCAAAGACTGCACACGGCCGAGTAGGTCGTTGCCATAGACACCGTCTGCCTGCTCCATCTGAGGCACTTCATAGTCTTCGTATGGGTTGATGATCTTGATGTTTTCCATGCTATGTAACTGCTATGTCGAGCTGCTCGATCTCCGGGCTACTGTTTCCGCTACCATTGAGTGTGCATTTTCCCGCAAACGCACTCGCGTCTCCGCAGTCTGCGGCCGTCTGTACCACTTTGCGGTCGGTATCATCTACGACGGTCTGATTGACAACTGCTGCATGGTTGCGCGATGTGCCGAGCTCAATACTCGTGTTCGCTGGCAGTGATGCATACGCCGCTTTCATTTCACGGTACGTGCTTTTCTTCATCCGATCGTACAGGCTCGTGCGCGTGAGGAAGTACCCGCTCGCGTACTTGTTGCTGAGGTCGAGGATGTCCACGCCGTACGTGGTGCTGTCGGTCGTGTCCTTCCATGCAACATAGAACGTGTCACCATTGCCACCGATCGCGCCGATCGTGACACCGCTCGTGTTGCCGGTGCTGATGGGGTATGGCAGGTTCAATACCATAGGGTAGCCCCGGTTCGTTCGGTGTAAGCTGTACACGCCTTGCGGTGCGCCATTGCCACTCGTTGCCGAAAGGCCGAACAGTGGCATACCGTGGAAGTTGAGCACTGCTTCCGAGTACACAATAGCCCTGTTTCCGGTCGTCCAATCTCCTTTGATGCTCTTGTATAGCTCGAGCTGCTGACCGTTGTACACGTACATGTTGCCCTTGGTGCCCGCGTTCACGATCACAAGGTTGTCTGTCTCCAAAAATGCATTGACACCCACTTCCGGGATCTCATCCGACACCGAAAAGCTCGTGCTCCATGTGTTCCAGCGGAATATCTCTGTTTTCGTAACGTTGCTTGCGACGTATGTGCCGATCAAAAGGTCGGTCGAGAGCTTGCCGAGCGCGCTCACACGCAGCGGATCCTTGAGGTCGAGCGCGTTTGCACTGAATGTTGTGCCGTCTACCTGTGCCACCTGATTGCCGTCCCCAATGTAAAGCACAAGGTTCACAATGCGCATAGGATGGTAGGTGTCGTCTGTAACACCAAACGTTGCCCAACTATCCGACCATGTGCTCGCCATGTCAAAGCGACCAAGTCGAGACTCCATTGCGTAGTAAATGTAGCCTTGATACTCCCGAGCGCACAGTGTGCCAGCATTTCCGGCTGCCGGGCTTGATGTGTGCGCGAGTGACCACACCCCTGCGCTCGTACGCTTCCACACCTTGCCACTGTCTCTTGAGAAAAAGTACGTGTTCCCATCGCTTGCGTTCACAATCGACCCAATGAGTCCGTCGATCGGGCTTGCTGAGTCGTCGATCTCTGTGAGGCGCTGGCTGAGTCGCACGATGCCCGGCTTGCTGTGGATGTCGAGTCCCACACATTCCGCGACGCTGTTTGGTGCGCCCACGTACTCACTATCGGCGATACCGCCTTGGTCGATATTCCTTATGATGATGTGTTGCGGTTCCATACTATTTTATTTGCCGTATCTCACTGATAATTTCATCACGCCATGTGCGCATTTCTTCGTGGTTGCGGTCGATCTGTGTTTGCAGGCGCTCGTCCTGATCTCCAAGTAGGCGGTCTTGCTGATCTGAATAGTTTTGTAAAGCTTGCGCGTCTTGTACAGTAAAGCGATCTCCACGGTTCATAAAGTCATTAAACTCTTTGAGCGTCGTAGTCATTTCTGACACGTCGCGCTGTAATGTTTCCACATCGCCGGTGAGTCCACCGAAAAAGTACAGTCCGGCTCCAAGTGTTGCGATCGCACCCCACCCAAAGAATTTCATGATTTCTGACCGAGCACTGTTCACCTCATCCCGGGCGATCTGCTGCATATATTTCTCACGTTCCTCACGCATGCGTTTGAGGTCGTCGTGCAGCTCCTTCGTCGAGCGATCGACGATGTCTTGCACCTCTGAACGTGTGATGTGGCTCATATCTTCATCCATACTATGCATCATTCCTCGAGGAGCGTGTCCAGTCCCCGGTGTTGTTACGTCCGCTCCGGCTCCACACTCCCCCGACCTTGCGGATCGTGGCGATGCTGAATGTGAGAACCTGTGTTGAAACGGTGATTATTTTGTTTGTGACAATAGCAATGATCGTCCTTGAAACGGCGCTGAAAGTAGCAGTTGCAGTGTTTACTGCTATCGTTATGCTTGATGTAACACCTACCGTGCGTGCAATAGCGCTGAACGTAGATGTCACGGTGTTCACGGTCTTTGTGACACCTGTGAGGATGCTCCGGGCGACCGCTGAGAACGTGGCGCTCTGTGTGTTCACGAGCTTTGTGATGCTTGTGAAAATGCTCCGGGCGATCGCTGAGAACGTGGCGCTCTGTGTGTTCACGAGCTTTGTGATGTTTCCTCCGGCATCGATCACGTACCCAATGAGGGTGAATGCTGCACTTTGCACTGTGGCGACAAACGTTGCGCCGATCGCAGTCGTGCGAGCAATCACTGAAAACGTTGCTGTCTGTGTTGCAACACTGAGCACGTAGTCGAGCAGTGTGTTGTATGTCGGTATCGAAAGTGTTGCAGCTTGAGTGTTTGGTGTTGCAGTGACGTCGGTACCACTACTAACCGCAGTCACACTATAGAACGTGCTAGGGGAGTTTTGGTTCTCGTGCTCTGTGTCAATCCAGTCGGAACTAAACTCACTAAACGCTATACGCACCTCGTCAATCTGACCATCGTAGTTGTTTGCTGTACTCTGTCCGCCAATAGTCCACGCATCTGACGTATCTTTAATGCTTGACCCTGCTGATGTGTCCTGCCCATCCTCTGTGCCGTCAAGGTAAACTTTTGCACGCGTGTTTGCTCCTGAAAATGTAAACGCACAGTGCTGCCAGTCTGTTGACATGCTGGTGCTGCCATAAGTGACGTTCCCACCCTCAAACGAGCCTGCCTGCGACATATACGCCACCAGTTTTTCTTGGTAGCTGCCCTCTCCCTCCTGAAAAATAAAAGCACGCGATGCTGTCCACTTTGCCACCATTGTTGCTTGCCCACTTGGGAAGCTGTCCGCGTTCGCCCAAAGGGTGACGGTCAACGCAGCGCCAGGGTCTACGTCGGCACTGTATGCGTAGTTGTCTGCACCGTCGAAGTTGGTAGCGCCACCAGTTCCACCCAACTTTCCAATACTGTCACCAAGTGTAGCGCCGCTTGCTGTGAGTGAATGCCCGTTGCCTGTGCTGTCTGTCGTACCGTCCATGTGATACACCATTTCGTAAGCACTCCACACATTATTCCGCCCATACGTTGCTGTAACTGCATAGTCACTACTACTACCGTCTGCGTGTATCTGTATCTCGGTATCTAATGAGCTTGAGAGCGTACCTGCGTACTTTACGTGAAGCTCTCCTGTGTCGGTTGCGGTGTCACACGATACAACCTCACGGGCAAGCTCTGTGGTGCCGTCGCTTTTGTATACGCGGATGTCTCCGCCTCCGTTAGCCACAACGTCCCAAAATGAAGCAGGGAGGTCGGACAGGTCGATGTACACAACAAAGTCCGACAAATCCGCAGAAACGAGTGAGCTATCTATTGTTACAGTGCAAACATGCATATTTATTTCCAGTATTCTATTACCGCTTTGTTTCGCGCTCTCCTTGCTTCACTTTCTGTAGAATAAGTGCCGAGATGGATAAGTTTTTTATCTACTCCAATATAAGCACGCCATTTTCCGTTTCTCCAGAAAACCCCAGCAGTAGTAGTTCTTCGTTGATTGCGTGCTTGTTGTGTATCGGTTGCCCATCGTATATTTCCAACCTCGTAGTTACCGTTTACATCAATTCTGTCTAACGACATTCTTGGTGCTGGCTTTTCGCCAATGTCTTCTATCATTTCCTTGAACGTCATTTTCACCATTATCCCCCTACCACCATATCGTTCCCACGCTGGATTGTTAGGGTTTCCACATCTTTGCTTTGCACCAATATATGCTTTGTACGACGGTGTTCCCCAAACCTTTTTATCAAGACCAGTCTTTTTTCTGTTGTTCTGTTCTGTTGTCTCCCTAGAAAGGCAACCGCATGATTTTGTATTACCTCTACGCAAATCATTTGTAGAGGCTACGGCCACTCCTCCACAAACACACCTACAAAGCCACATGGCGTGCCCATGTTTATTGCTTGGCTCCCTGTTAATAACAGTTAGTCTTCCAAACATTTGTGATTGTAGTTGTGCAACATGACTCATCGTTTTGTTTTATTACACCAACGCCTGATGCTCAAACGCACCGTCGCGACGCTTTACCACGTAGGATGCGGTGCTACCGTCTGTGTTGTAGACCGTCACTTCACCCACTTCGTCCTGCTCTGATACCTCGCCAAGCTTTACAGCAAAGATAGGCGCTGCTGCCTCGAATGAACGTGAGTGCGTGCGTAGTGCTTCTGTGAAGCTCTCTACCCTCTCCTTGAGCATCCCCTCTGCGGTTGCTACACCGTCACGTACCACCACCTGTGCGGTGCCGAATACGTTTTCGGGTGATACCACGTTCACGTCGTACTTTTCTACTCCTTCCACATCTGATACCTTGCGCCAGTCTGCTACAGGCTGTGCTGTCCAGCCAAGGTCTACATAGTGTGTGCGTAATTCTTCTTTGTTCATGTTGTGGTTTTTATTTGATAAGAGCTAGTGTGCTCATCCCTACCCCAAAAGGGGCAGAGTGAGCGCGCTAGTTGAGGTTCAAGATGCCCTCCGAGCCCCACTGAATAGTGAAGTCTCCGGAGCTCGAGCTCTGATCTCCACCGAAGTCGAGGTAGCACACGAGCAGGTCGTTTAGAATGACGCCTGTGCTCTTGTATATGATTGCGCCCCCGGCAGTAAGTGTCGAGCTTGCCCATGTTACGTCGTTTCCGTCCCAAACACCCTCGTTGTCCGTATTGTCTGCTGTCACAGCCTTGCCGGTGATCTCTGCACCACCTGCTGTATATCCGGTGCCGGTGATTTCACCACTGATGTCATTGCGATCGAGGTGCGCGTCTTGATCGAGTAAGTATGCACTTGTTACCAGCATCACGTAGTAGGTATCGGTGTCGAGGTCGTGATTTCCCGCCATGATTTCTTTCTTGAAACCGTTGTATATTGCGTCTGCCATACTATGCGAGGTTATCGAGCGCTGCTTCTACTTCCGCAAGGTACTCATCACCGTAGATGTCGCGCGCTTGGTTTTTAAGATCGACCACGCGCTGTTTTGCCACTGCTGCGCGCTGTTCGCAGTTTTGTACCTTCTGTGCAAAGTGGAGCACCTGATTGCGCAAAGTCTCACGGTCGAACACGATCCCACCGTCCTGCGTGCGGAACGCAATGCCGCGACGCTTCTCGATGATAGAGCGTGCTACTTTTTGTACTTCACGAGGAAGGTCGGCGAATTTTGCCTTTCGCTCTGCTCGTGGGAGCGCTGCGAAGGCTTCTGCCTGATTGTTGATTTCTGTTTGATCCATATTCTCTCGTTTATTAGTAATCTTGCCCATCGTCGTAGGGCACGTTCGCAATGTTGTCCCGCACTGCATTTCGCCCCCGGAGCTTCTCGTATAGATCCGTGAGGTCTATTTCGAGCTTTCGTTCGCTCTCTGTGAGCGGGAGCGGCTTTTCCTTTCCTGACTTGTACGCGATCGACACCATTTTCCGGAGCGCGTTGTGCGCACTGCGTGGCAACCGTACCGATGTATTGCTGCTCGGGATGGACAGGTCTGTATCTGACGACAGGTTCGCCTCCGTGAAGTCTTCCGGGTACACCTCTGACACGAGCTTGAGCCCGCCGGTTACATCCTCGATCGCGCTACCTGACAAGATCACGAGCTCGGTGCCGTGGAAGTAGTACCGCGGCTTCTTTGTACTGAACTCTTTTTGTATGAGTGTCTCCTCCCGGAGCGCGAGCTGCCGGTCGTTGATGTACCCATAGTCGATCTCGTCGAGCAGCTTCCAGTTTGTGCCGTCGAGTTTTGCCGACACGTACCGGGTGCTCTTGAGCCAATCGGTCGGGTATGTGTAGTTGCGTACCCCGGCTTCAAGATCGCGCACGTCTTCCGCGAGAAAATAGCCTTCGTCCACGTTCGCGACGATGAGCTCGGCGAGGTTGTCTTTTGCTGCATTCATGAGCAGCACAAGATCCGCGTCCGGCAATGTCGCGTTATTCGTCTTCGTGTCTATCGTTCGTATGAGCGATGCAAAGTTTGTACCTGTCATGATGTCGTTGTGGTGCTCCTCTCCCTTCCCTTGCCCCCCGAAAGGAGCAAGAAAGGGATCGGAGCGTTTTGACTATTACGCAAGCGCGTCTGCACGTTCCGGATTTGCTTGCACCTTTTGATTTGCGCCGATTTTTCCTTCTGAGACTAACCGCTCGCGAACGATCTCCGCTACCTGCATGGGAAGCTCGACGTACTCGCCGCGCTTGATCTCCATGCGATAACCGTTGATGTTCACCACAAACGGTATCTTGTCTGCAACTTCTGGTTTCACGCCCGGGTCAAATGGAATGAGCATCTGCACCTTTGGTTGCTTTGCGAGGTGCTCTTTCATTGTAAGCGCGTCCTTCTTCCAAGCTCGATCAACATCTCGGTCGTTTGCAGCCGGTGCCGTCGGTTCTGAACTATCCGGATTTTCCGGACTGTTCGTACCCGCTGCATCTGCCTCCTGCAAACGTGCGATGATGTCTTCCTTGGTGCCTGAGGAATTTACCTGACGCTCTGATGCGTGCTTTCGCAGGTCTTGGTATGTCAATTTCTCGTAATCCATGATGTGTATTGTTTAGCTCCTAATGTTGGGATTGGCGGCACTATGTGCGCTTTGTCCTAGTACCTAGGATGATACCGCGTGTTCAAGACGCACCATGAAGTCGTCGTTGAGGATCTTCGCAACAAACGTTGCCTTCCAGCCGGTAGTACCGCGCTGCTCGAGCGGGTCTGCCGTACCTGCGGAGCCCAGAGGCTTCACAATGTTACGGAGTGACTCGCCGCTGATGCGTGTGACACCGTACGCCTCCGCGCCCATGATAAGGGTTGCGTATACGTCGATGCTGCTTGCACCTGCGCCGGTAAAGACCTTTGCGTTCGGAGTTTCAACAAAGCGTACCTCGTTGATCTTACCGACCTCGCCCTCCATGACCTTCATGTTTGAGCTGTACTTCTCTACTGGTACCCATCCTGTCTCGTCCTGTAGATCATAGGTAGTGTCTGGGTGACAAATACCAATATACGAAGCCGCGACTGGTTCGGTTGCGATACCGGTGCTTGCCCCGATCATCGAGGTTACACGACGAGCCTTGTTGCCCTTGAGCGTACGGATCGCCTTGCGCACCTCGGTTGCGGTGAGCAGGTCGGTTGAGGTGATCGCAGCGCGTGCGACTTGCCCCACGTACGTCACTGTGGTACCTGCTGCAAGAACATCGCGTGCAAGCTGGTCGAGCGTGTCGCCTGCCTGATCGCCAAGGATCATCGCAAACTCGGTAAGCACCGCGTCCTTGCTTTCGTAATCAACAACATCCGTGAATGTCACGAAGTCGCCGTACTGCGAAACATTCGCAGTGATGTCGGTTACAGACATTTGACTGCCTGATGGAGTGACACCCTCGGTGAGCGCAGTGGTAGCCGCGCTGAGGTTGCCGTACCGACGGAATTTAATGGTGTTCGTTCCTGCCTTGCGCGGGATGTCCTTTACCTGTCCGTACTTGGTGTGCAGGAACAAAGGAACAGCACGCATGAGCAGCGTCCGGGAGTAGAAGTTGTTTACTTCTGCCGGGATCTGCGTTCGTGTCGTGTTAGCCATGATAGCGTTTTTTTATTTTGTAAAGTGTGTTGTTCTAGCGTCCGCTATGAAGCACTTTGTCCACTTCCTTCTGGAACTCCGCGTCGCTCATGTCCTGAACAGACTTGCTGCTGGTCTTTGCGACGTTTCCTCCTGCGGTTCTGGTCTTTAGTGCTCGAGCGTCTGCTGCCTCACGTCGTTCTGCGCCTATCCGAAGCAGGTTTTCACCGGCCACGGCGTACATGAGTTGCTTCGTGGGGATATTCCGCCACACCTCATTTTGCGCCCAGCGTTCGGCTTTCTCTGCGAACTGCTTGAACTCGGGATTGTCGGTAATGAACTCGTTGATTTCTGATCGCAACTCCGCCTGTTCTTGCTGTTTCATGATCGGCTCGAGGTGTTTTTGCACTCTCTTGTCAATCACTTTTGCATCTTCTGGCGATAGATCATTATCATCTTGCTCATCGTCCGGCTCCCCCTGCTCCGCCTTCTTTGCATCGCGTTCTGCTTTGCGCTGCTGGCGTAGCTTTACCCAATCCTCGTTGGTGCGCTTCTTACGCACTGGGGGCTCGTCGGAGTCGTCTTTCGGCGCCTCCTCCTTGGGTTTGCCTTCTTGTGAAGGATCGTTGGTGCTCTCTGCACCGTCGGCATCTTGTGTTTCCGGAGCGTCTGCCGTTTCCGCTCCCTCACCGACGGTACTTGTCTCGTCGATGGTAGGTGTTTCTTCTCCCATGTTTTGTATGTTACTCGGTCAACCTAGAAAACGGGGCTCAAAAACTAGGTTCCGGTTGATAATCGAGCCCGACACGAGCTCGCAGGGGGAGCTGTGCGGAGCAAGGGTATCGCCAACCCCAACACACAGCCCCCTTTGCGAACTTATGTATCACTCAACACATTTGCATCGTTGCCATATACCTGCGGTTCCCATGATTTACGGTATGGATCGAACTCATCCGGCGCTGCGCCTTCGAGACTGTCACTGTCCAGCGAACGTGCGAGCATGCCCGGAAGCTCTACTAGCTGCTTAAGCTGTGCATGCATGATGCGTAGCTCGTCGGTATCCTCGTCGCTCATACGAGCGCCTGTCTCCGGATCGAGCTTGTACACAATCGCCTGCTCAAGCTGATGCAAGTTGTTTCCGATCACCTTCTGCACGATCTGCCACCCGACGGTGTTTTCCATGTGGCGCAAGTGCTCCGCGTACGCATTTGCAGTAGGCTCGTCGATCTCGCCAGTCGTAAAGGGCGTGTGCAGGTCGAGCGCTGCTTTCTTCTTTGCGGTCTTTTTCTTTGTGGTCTTTTTTGCTGCCATATTATGCGTTCATGGTAGGGAGCTGGCGTGTTGCTTGCCGCCCCTCTGGTCGAAGTTGCTCCCCGAGCTCGCCTTCCGGCATTGCCTGCGCCGGTGCTTGCGGCACAAGATCCGGTCGGAACTTCTGCAAGATCAGTGCTTTCTTGTGTGCCTCGATGTGCGCCTTCTTGGTCGGGCTGTCCGGAAGCTTGTTGTGTACGTGCATGTGTAGGTAGTGGTCGTCGTTCGGGAGCACAATCGCCTTTTTCCCATCCATGATGAGCTGGTTTTCCTCCTCTGCGCGCAATTCGTCGATCGTGTCCGGGAATACTTGCTCGATAACGTCCGTCTTGAGGCCAATGAGCTTGCCGTAGTGCCGTAGAGCTGCGCGTACCTGTGCAGTGGGATCGTTTGCGGCCATTTGGATGTAGTCGCGATACATGATTGCCTCGTTCTGACGCTTTCCTTCCGCAACACGACGGCTCTCGATCTTGATGTCGGGATCTTTGTGTGTGGTGACGAGGTCTTTCTTTGCAAACGGTCGCCATGTAGCGCCAAGTGATCCCACGATGCGTGCGGTCTTCTCCTCGATGCCGTCCTCGAAGTTTTCGCGCAGGTGGCGGTAGTATTCCTGCCAAAAGCGCTTTTCGCTCCATCCGAACACACGAGCGGCCAAGCTGTAACGTGTATCTGATCCCTGCTCCACAAGGTTGTCCCGGGTAGCGGTACCTGCTCCGGTCGGTCGTGCGCCCTGCTTTATGTCCGGTGTTGCTGAGGCCTTCTGTGCGCTGAGGTCGAGCGTGTCCATGATGTATGACACGTCTGACTTGAGGTGGTCTTTGGTAAGTGGTACGGCTGCATTGCGCGGATCGCCCTTCACGCCGATGAACTTGTTGAACTGGAACGAAAAGTCGGTTCGCTCGTCGATCTTGTTCTTGTCGTACAGGTACATCGGTAGCAGGTTCGCCTTGACGCCCTTGAGTGACAGGTTCAATGCAACAGCTCGAGCTCGTTGCTTGTCCTCGACAAGATCGGGGATGCTGACGCTGTCCCATGAGTTAGGGATCGGGAACAACACGCGATCCACGATGGGCATACGATCTCCCTCGAGCTCATCTGCACGGATCACGCGCTGCATGTCGTCTGCAAGCGTTACAAAGTACAATTTGCCATTCCACCGGGTGAAACCTTCCACCACCTTGTACGTGGCATTCTCGCCGTCCACGTTGCTGTGCTTCTGTAGATCACTGAGGCCTGCTGCCTCGGCCTGTAGGCGCATGTATTCGTCGAGCGGGCTCCGGGTGTTGTTGTACTGCTCGCTCGGCTTGAGCGTTTCATAGTCAAAATAGTTGCCATTTTCGAGGTCTGCTTTGCACAACCGTGTCTCGCGGTACAGGTAGCGGCTTTTTCCACGCCCTAAACGGTCACCATTCACGCTTCCGGCCTCCGGATCGCGCACAACAGACATAGCACTCCACACAACCGGCGCAGGAGTCTTTGTGTCTTTGTCCCATTCCATCGTGCATATAAGCCCGCGCCCATAGAAACATGACTCAAATATCCACTCATAATCAACCATGTCCTTCTCCATGATGTCGTAGTCGTACTCGGCTACGATCGTGAGGTTTTCGGCAGCTTCCTCGTCGCCCATCTCCCGGGGTGCGAACGTCACCTGCAAGCGATCCTCATAAAGCTCGGCAAGTACGGTCTGGAATATAGAAAACAGCGTCGTATCGCCCACGCTTTCCTTGTCTCGCTTCTGATTGTTGAACAGTTTGAGTCGGAGCGCCCACTCATCCCACTTTGGCTTGAGGTGCCACCATCCTTGGTTCCACTCGCTTTGCACCTGCTTTACGAGGTCGGTGTACTCGTTCCGATCAGCTTCTTGTGCCTCCTCGGGCTTCTGCGCCTCTGTAACGGCCGGAAGGTTCTTGTTTGTATCTGTAGCCATATTGTATGAAAAAACGCCGACAAGAGCCCATTTTGGGGCAATGCGGCGATAATCTGCTCAAGTCTCGTATACTACTTCGTCGCTTCGTCGAGTTTGTAGTCTACGGTTGCCTCGGCGTACGGTGCAAGATAGTTTACGACGTCCAAGAGTTGCTTCTCGGAATAGTCGCGCCCTAGCAAGGCTTGCAAAGGTGTGCGCCGGATCGTTGCGTGCATCGTGTAGATCGCTCCGTCAATAACGGCAAGGTACTCGAACGTATTGCCGTAGTTGCGGTAGTAGATCTTACATCCACGATACTCACCTGCTTTCAATGTGCGTATTTGCATAAAGAGGTTGGCGTGCTTATAGAATAACACAACGAGCGGGGTGTCATGCAAGTTTTCCACAAGACTAGCCGAGATAGCCGTTTTTCAACAAAATTCTTTTGAGGTGTTTTTCCCGCATCTTTGTTGCCTTAGAAAGTGTTGGTGCGTCGAGCCTACAAAATGTTGACCGATGATTTTGCAGGTACTCATAAAATAGCGAAACGGCAAGACCTCGACGAGCAAGCCGAGACGACAAACGACGTATTGTGCTCATTGCGTGAGGTGTTTTCTTTGCATTTTCTATAACGCCAAGCCAACTGTTGCAGCGATTGCACAACACATCACGAACACGCCCCGTTTTGTGGTCATGATCAACACACAACTTTTTACTAGTTCTACAAATTGCACAAGCACCACGCAACAGCCGATACTCTATACGTTCTTCTGCACTCATTTCTAGAAAAGATTTTTGCATACTTGGTATGTGTTATATGTACTTCATTCTTGGAGGAGCTGTCCGGTCGGGTACAACCCTTCCACGCTTGTGACAACACAAAACGCAATCAACGACATATTTTCATGACACATCATGTTGTAGACTTCGCATTTACCTTCACCCTTGTTATCGCTGCCGGTCGAGTAAACCCATGCATACACGCTCCGCTACTTGTCACCCATCGGATAGAGGTTGTGTGCCTCAGTGCGTGTGCTTCATGTGACGGTACTGCACAGCGCCATGCATGCGACGTCTGTGAGCTTGTGGTTGAGGATGTTGTGAACTCAGAGCCACCAGTAGATCTGTGAAGCCTTGCTCCTTTCCATCAAACACACAAAGACCACACGTTGCCGTGCGGTCTTCATGTCCTGTTTGCAATGAATAGGTGAAAAGACACTGTATGTCCTTTCATCTGCTCACTATATGCACAATGTACTGTACTATTCATTGCACATGCAAGTGTATCACATTCGAGTTATCCACACAAGTGCAAAAAAAAGAGCCCGGCTTGCCCTCCGGACTCTTTTTTCAGATTGCAGGCATCTCGCCTGACTGCATGATCAGCCCCCTGAACACTAGCAGTCGCCGGTTCCCCTTTGGGGTACCACAATCAGTATAGCAGGCGGCTCGGTCGAGTGCTAGTTGTGGACATGTTCCATGTACCTGTGCAGGTGTTTTCTCACCCCGCTGCACCAATTTCTTGGAACGCCTCCGACAATGCTATGCCTACCTTCTTACGACGTGGCATGCTGCTGTAGGCTCTATCGGTCATACGGATCATCGCTTGCTACGTCTTCACCCTCGTATACATTGCTCTGATGCTGGTACACATAGCCCGGCTCACGCATGAGGATGCGCCCCAAGCATTCGATCGTGTGGTCGTCCTTGTCTACCGGCTTCTCCTTCCGATTTCGCTCCTCAGCGGCCTTTCCTTTCCATTCCTGCCACCGGTAGTGCTCCATCTCGTATATGAAGCGTTTGCAGTTTGAGAACACGTATATCTCCGGCGCTCGTATCAACTCGCCGTTGGTCATGGTGTAGTTGAGCGCAGTGCCGATCCGGGCGTCTGCTGCTGCGCGGGCTTTGCTTGCTTCGATGTAGGATAGACCTTCATCACCAAGCATTGCTGCGAGGCTCCGGTTCGTGTGTTGATCGACGATGAACGCGCTGGGATCGCACACAAACGGCTCCTCCATGCGATATTGCCCATTCTTGGCCTTTATGTCCCGGGCAAGGTGTCGCACGTCTCGAGGCTTCTCGTAGTATTCATCGACAATGTACTTGCGCCCTTTGCGGTCTACTGCTACCCATAGCCCGGCGTCCGGGTTTCTCGGGTGCGGATCGAGTGAGTGATATACCACAAAGTCGTCCGGATCGAGCGCGAACGGTTCAATGACGTGTATGTCTCTGTCCCATTGCTTATACACAAGGCCTATGAGGTGTTGGAATTTACCGTAAACACGCGCTTGTCGCTCGTCTGCGGGGTATTCAGCGACCATCTGGAGTATGTGGTCGTGCTCGAGGTGTCCACGAACGCCGTGCTGCTTGCACACGCTCTCCACGTCGGCAGTAATGTGAAAGATGCGACGCTGCACCGTGATCGGCTCGTCGTTTTCACGGAGCTGTACCGTTGTTTCCACTTTTCCTGATGCAAAGAGGTCATAGAGGTGAGCACTTCCCCCGATCGGGGTTGCTGTGATCATAATGACACCACCACGTCGCATACGAGCGATAGTAGCCTTGAGGATCGCGTCCGGTGGCGGTTCGTCAAACCACGCCCACCCAAGCGTCACACCCTCGAATTGCTCCGCGTCTTGATCGTACGTCATGATGTCCCACGACCACCCGGTATCGGTGTTCCATTGAGACTCGAAGTGTTTGTTTGCTTTGCTTGTGGTGTACCGGTCTTGTGGCAGCCAAAACTTGAGCTCGTTGACCATGTTCTTCTCCACGAGCGATCCATCGGTGACGAGACGGCCGTTCGTGCGATACGGCCACTTCTCGAACACGCCGCCCTGAAACCATGGATTGTGCCCCGGGAATGCGAGGTTTGCGATGATGTTGCAGGCGAGCGCGGTCTTTCCGACACCGTTTGCAGCACTGATGAACACGATCAGATAGTCGTCGCTCTTGAATGCGTTGATGAACTCCTCGCCTACACCACTAGGCTCGTAGTACCGGAACTTCTCGTTCTTGAGCCGGTAGTGCTGTAGCTGTAGTGGTGTGAGCTTGCTTTGCTTCATGCTAGGAGCTTGGCGGGGTTTTGTAGTAGATGTTCTGGCCGTTGAAGTGGTCTACCTCGTGCATGAATATGCGCGCCTTGAGGCCTTCTACCCACTCGACACACTTCTTCATGCCGTGCGATCCTCGTGGTATCTCATACGCAACCTTGATCCGGAACGGTCGAAGCACGAGCTTTGTGGTCTTCTCCGGCCATGTCATGCAGCCCTCCTTGGCCTCGAGCTCGTTTGGTGCGGTCACTTCGGTGTCCACAAGCTTGATCTCTCGGCGCCCGGTCTTCTCGTTCATGACGGTTTTGCGTACCGGCTTTACCATTTTGATGTCCTCGGCGATCTCCACGACCTGCGCGTTGAATATCCTCCGATCGGGGAACCGTGTGTTCGTTGCAGACTCTTTTGTGTCCACAAACATGTTGTGTACTACAAATATCTTTCGAGGCTCGGTGCTGTCTGTGACTTGCGAATGTGCCAAAGCGTAGCACATTTTCTGATTTTCCTTGTCCCACGTCTCGGCCATTCCGTCCATGAACTCCACCATCTCATCGGCAAGGTGGCGATCCTTGTACTCTGCCGGCACGCTCTTGGCATATATCCCGATCCCGGGCTTAGTCGGCCTCACTATTTCCATGGTTTTGTTTTGTTATATCGTCAATCTGCTTGTAATGGCGAGCGTGTGCGCGCTTTGCCCACTTGATACGCATGTTCTTGGCGAGCTCTACCATGTCCCACGTAAGCCCCTCAAACAGTATAAGAGCCTCGAGGATGGTTGCATCGAACTTCAAATGCATCTTTTTGATCCGGCTGTATTCTTGTGATTGCTTCATACGGCCACAGAAGCCCCTCTGAGGCGTTCTTCGTAGTTATTGAGCACACGGTCGATCCGGTACTGATTGTGCTTGTACAGGCGCTCTCGTGCATCTCTGGGCGCCTTCTTTTCCGTCTCGAGACACTCCTCGAGCAAGTGTTGCATCTTTTGCAAGTATTGCGCTGCTAGATCCTGCTTATTCATACGATGGATTGAGCTCTTTGATGCTTGAAACACGCACATGCCCGCTCTCATATACCTCGACTGCGACAAAGTCTGCATGGTCGGGCTTGATGCCGCCTGGTGTAGGGAATGCCGCGATTGCGGTCTTCACGTAGTGCTGCACGTCCACGACCGACACCTTGGCGCTTGTGCTCTCGTTCGTGGGCTTGTAGATAACGATACAGTTGACCCTTGCCTTGGCGATGCCCGGGATGATCTTCTCGTTGATTGCCTTCACTGCCTTGGCGTCTGCCTCGTCCTTGATGTCGATGTTGATAGTGGGGATCCCGATTGTGACGTCCTTCCGGCCGTCTTCGTGCTCGGTGACACTGATCTTCTTTCCGTCGGGGGTTTCGTGAGTATTCATGGCGATATTTTGCTTATTGCTTGGTAAAGAATTTGCGTTGCTCCTCGATCTCGCGTTGTAGGTCTTCATCGGTGCGCTCGTCGTACGCTGCAAAGGAGTGTTTGTGATCGTGCTGCTCCCGGATGCGTGCCTTGAGTTTGTTATACTCCGCGATCGCTTTGATCTTGACCGACATTTCCGCGTCCTGCGTAATGAGCTTCTCGAGCTGCTTGTCCACAAACGTATCATTGAGGCCTCGAGACTCAAACTGAGCGTTTATTTCAGCACAGATGTGAGTATTTGTAAGCAGCTTATGCGCCGCGTCCCTCACGCTGTCATACGTCATATAGTTGCCTGCTCCTTCCGGCTTCTGCCCTTTGTATAGGATCACCTCAAACGCTTCTATGTAGCTTTGCGTACCATTGCAAAAGAACTCTTGATCGCTTCCGTAGAGGGTGCAAAACTTCTTTTCTTGCGGACTGAGTACGCCTAGGTTTCGGCTCGACCGGGACTTGCGCTTGGTCGGTTTCTTTTTGACGATCTTCTTTGCGGTCTTCTTAGTTGCTGCCATATAGTGTGAGTATACCACATACTACCGAGCGGCTTGTCGTACTATCCACACCACTGGCTTGGTTGTGACTTATATCATTGCCTTGCAAACTTCGACGAACAGTTGCGCCTTCTCTCGATGATACTTCCATCTTCTACTTTGCAATTCTGATAGTAAAGCTTCTGGTCTTTTCTTTTTTTCTGCGAATGGCTTTGTGAGCTTGTTCAACTTTGCAAGCTCGTTTGTACTACGTGCCATTGGTGACAGCCATATATGCCATGCCGGTATCGCCAGCGTCACGCACACAAGCAATAGACTACTTAGTATCTCCATGCGCGTTTGCCATTACGATGTGCCCTCTAAAATAATCAACAAGGAGCGCAAACACGTACTCGCGCGTTTGCTCGTGCATCTCGCACCATTCGACACAATGAAGGCTCCTGAATAAGTCTCTGTGCTCCTTTGAAAATATAACGTCGTTTTGTGACGCAATCTCATCAACCTTGCATACTGAGAAGTGGTTACCTTCAAACAAGTTTTTTAATGCAGACAGCGTAGCTTGTCCTTTTATGTGCTCCGGCACTTCATCGCGTCCATATTTCTCAAGTACACTGTCAACGGATGCAAGCATGGTTTTTATGTTGTTGTTTTGAATGATTATCTTCATGGTGTCGTTCGATTGTTGCTCGCTTCTCGGATAATGGTTTGGGCTTGGGCGAGGGCTTTGTTTCGTCTGGTATTATTTGTCTGCCTGTCCCCTGAAAAGTGAACTATCCTGTTTTTTCGGATAGTTCGTCGTTTTTCTTGCCTTTGTAAGACTCTACAAATGAGATTGTGAGGGTTTCGCCTCCTAGGGTGATTGTGTTCATAGTGTAAACGGTTGCTTTATAATCTTCACCTCTCTGCTTAATTTAGAGCGCTCCTTCGACATTGTCCCCGAACTCGTACCACTCCTTCTCATTGTACCGCTCCACTGCGACGCAAAGGTGAAAAACGAAGCTGTCTTTGCGTGCCCGGAGCGCTTCTCCAATGGTGGTAGTTGCTTCGTGGTGCTTGGTGATCTCGTTCCGGAAGGTCGATACCGTGCTTGGGATCGGTTCCCCCCGGAGCGCTGCCCACCCGCGCTTGGTAATGAGCCACATGCCGGTGTCGTGCTTGCCTTCTTCGTTTTTCACCTTTGCAATGAGGCCAAGGTAGCGGCACACGGTCGTTTGGTGTTTTGCTGTGTCGGATAGGTTGGGCTCCTGTACCACATGCACGCGGTTTGCCTTTGTGAAGGGCACACCATCTCGCACGCGCCTGCGCACCACGTTTGCCATTTCGAGCATGAGGAGCGCGTTGTAGTACCCAAACGTTCTGATCGTCTCTTTCATGTGTGCATCACAGTTTGGGCACTTCTCGTCCTGCTTGAGTTGCGGCCACTTTTGCGCCGCGGTTGCCTTGAGGAGCTCCGGGTTGCTGAATGTGTCCGGGTGTTCTTGATGTAGTTTGACCAAAAAAGGCCATAGTTTCGGTAGTTTTTGTCTCATACTCATTGTTTGATCGGGACTTGTACCATTGTGTGCCGTTCCTGATCGTATTCGAGCTTGTAAAGATCTCTTACACGTTCATTTTTTTCTTCAATTTCGTCGTCGTACCGCTGTTGGTTGAGGAATGTTGCGGGGTTTGGTATGAAACGCCCCTCCTCCTTCTTCCACGCGGGAGTGTTTTTGTGCTTGCTCACGCTGTCAATGATCTGCTGCGCCTTCTTCTCTCCGGGCTTGATGCGCTTCCATGCCCTGAATGCAGCACCTTTCCCGACCTTCTTCGGGTAGCTTCCCCAAAACGTGAGGAAGGCAGGGTCGTTGTATTCGTTCTTCTCCTTCTCGTCGTTCCATTGCCAAGCGTCGAGCTGCTTCTTTGCTGCGTAGACTGCCGGGAGCACTTGAGGCTGCGCCAAGATCCAGTTGATCATCTCGAGCTGTGCGAGACGTTCTGCCGGCGTGCGTTGACGCTTCTTTTTCATAAGCCAAGATCGCCGCACTTACCAATAGCCGCCCGATCAACCTGTTTTGAAAGTACGACGTACTTCATACCAGACTCCATCTCGATGGTGAGCACATAGCCAGCTCGTCGCAGTGTGTACAGGTCTAAGTCGTGAATATCTAACATTTCTGTCGTGAGTCGGTCTATCTTTTCAGCTTCGGCCTGAGCTTCATCGAGAATGAGTGTTGTTGTGTGTTCTGTAGCGTCCATACTAAAGAGAATATGCTTGTAATCGTTTGAGCCCACGAGCGGTAGGATCTTGGTAGAGCATGTCTCCCTTGCCTACGAGCTCCTCTGCTCCTGCGGTGTCGAGCACGACCTGACTCTCCACCTTGCTTGTCACCATAAAGCACACGCGCGTCGGTAGGTTTGCCTTGATGAGCCCGGTCACAACCTTCACGGTCGGGCGCTGTGTTGCGATCACAAGGTGAATGCCTACGGCGCGCGCCATTTGTGCCAGCCTCACAAGCATCGTTTCCGCGTCCATGCTGTACTCCACGCCCTCATCTACCTCATACTCGTCTCCGATCTTTCCTGCTTGGCGCGCCTTCTGCTTTGTGAGCTCGCGTGCTGCAATGTTCTTGAGGCTGTCTCGAGACTTTCTAGTGCGGTCTGCCTGCTTCCCGCCAAGCATGAAGTCGGCAAACTCGTCGATGACAAGCACTATATAGGGTAGAGTCGTCGCTTCGTTCGTGTTGTACTCGTCAATGTTGCGGTATGCACCCTCGAGCATCTGATACCTGCTTTCCATTTCCTTCACAAGCCAGTCGAGCGCCTTGTGTGCCTTGTCGTGGTCGTAGATCGGCGCTGTGAGCAGGTGCGGCAATCCCTTGAATGATGCAAGCTCGACGCGCTTCGGATCAATCAGTACAAGTTTGAGCTCTTTTTCGCTATGCTGCTGTGTGAGTGACGTGATCAGTGTGTTGAGGAATACACTCTTTCCCGATCCGGTGCTTCCTGCAACAAGCAGGTGTGGCATGTCCGCAAGGCTTTTCACGACCGGCTTGCCGTACACATCGACTCCAAGCGGTATCGTGAGCGGCTCCGCGTGCTCTGTTGGTGTGTACTTCCTGTATGTGCGCTTCTCTGCCGGGATCTCTACCCCGACCATGTCTGTGCCCGGAATAGGTGCCTCGATCCTGATGCTGTTTGCCTTGAGCGCGATCGCGAGGTCGTTCGTGTGGTGCTCGAATGAGCTCATGCGAATGCCGCGGCTCGGTTTCATGGTGTACATGACGACGCTGCCATTGGTGTGCGTTTCCTTCATCTCGACCGCAATGCCGAATTCTTGCAGCTTGAGTCTGATGCGTTCCTCGTTCGTGAGGTTCTTGTTCTCGATCTTGTCTGTTGCGCTTTCGACGTATGTCTTCTCCTGAAACGCAACCTGCTTGGTCTTTGGCGCGACCTGCACCGGGGCATCCACTCCGATCAAGTTGCTGCGGTAGGTGAGGTATGCGTTGTCTCCATCGAATGTGTCAAAAAAGTTTGGCAGGAACGTCACGCCCGGGCGCATGAGCTCGCGCGTACAGTCGTTGTATATCTTGTAGAACAGTGAGAATGCCTCCTTCTGGTCTTTGTAGTCTACCGTGTAGTATTGCGCCTGCGGTGTTTTGTCTCGGTTTTCGGTGAGCTTCACTTCATTGTACAAGAGCGCTACCGGCGCCTCCTTGAACTCCTCACGCACGATGTGGAAGTTGAACATGCTCTGCAAGAGTCGTGCGGGATCAAGCACGTCCGGATCAGAGTATGAGCGCACAAACTTGTGGTCTTCAATGAATAGCGAGCCCTTCGGGTACTTCTTGCCATTGAACGTCTCGGGCTTCGTACTTCTCCATATTACGTCCGAAAAGCATTTTGCCGGGAGCGGGAACACGTTGCCCTGCTCGTCGTGGATCTCATGTGTCATGCCTTTCTCCACAGCTAGTACCTCTCGGTCGTACCACATATCTGCCACCTCGAGGTAGTAGTTGACACCTCGGTGGAAGTCTTTGATCATCTGTTCTCTACTGCCGGTCTTGCCATAGTCGATCGTTGCATCTGACGCGGTGTTGATGAGCTTGAGCCCTTCTTGAATAGCTGCATCTGATAGCTCGATGCCATCTTTCAACAGCACTTCAACAGCTTTGTGGCACGCTTGTCCGACTAAGGCACTCGGTCGGTTTAGGTCGTCGTATATTCTCTCTATGTACTTCTTCTTGAACAGCAATCGGTTCCGAAGGAATAGCGCCATTGAGCTATAACTCCAGTGGTCGATCAGTGGTGGCGATGTTTGCTCCATAATGTACAGGGGGTTATTTGATCATGCGTTCAGTGTATCATGAGCGAGCCGGTCGGTGCTACTCCACTATCCCAGTCACGGTGACGCCGGTGATGACGGTGCCTTCGTATGGCAAGGGTACGCTGCTGACTTCCGGCTCGTACGCTGGCGCGTACGATGCTTTCTCACGCTCTTTGATGATCTCGAGCGTGCTTCCCGGGCACTCTGTGATGCACGGCGCCGCTTCACCTCCTAGCTCGTCCATGATGGCGCTGAGGTTCGATACAGCGATCGAAAAGTCGTGAATGTCCACGACACTGTCTTTGTTGAGGTCTTCCGCGCGGTACTGGGCAATCGGTTCTTCGTAGTTGAATGCGAAAAGCGTCCCGGCAATGAATGCTACGACAAGCATTATTGCTGTGATGATGATCGGCATTGTGCAGCTTTCGGTCATGATGTTTATTGTTAGAGTCCCTAGTCTTTTGTAATGAGCTCGAACACACTCTGCACACCAGTCATTTTAAGGTGCGTATACCCTCGTGCCTCCAAGTCTTCGCGGCCAAGGCAAAGTGATCCGAGTTCAACATCCTTTGACACGTACTCCATGAATGCATCATAGGGGGTTTGTGCTCGCACGATCATGTGACCAAGTGGTGTTATGATCACGTAGTCCTTTTTCTCTGTGTCCATGCTATTTATTCTTTGGTGCCTTCTTCTTTGGCTCATCTTGTAATGCTTCATCGAGCGATGGGCGCTCGCCATAGGTTCCGTCTTTCACTTCTGTTTCGATGCGCTTTGTCTCTTTTTCGTTGTGGAAGCGGCTTTCTTTCACAACAATCTCGCCTTCGAGGTCTTCTTTGATGCCGATACCCTTCATGGCGTCCGGTGCGATGAATTTCGCGGTCATGGATAGCGCGCGCCACTTGAGCATGTTTTCCGGGAAGCGCTGCCACACATTGTTTTTGGTGTACCCACGCTTCTCTGCCTGCTCCATTGTGAGTTTGGTGGTCATGCTATCGCCGGTATCTCCACGGATTACGGTCACTTCGGCCTGCTTTTCGTCACACTTTCCCCACTTGATGCGATGCCCGGCTCGAACTAGCTGGTTTGGCACTGCCTCGCCATACATTGCGATCTTGCCGTTCACAAAGTAGAGACTGTTCATGCTCTCGATCGGGCTGAGGCCGATTTCCTTTCCTGCCTGCAATGCGACGACCATCTTCGGGAGCGTGTCAATGCTGTTTGGCATGACGCCTCCTTGTTTCAATGTTTGTGCGACGATGTTCATCGTTTCCCATTCTTCTTTGGTAGGGAATTTTGCGAACACTTGGTTGACTGGCGCGGGCGATGTCTTTTGCTCCGCAACTTCGATGCTTTTTTCTTCTGACATAGCGATATTGATTGCTCTTCTAATGACTGCGATCTAACAGCAGCACTTGTCCGGTTCACAAAGACCTTCACGGCTGGTACAGATCTTCTTATGCTTGCGCTTGCACTCGAGCTTGTAGTTTTTGACTGCACGCGCGAAGTGGTTGAGCGGTGTGACATTCTCCGGAACAGCGTTGCGGGCTGCTTTGAGCTCGAGCGGGTGTGCGCGGTTGATGTTGCCTGCGTACTTCCTGAGGAGCCCAAGGAATGTGATGGGGGTTGTATCTTGCATGGTTATTTTGTGCGAGCTTTGCGCTGCTTCTCTGCCGACGCCTTGCCGAGCGCTTTCATGTGCTCACGGCCGTACTTCTTGGCTGTGGCTTTGCCGCCCTTGCGTCCGATGCTGCGCATGTACTCGCTTAGTTTCTTATCCATTTTTCAATATGGTTGCTGAGTAAATTATCGACCTGTACACAGTGTAGAGCGAGCGGCTCGCTATGTCAATGCATTATTCTGCTATACTGTGGATATGACGACACGCACTAAAAAGTGCAAGAACTGCGGCACAGAATACCCACTGAACGAAAAGTACAGTGCGCAACAGCGCATGCGCTCAAGCTATTGCTCCCCGAGGTGCAGTGCAGAGGCAAAGCACAAAAAGGCTCTTGCAAAACCGCCACAAAAAAAGACGTGTGCTTTTTGCAGCTGTGAGTACGAACTGAATAGAAAATACAACAGCATGCAGCGCTCTCAGTCAAAATACTGTTCCCCACAATGCCAGCACGAGGCCGCCAAAATAAAGGACGGAATGAGCAACCAAGAGCGCCACAGGCGCAAACGTGGCAGAACAAAGCAAGGCACTCCGGAGTTTGTTGAGCGCATTCGCGCAACAACGTCTGCTGCGATGCTGCGTCCCGAGATACAAAAGAAAATACACGCTCCACGCGCCTCCTTGGTAGACGCTCACAAAGCAAAAATATCAGATGCGCTGGTTGGTAAGATGCCCAAGAACATGATGTACGGCAATAGATACCCCAATATTCAGAGCGGACACTATGAAAACTCGAAAGGCACAATGTTTTTCCGGTCAAAATGGGAGGCCAACTATGCACTTTTTCTTGACTACTTGGTGAAGGTTGGTGAGATCAAGCTGTGGGAGTATGAGGTTGATCGGTTTGTGTTTGAGCAAATACAGTTTGGCAATCGATCCTACTTGCCCGATTTTAAGATACACAACAATGACGGCACGATCGAGTACCACGAGGTGAAGGGCTACATGGATGGTGGCAGTAAGACCAAGCTGCGCCGAATGGAGAAATACTACCCGGACATAAAACTAGTCTTGGTAGACTCACAATTCTACAACGACATAAAAAAGAAACTTGGTCGAACATTAAACTTCTATTGAAAATAAGCGCCCCGGACTAAAATAGAAACACCAAACCGCCCGAAGGCGGAATGGTGTGCCCCCACCTTTCGGTGAGTTTTTTATCTTCCCATTGCCCACTGCCTATGTTTTCGGCAGTAATCGCAAGGTCGTTCGACCAAGGGGCGTTAGAAAATAAATGAATTGTGTCCTATAGTATTTTACAACATAACCTCCACCCAATCCACGTTCTTCGTATTTACCATGACCAGTCTTCCGTCTTCTGTCTCGAACTTCGTGAACTCTCCTTGCTCGATGGTGTCAGTTTTGATATTGCGCCAAGTCTTCTTGTTGCCTTGAGAAAAGCCTATAACCTGCGTGACTTCTTTCCCCTTCTTCTCGACTGATGAGCGGAGTGACATAGGGGTATTATATCACGGACAGTAAGCCCCCGCATTTGCAGGGGCATTGTGGGCTATTCACCCTCCACGAAGGCGACAACCTGTTCGAGATCGTGCTCTGCTTTGCATTCTTCTGAACAAAAGTGCAGCACGTCGCTGTGCTCCTCGACGACGAGGATTGGTTGTGAGCGCATGATGAGCGTTCCACATTTGTCGCAACTGAACCGAGAATACGCCTGTTGGTACATGATCACCTCCGATGGTGGTTGGTGTGCTCTTGAGCGATGAAGGCGTTGGGGTGTTGCTCGATCACCCGCTGCATGCAGGGGTTGAAGTGCGCATGCACCTTTTTGCCGTTGTACTCGATGACGACGTAGTGCGAAGTCTTGAGCGCGATCCATTGACCGCAGTGCTCGCATGGTAGGTGTGTTGTGCTCATGGGTACCTCGTCTTTGTGTACTGGATGTAACAATCTTTCGAGCAAACGTGGCTCTTTCCTCGCGCCACATAGCCCCACACATGGGTATGCTTTCCGCACACGATGCACGGATTTAGTTTGGTAGACTCGTCTTTTTGAGCCTGTGCTTGCGTTGCCTTGACCACAGTATTGTCTCCGGCTGTCAAAGAACTCGGGGACGTTCCCCTTTCGGCTCTCGTCGGTGTCGCTGGGATGGTGATGTAACTTGAGTACAAGATCGACTGCGCCCTACACTATGACGAGAACCGAAAGGGGGACACCCCTAGGTGCCCCACCATCTCCGCCGCAATTCTCCGAGCAAGTCTTGTGTGCTGAACATTTCGAGCGTACACACGTCGATCTTGTTTTTGACCAACAGTGCCGCCCAATCATCTTTGAGGTTTGATCCGTAGCACGTTTTGCTGCTGAACTTCCGGTGCGGTACGATCTTGTCGGCCGGTATCTTAAGCTGCTTCATGAGCTTTATGAGTAGCTCGCGCAGTGCTATTTCTTGCTCTACCGTTGGCATGGTCACGTCAAAATTCCCGGCGAGACAAATGCCAATACTGCTTGTGTTCATGCCCTTTGTGTGCGCCCCTGCCTCGTCGAGCCCGCGTCCTTGTGTCACCTTCCCGGTCTTGTCGATGAAAAAGTGATACCCGATATAGTTTCCGGTCGTGCTTTCCCAATTCCACAGCTGCCGGTGCCACTCGTTCACTGTCTCGAACGTGTGGTGCGATGTGTCCGCACGAGGGTTTGCGTTGGTGCCTCCGGTATGGTGTACGATGATCCAAGCTGGTCTATTCATGGTTATTTGTTGAGACTGCCGTCTGCATTACGATGACGATCAGAAAAGAACATTGCGTACATCGTTGATGCCACTCCGAGCACCCCGAGGATCGCTTGCCACACGGCCTCGAACTGCATGACGTACCACAAGGCTGATCCGAGCATGATCGAGCCAGCTAGCGCAATGAGGCGCGACTCTTTGCTGTTCATTCCCCATCGTGCTTGTAAATACTCGAGCGCAAGCGAAAATGCTGCGCCGACAACTCCTATGCTGATGAATTCTTGCATGATTGTTTGTTACTGTTAATCATAACCGTGGCATTTTTTGCTTGGGTACCACGGCTGTGCCCCATATTTGCGGTATATGTAATTCGCCATAGAGACATTGTCGTGCGGATCGGTGATGTCGAGCCCGAGCTCTATTGCACGATCTTCCCAAAAATACGTGTTGATCTGGCACATGCCGATGTCTTCCGGTGTGATCCTGCCGGTGAGCACTGTGACACCGTCGTTTTCATAGTGTCGAGGCGTTCCGTCCGGATCTCCGGTGCTCTCACATGCACATATCCTCTGTAGCTTTGGGTACAGGTTGAGGTACGCAAGCTCCTTTTCTTTGACGTACTGCTGGCGCGTGTACCACTCCGGCACCTCTTGCTCTGCGCCAAACTCCGGCGTTGCGATCGTGGTGCCTGCATGTGGCTCGACCTCACGCTGGAACGGTTCGTTCACAGTAATGCCTACACTGGCGCACATTGCGCGCTCTGTGTCGGTCATGTAGAACTCTTTGAAGTCTTTTGCTTGTTTGACTAGCTCGCGACACCGGAACTCTGCCTCTCCGTCTGCTGCATGTGTCACCAATACGGCGACGAACATGAGCGCGCCACAAAACAGGATAGTTTTTGTGTAGCGGTCTATTTTTTGTGTTTTCTTTTTCATACCGTTTCAGTATGGCATACCGAGCCGCTCGCTGCATAGCAGCTTTATCCACAGCTACAGATCTGGGTGCAAAAGTCCCGGATCATAGCGCCCATCATAGCGATATGATCCGTCAAATTGTTGGCGCCCAAGGTCTTTGTATGACACATAAAGTATGGCAACAACAATGAATGTCATGTATGTCAAGAACATATACCAACACACTTTGTTCAACGTCCGCATGCTTATTTGAGCTCTATGTTCACTGACCGGTATGCAAGCTCGGTCATGATGCTGTCGAGCTTGTCGAGCTTTTTGCGTTTTTCCTCTGGCGACATTGTCTCTGACTGATATATGCGATCCTTTGCCGCACGAATTTCGCCCATTTTCTTCGCAACACGGTTGTATGACGTGTACAGCTTCGCCTCCGGGTGTTCCGCAAGGTACTCACGCGCTTCTGCTGTCTGCCCACTCTCGAGCAACATGTTGATCTTGTTGTGTGCAACAGTCGCCTCCTCCCGCCTGCGGTAGAATGTTTCGACGCTGTTGCTTCCTGAACCGATCGGAGCCCTGACCACAAAAGCTTTCTGTACCGGGATCTCCGACGGCGTCGCTGCTGGCTCAGGCGGCACACTCACGATGCCGGTACCTTTGAGCACACTATCCACGCTTTCTGTTGCGTATCGCCCAAGGCCTGCAAAATACCCATACAGTAGGTTGTCGATCTTCGCCGGGCTGTAGTTGATGGCATCCCCCGCAATCTTTGCGATCTCGCTCGTGCCGTCGGTGTACTGGTCTTCTGCTGGTAAGTTCTCCTTGCCTCGAGGAATGATCGGCCGGTCGAGGAATATCGAGTAGTTGAACCAATTTTCCATAATCGGGAGCGCCCCGGTCGGGATAGGTAGCGGCAGGAAGCTCGTGCGCAATGTGCGGAACACTTCGTCCATCTTCTCCGGGTCTTTTTTGTCGAGGTACTCCATGAACCGCTCTGGAAGCGATCCAAACACAAGGCCGTACTCGAACGGTTTCGGTATTCTGAGCCACACATTCTCGCCTTGCTCCTCTGTAACAAGCCCGGGAATGTTCTGTGCAAACTGGCGCGGGATCGGCACAAGCCAAAATACATCCTTCTGCCACTGCGGGATTTCTTCCCACCCCTCCTCGTCTCGGTTGATCATGTACAGGATGATCGAGGGAAGGGTAATACGAAGCACTGATTGTGCGGTCGCCTTGAACGGCTGATCCTTGAACGTCCGGTACATCTTATCTATACCTTGCACGCGAACGTTAAAGAACGCCGTCACGCGCGACATGGGGATGATCTTGCTACCCATTCGCAGGAAGTCGGAACTGATCTCTCGCGCTGCTCGTGCTGCCTGCTTGGGGTCTTCTCCTTTTATGAGTGCGCGCCGTGCCTCACCGATACGTGTCGCCTGCTCCATCGCTGCGGACAGTATTTGCAGCACCTCGAGCGGGTTTTTGACAAGGTTCTTCATGCGCTCACTTCGTCTGAGCAGCGTCTTTTGAGTTTCGGCAAGTTGCTTGCGATCCATCGACACAAGGCTCGACAAGTTTCCGCCCTCGATCAACCACGCCTTGTATGCATCGTCTTTTTTGAGCAGCGAAGCGAGCCCGCGCACGGTATCGAAGCCAAGTCGGAAGCCATGTTTTGTTTGTATTCCGGCAACAAAGGTGTCGCGCATGGGGTTGCGAGCCATAAACTCCGGCGTAAGTGTTGCGCCCGCGCGGAGTGTTTGTGCCGGGAACGCAAACAGGTTCATGTAGAAGCCCGCTTGGTCAATGTTCATGCCTTCGATCGCCTCGTATAGATCGCGGTCAACATAATAGTGCTTTGCCTTTCCGCCATCGAGCACAGTCACAACGTCGCCTTGTTGCGAGAATGTCGGCCGGAATATAGGCACAAGCTTTTCCGGCATGACCATCTCTATGAACATCTGCACCTCTGTTGGAAGGAAGTTTTTTGCGAACTCACTGTCGGCGCCGAACGCCTTGTACGCAATGTCTTTTGCGTCTACTGTTGCAACCTTTGCCATGTCACCGGGGACACGCTCGAACAATGTGCCGAGGTCTGGGTGTTTTTCTGCGCCAAGCGCGAATGCCTGCATGACCTCATTGCGCCGTGCGAGGTTCGCGAACGTGTATGTGTTCTTGATGATGCTGTCGATCGGATCTGCAATGTCGCGCTGCGAGCCCTTGATCTTCTTGATAGGGTTTTTGCTTTGCAGTGTGCGCCCCATGAAGTCCTTTTGTGTGATCTCCTCCTGCACTCGGTAGAAAGGCACGTACATCTTGTTCATGTCTTGCATCGTTTTTTTCATTGCCGGATCGAGCACACCGTACTCAACAAGCATGTCGAGAAGGCTCGTTTGATACGTGTCGAGCTCCTCGGCCGCCTGCTTGAATGCCGGGAACTTGCGCTCGAGGTACTCGATGGTCGCCTCCGCGTCTCCTGCCGTGGCTCCGGTTGTAATTTCCCGCGCTCCGAGCTCAATGTCGCGCCTACTTACAAGGTATGCACTGAACTCACGCATCGCGTCGAGCTTGTCGATAGGCAACAAGATCTCTTTGAGCGGTTTCCCTTCGACCTTCACGGTGCCCACTTTGCCCTTTTGCGCCTCTTGGTACCACGAACGCTTGATCGTGCCGTACTCGAGGAAGTGTTGTGCAAGGCCGATCCATCCGTTCATATTCTGCGCGAGCAGCCCCGGGTCTTGCCGTGATGCAATATCACCACCCTCGAGCTTCTTGTATAGCTCAGAGAACTGGTCGATCGGGTGTATGCGGTTTACGAAGGATGTGTACCCTCTGTGTGCAAGCACCTTGATTTTTTTACCGAGG
>Ga0207419_1000640_pt1 | contig 30129 bp, 17 predicted proteins | sample ElkSloMetagenome_4_FD_184723 | JGI IMG/M metagenome (GOLD analysis project Ga0207419, IMG submission 184723) | Hot spring microbial communities from Elkhorn Slough, Monterey Bay, USA - MD2A (version 2) | ecosystem: Environmental > Aquatic > Marine > Intertidal zone > Estuary: Microbial mat ... | reverse complement strand
GCGGCGGGCACCGCCGGCTGTCCGGCCCGCGGTGCCCTCGTCGCTCAGTTCCCGCCCATGCCCGACATCGGCGACTCGACCTCGCGGTAGTCCGCAGGCGCGTCGAGGAAGCCGGGCTCGAGCGTGACCGTCTCGACGTCCCGAATCTCCTGCACCACCCGCATCAGCGACTGCTGGGTGAGTTCCGGCTCCTCCGGCTCGTCGTCCCCACCTCCGCCGAACAGGCCGCCGAGCGCGGAGCGGGCCGCATCCATCGCCCCCGATCCGGCGGCGCCCGCCAGCCCGGGACCCTGATCCAGCTCCTGGTCGAGTGACTCGATCGCCGCCTGGCGGTCGAACTCGAGCTCTCCGGGAAGCAGCACGAAGAGCGAGGTGGTGCGAACGCCCATTCCGCCCAGGTCCCCCATCTCCTCCTGCATGCGCTCCAGCGCCTCGCCCATGCGCGGATCCCCGGCGAGCGGACCCATGTCCCCACCCCCCTCGAAGCTCCCGGGGGCGAAGTCCATCGCGGCCTCGCCCATCTGCGCGAAGGCAGGGTGTTCGTTCAGCTCCGGGCTGATCCACATCTCCGAGAGGAGCACCATGCGACCCGCGAGCGGACCCTCCTCCTGGTCTTCCGCCTGTTCACCGCGGGCCTCCATGGTCAGCGTGAAGAGCACCTGCTCCGCTTCGTAGCCCGAGATCGTCTCGGTTCGACCCGTCCGCTCGACGTCGAATTCGCCCTCGAATTCGGGTGTGGCTTCGGCATCCGCGTCGTCCCGCGACGCCATGGCCTCTTCGGCATCCTGGCGCGCCTGGTCCGCCATGGCGCTCATGTCGCCGAAGGTCATTGCGTACCAGGTGCGCGCGTCGTGATCCACCTGGATCATCCGCCCCTCGGCCACCTGCAGGATCGTGGACTCCCCCTCGGAGTCCATTCGCATCGCGCCGTCGCCGACCCACACCTCCTCCACGGTCGGTTCCTCCATGTCCGAGAAGGCCGACACCAGGGCACCGAGCGTGCCGCCCATCTCGAAGGTCGAGACGGTCGTGTAGTGGAGGGCCTGCGCGGAGGCCGGGGTCGGCGCCATCGTCGCGATGACGAAGAGCAGAAGGAGCGCGGGGGTGGTTCGGATCAGACGGGACATGCGGAAGCCGGGGTGCGGTGGAGAGGAGTGGTACTCCAACTAGCTATGGGGCGAACCGGGAGGAATCAAGGAGCATCCGCCCCAGGAGGGGGAAAGGGCCGGTCGAAACTCCCGGCTATGACCTTCGTATGTTGAGACGAGGGCAATCACTTCTTCGACAAGCGAGCGCGACCCGTGGACATTCTTATCGACTGGCTCATTCTGACCGTTGCCGTGTGGATGACGGCGGCGATCCTTCCCGGCGTCCACGTGAAGAGCTTCGGAAGTGCCTTCGGCGTCGCAGCGATCTTCGGATTGCTCAGCTGGGCGCTCGGATGGCTGCTCTGGACGGTGTTCGCAATCGGAACTCTGGGGCTGGCCGTCCTGCTCGCCTTCATTACGCGCTGGATCATCTATGCCATTCTGCTCACGATCACGGACAAGCTCAGCGACTCGCTGAAGATCGACAGCTTCGGCTGGGCGGTCGGTGCCGGTGCGATGATGTCGATTCTCGGGACGGCGGCACAGCGTCTCACCTGAGGGTTCGATCACTCCGAGTTCACTCGTCTCCCTCAGCGGGGAAGCGGGGAATTCGCGAGATCCGTCGCCTCGGCACAGTATTTCAGCATGCATGAGATACGCGACGGGTCGGGCGGGAAGGCGGAGGAGCCGAGGGCTTCGGTGAGCGAAGTGCGGCTCCGGGTTCCCGCTTCGATCGCCGCGGGGCTGCTCGTACTCCTCACGATGGCGGACACCCCCGGTCCTGCGCAGGCGGGCGATCCGGCCGGGTCGATCGCCCGACCCACGGCGATCGCCGACACGATCGTGATCCCCCCGCTCTCCCTGCCCCGCCCGCCGTCCACCCGGCCGGATCGCCCCGACCGCCCCACCTTCCTCCCACTCGAACTGAGAGGGGTGGCCGCGCCGCCGGAATCCGAGGAGCCCTCGACCGAGGTGACGCCACTCGGGCCGGAGGGTGTCGCGGCGGTGCTCGCGCGCCTCCCGAGCCGAACGGATGGTGGCCCGAGTCCGGCCCCCGACGATTCGTCGTCCATTTCTGCGCAGCCGACTCGCGGGGAAGGGGCCCCGATCCGGACCGGGGGATGGGCCCCGATCCGGACCGCGGGAGGGGCCGCGACCCGGAGCGGAGGAGGGACCGTGACTCGGACTGCAGCCCCGGCCGCGACGCGGACGGGCGACCCGTCCCCTCTTTCCGTCGTGTCGGTATTTCCCCGGGGTGATATCCGGCTCGCGCCCTCCATCCAGATCACCTTCTCCTCCGCCATGACGGGGCTGGGGGAGGCCGCCGAGTCGGTCCCGTCGCCTCCCGTCGAGCTGGTGCCGGCCCCTGCGGGTGAATGGCGTTGGCTCGACCCGCGCACGCTGGAATTCGCGCCGGATGCAGGTCGCCTCGACGGAGCGACCGAGTACCTGCTCCGTGTGCCCGACACGGTCCGGTCCGTCGACGGAGCTGTCCCCGATTCGACCCTCGAGTACCGGTTCGCCACGGAGCCACCTCGGGTTGTCGGCGCGTGGCCGGCCGCCGAGCCCACGGACGACCCGATCGTCACGGATCCTCGCCCGCCGCTGCTCCTCGTGTTCGACCAGCGAGTCGAACCTGTTCAGGTCGCGCGCCGCGCGCGCCTGGATGCTGCCGATGGCGGCGGGTACGAACTCCGCCTCGGTGATCTTGCGATGCTGGAGCGCCTCGAGGCCGCGGGAGGGCGGGACGCCGGAATGGCGGAGGCGTTTCGAAATGCCGAGCCCGGGACCGCCGTGGTGCTCCGACCGGCCGTGGAGCTTCCACCCGGACCGGCGTCGCTCGGGGTGCGTCCCGGACTCTCGTCGCTGGAGGGTCCCCGCAGCACGGAGCGTCTCCAGACGCTCGCCTTCAGGGTACGCGACGGCCTGGAGCTGACCGGGAGCGACTGCCCGACGGACTCCCCCTGCGCCGCGCGGGGGTGGGTCCGGCTCGACTTCACCAACGAGATCGCGGACGGACAGCCTCTGGGAGATCTCGTTCGACTGAACCCGGCCGTGGCGAATCTGCGTGCGACCGCCGCGGGCAGCGCGGTCTACCTGTTCGGCGACATCCGACCCGACACCGAGTACACGGCGATCGTGGGCGCCGAACTCGCCGACCGATTCGGTCAGCGCCTGGGCTCCACGGCCGAAGAGTCTCTGGTGATCGGACATCCCCTCCCGGCGGTGCAGATCGTGGGGGGCAGATTCCAGACGCTGGATCCCGCCTCCGGGGGTGCGATCGAGATCACCTCCCGAAGCGTGCGCTCGCTCGATGTCTCGGTCTACGCGGTGGAGCCCGAAACGTGGCCGGCGTTCGACGCCGCGCGCTTCGAGTATCGGTATTCCCGCGATCAGGTCATGTGGACGCCGTCCTCCGAGCCCGTCTGGTCACGCACCGTGCCGGTGCCGGGCGGGGGCTACGGCTTCTCCCGGACGGACCTCGACCTCTCGGACGTTCTCGGCGACGGGATCGATCATGCCGTCGTGGTGGTCGAACTCCCCGACAGCGCCTGGTCGGACCCGAGCGTACGCGCCGCGTTCGAGTCGATGCGGTACCGGCGTGCCCTGGCCTGGGTGCAGGGCACCGATTTCGTGCTGGGGTCGGCGGCGACCCCGGCCGAGATCGTCGCGTGGACGGTCGACCTGCGCACGGGTGGACCGGCCGGAGGAGTGACGGTACGCCTGCCTCGAGCAGGTACGTCGGCGGTCACGGACGGAGACGGACTCGCGCGGATTCCGCGTGGTCCCCGGTCCGACTCGCTTCTCGTCGCCAGCCGGGGCGGATCGACGGCCATTCTTCCGGCCTCTTCCGTGCCGGGGCCGGCCGAGTGGCAGCCGGACGCCGCCGACTTCCCGCAGCCGATGTGGTTCACGCTCACCGATCGCGGGCTCTATCGTCCGGGTGAAACGGTGACCGCAAAGGGGTGGATGCGCGAGGTCGAGAGGGGTGAGGGTGGGACGCTGGTCGTGCCGCGACGCACCACTTCGGTCGCGTGGTCCGTGATATCGGGGCGGGGTCGGAGCATCCTCGAGGGCGAGGCGGTGGTCGGTGCGAGCGGGGAGTTCCTGATCGAGGCGCGGTTGCCCTCCGATGCTCCCACGGACCGGGCCAGGCTCCGGGTCGAGGCGCTCGCCGAAGGCACGACCGTCGCGTCATCGTGGACCCACGAGGAGTGGTTCTCGATCGAGGACTTCAGGCGTTCCGAATTCGAGGTCCGCGTGACGGGGGATATGGGCCCGCACGTCGCGGGCGACACCTTCGACATCACGGCGCGCGGGTCGTACTTCGACGGGGGGCCGATCGGTGGGGCCGACGTCAGGTGGTCGACGAGGAGCTGGCCCGGGGGATGGACCGCGCCCGGGTGGACGGGGTGGTCCACGGGAAATGCGATGGGGCGTGGGACGTTCCACCGGGGCGGGGCGTCGCCCGGCTGGGACGGGGTCGGTACCACCCTCGACGGGGTCACCGACCGCGACGGCCGGCACACGATCCGCGTCGCGCTCGACGCGCCCGCGCTACCCTACCCGGCGCAGATTTCCGGGGGCGTGCGAGTCCAGGACCTCGATCGGCAGGTGCGAACTGAACGAATAGAGGCGCTGGTACTTCCGGCGGACCGCGCCGTCGTGGTGCGCCGACCCGATCGCTGGGTTCCGACCGGAAGCGAGGTCGGGATCGATGTCGCGGTCGTGGACCTCGACGGGGCACCGACCGGCGCACGTCCACGTGTCGCCGCGCGTCTCGAGCGCGACTCGCTCCAGGTGGGTGACAGCCCGCGTGTCGTTCCGCTCGACGTCCGCTGCAGTCCCGGGCCGACCGAGCGCGTCGGAGATCGGGACGTGCGGCCCTTCAGATGCACGACGACCGCACCGGACGACGGGCTGGTCCACTTCGACGCAGAAATCGACGATGCGCGGGGGCGTACATCCCGTACGACGGTGACGGTGGAGGTGCTGTCGGCGACCGCGCGTCCATGGTGGTGGGCGAGCCGAGGACCCGGGGTGGATCTCTTCCCGGACCGCGAGCGGTACGTTCCCGGCGATACGGCCCGTATCCGGATCGTGTCCCCCTTCGCGCCTGCGCGGGGAGTGGTCACGATCCTTCGACACGACCTCCGCGAGATCCGTCCTCTCGCCTTCGACGTGGAGGCCCGGGACATTCTCGTTCCCATCGGCGAGGACGACGCAGGGTCGATCCGTGTGCGCGTCGACCTCGGGACCGCCGGCGCGGGAGGGCGTACCGCCTCCAGGTCCACCTCGCTCGAGGTCGATGCCGAGTCACACCGTCTCGCCGTACGGGTCGTTCCCGAAGAACGGACCGTCGCCCCGGGCGACGAGGTCGCGGTGGCGATCGAGGCGAGCGATGCCGAGGGCCGACCGGTCTCGGGAGGCGATGTCGTGGTGTGGGCGGTCGACGAGTCCGTCCTCTCGCTGGCGGGCTATGCACTGCCCGACCCGATCCTGTCGATGCACCCGCGATACAGGCCCGTCAGTCTGCGATTCGCCTCGCCCTTCGACGGGGTGAACTGGACCCGTCGATCCCTCGGACCGGGATACGTCACGGGTCGCATCGTCGATCCGCTCACCGGCGAGGCGCTGGACGGTACGCAGGTCCGCCTCGAGGGACTCGACGCGGAGCCGTCCCTGGCCGGCGGCGACTTCACCTTCGCGGAGGTGCCCGCGGGCACCTACCGACTCGTCGTGACGGCCGGCGAGTTCACCGAACCGATTCTCAGTCGTGAAGTGGTCGTGCCCGAACCCGGGGTGGACCTGGGACGGCTGCGTATCGGCGCACGCGATCCCGGCGACGTCGGCGACGTCGGCACGGTCATCCGCGGTATGTCCCGAGGGGTTTCGTTGCGGGGGCTGGTGGTCACCGGAGCGACGATCACCGCCCAGCGGCGCGAGGTCACGATCGCGGCGACGACGTTCGAGACGCTGCCTGCACCCCCCCTCGGAGAGTCGGGCGGACCTCCGCTCGAGCTGCGCCGGGACTTCCGCCCGCTTGCGGCGTTCCGGACCGGCGTTCGCCTCGACGCCGAGGGCCGAGCGCGCGTCTCGATTCCGCTTCCCGAGACCATCACCAGGTACCGGATCTTCGCGGTGGCCGCTGCCGGAGCGACTCGATTCGGAACGGGCGAGGCTACGGTGGCCGCGACGCGTCCGCTCGTCGTACGGGCCAGTCCCCCTCGAACGCTCCATCCGGGCGATCGACCCGAACTTCCCGTTGTCGTCCAGAACGCCGGGCCGGAGACGCTTCGGGTCGATGTGGCCGGACGGTCGGTCGGGATGACACCGGCGGGCGCACGGGGGTGGCGGGTCAGCCTGCCTCCCGGCGCGCGCCGGGAGGTCCGCTTTCCGCTCGAGGCGGAGGCGGAGGGGAACGCCTCCTTCGAGGTCGCGGCGGTCGGCTTCGCGGGATCCGTGGAACGCGCCGCCGACGCGGTCGGTGTCTCCGTCCCGATCCGGCCGCCGATGGCGCCGCGGTCGAGCGCGGTGCACCTGCGACTCCCCGCCGACTCGAGCGTCCGCATACCGGTCGAGATTCCAGGCCGCGCAGTGCCCGGCCTGGGTCGCGTGGAGCTTGCGGCGTCCCCGAGCCTGCTCCTTCCGCTCGCCGACGTGATCCGCGACCTCTGGCTGGAGCCGGCCCGGTGGCCGCCCCAGACCATCGCTCGGCTCCTCGCCATCACGGATCTCCCCTGGATCGTCGAGGCGATCGGCGATCCGTCGCTTCCTCCAACCGAGGATCTGCGTCGGGTGGCGCGTGATGATGCGGATCGGCTCCTTACGTGGATCGGACCCTTCAGGTGGAGTGGCCCCGCCGGCGGGGCGGAGTCGAACGGGCTCCTTCTGCCGATCACGGCGCTGCAGGCGGTGAACGCGCTGGCCGAGGCCGAGCGGGCCGGCGTGATCCCGGATGGGACCGTGCGCCCGTGGGGTCAGTGGGTGGCGTCACAGTTCGAGGAGTCTACGGTTGCCCGCCGCAGCATCGGCGACCGTCACGACTGGATGGTGGGTGCCCTCGCCCTGCGCGTCGGGGTCCGGCTCGAGAGCCTCCGACCGGACGCCGAGTTCGCCCGCTGGCTGGGGGAAACGGATCTGCAGCCCGTACCGGTGGAGGCGCTGGCATGGTTGCTCGAGGCGTACACGGATCTTGCGGGGCAGGGGGCGTCCGCGGGTACGGGCGAGACGGCCGATTCAGCCCGGACCCGACTGCGCCGGGAGCTCGAGAATCGACTGCTTCGCACGGGCTCCACCGCGACGTTCCGAGCCGGTGAGACAGGAAGAGATGCGGCCGACGGGCTCGACCGGATCTACTTCGGATCATCTCGCAGAGCGGACGCGATCGCGCTGAGCACATGGATCCGGGTGGGCTCGGACGAGCGAACGGCCGACGCGCTCGCTCGCGGACTCGTCGGACCGCGGGACGGGTCGGAGGGGTGGCCCCCCATCGAGAGTGGATGGGTCCTTCAGGCCCTCGGGCGCCACGCTCGTGGTTCCGGCCAGGAGACCACCGACCTCACGCTGTCGGTCGGGCTGCCGGGACGCGCTCCGGTGGAGGTCCGGGTGGGGACGGATCACCCCCGCGCGCTCGAGGGCAGCCCGCTGCCTCCCCCCGGATCGACAGGCGAGATCACCGTGTCGGGCCGGGGTGTCGGCGTCGCCTGGATACGTGCGGGCGTCGAGTTCACACCGGAGGTGACGCTGGACCTCCCGGCCGAGGAGCGGGGCTTTCTCGTCTCCCGGTCCTACCAGGCCGTCGACGACCCCAACGATGTGAGGCGGACCGAAGACGGCTCCTGGCGGATCCGTGGAGGCGCACGCGTCCGGGTCCGCGTCGCGGTGACGCCGCTCGCGCGCAGGTATCGGGTCGTTCTCGAGGATCCACTCCCGGGCGGGCTCGAGATCGTGAATCCGAGGCTCGCGAACACGGCACTCACCGTCGCCCCCGGGCGAGGCGCGGGGCTGGCTCCGGAGGGACTTCCCGTATCGCCTCCACGACCCGTGGGGCGCGATCTCGACGCTCTCGAGATGTGGACCTATCTCCGGATGCTCCGGGAGGGCTGGGAGACCCATGAGGACCTCCGCGGTGACCGCTACTCCGCCTACACACCGCTCCTCCCGGCGGGTACCTGGGAGAGCAGCTACCTGGTGCGCGCCACGACTCCCGGGACCTTTCTCGTGGCGCCAGCTCGCGCATACGAGACCGACGCTCCGGAGGTGTATGGTCAGGGGCGCCCGGACATCGTCGTGGTGGAAGCCCCCGGCAGGTGACCGCCCTGTCCTCCCGCCTCGGCCGAGTTCGGATACACGAACGCCCACCGCCCCCGGGGGAGCGATGGGCGTATCGAGGCGCGGGCGGATCTCATCCCCCGCGAAACGACTCTCGACCTGTTACGCCTCGAGTCGTCGGGGCGTCACGGTCACGCGTGCTGGCCGGCGTGACGACCCTCGGAGATTTCCTCGAGCGTCTTGTAGATGAAGGCGTCCATGTCCTCGGGACTCCGGCTCGTCACCAGACCCTGATCCACGACAACCTCTTCATCGACCCAGTGGGCACCGGCGTTCTTCAGGTCGGTCTTGATGCCCGGCCACGAGGTCATCCTCCGGTTGTCTGCTGCGCCGGCTTCGACGATGAGCCAGGGACCGTGACAGATGGCGGAAACGGGCTTGCCGGCCGCGAAGAAATCACGGACGAAGGAAATCGCCTCGTCAAACTGCCGGAGGCGGTCCGGATTCATGACGCCGCCGGGAATGACGAGCGCCTCGAAGTCGTCGGCGGACACGTCGCTCAGAGTGGTGTCCACATCGATCGAGTCTGCCCAGTCGCCGTTCGACCAGCCCTTGATCGACGAGTCCGACCCGGGCAGCGAGACGACGGTCGTGTCCGCCCCTGCCTCATTCAGCGCAGCGAGCGGATCGGCGAGCTCCGAATACTCGAAGCCGTGCGTGGCGAGGAAGGCGACCTTTCGATTCTGTACATCGTGTGGTGTCGAATCCGAATAGACCATCTCGGTGATTCTCTCCTTTCTGATAGCGAGTGGTGACGACGAATGTGTCACCGGTTCAGCGCTCGTATCAGGTATACGCCCTGGCCAGCCGTGTGTTCCGAGTACCGAATATGTAAGTGCATGTGCACCAGTAATTTGGATGCACCGCCCGGCTCGGGCGAGCAACCGGAAATGGGTAGGAGGCACCGAGCAGCCGAGGGTTCACGGCAGCCGGATCAGTCTCCGGCGCCGACGGCTTCGGGGATCGCGTCGCGTGGCACCTCTCCGTCCTGGAGCCACTCCTGGACTTCCATCTGAACGGTCGCCAGCGCGGGCACGACGAGCATGAGAATGATCGTCGCGAACACGATTCCGAAGGCGAGCGATGCGGCCATCGGAATGAGGAACTGAGCCTGCAGGCTCCGCTCGAAGGTGATGGGCGCGATGCCGAGGAACGTCGTCAGCGACGTCAGCAGGATCGGTCGGAAGCGACTCTTGGCGGCGTCGACCACCGACTCCCTGATCCCGAGGCCGTTCCGGCGGTTCTCGTTCATGAAGTCGATCATGACGAGGGAGTCGTTCACGACGACGCCCGACAGACCGATGATCCCGAAGAGGGACAGCAGGCCGACAGAGATGCCCAGAACCAGATGGCCCAGCAGTGCGCCCACGACGCCGAAGGGGATGGCGGCCATGATGACGAGCGGCTGTACATAGGAGCCGAAGGGAATCGCGAGCAGTGCATAGATCGCGACCAGGGCCAGCGCCAGCCCCGTGGTGATCGCGCCCGACGTCTCGCCCTGTCGCTCCGTGCTTCCACCGAACTGGGTGGTCAGCCGAGGTTCCTGGCTGGACAGTTCGGCGAGAATGCCTGCCGAAAGGGCCGCGTTCACCTCGTCCGCACTGGTGACCTCGGTGTCGGTGCGACCGGTCACGGTGAGTACCCGGCGCCCGTCCCGGCGACGGATCGAGGTGGGCGACGTGCCGAATGAGACGTCGGCCACCTGAGTCAGGGGGACCTCTCCGCCATCCGGCGTACGGATCCGGTAGGACTCGACATCCGCGATCGCATCGCGCTCACCCTCGGGAAGTCGCACGTAGACGCGCACATCCTCCCGCCCTCGCTGGATCCGGAGCGCTTCGTCCCCGAAGAATGCGGAGCGGACCTGGCGGGCGACCTCGTCGAGCGTCAGCCCGAGCGTCCGCGCGGCGGGCTCGAGCTGCAGCTGGATCTCGCGCAGACCCGTGGACTCGTCGGACTGGATGTCGAAGACGCCCTCGAACTGGCGGAGCTCCTCGAGCACGCGGTCTCCGAGAGCCGAGAGTCGCTCGGAGTCGGGGTGGGACAGCTCCACCTGGATGTCCGCGCCGCCGCCGATGACACTCGAGGCGAAGGTCAGCGAGCGCACCCCGGTGATCTCACCGACCTCTTCCCGCCACAACTCCTCGAATCGGGTGGAGGCGATGTCTCGCCGCTCCGCCTCTAGAAGCTTGAACTGAACGGCCGCGATGTTGGGCTGTGCTCCGACGCTACCCGTGCTCCCGGAGGGCCCGCCTTCCGCCGTGCGCTGCCCGACCGTCATATAGACGCCCTCCACCAGCGGAGGGAGTCCTCCAGCCCGCTCGTCCGCGAGGCGTTCCTCCACGCGATATCCCGCGGCCTCGAGGCGTTGTGCGACCTCCCGGGTGCGATCCGCGGGCGTGCCTTCGGTCATTTCCAGCGTGGCCGTGACCTGGTCGCCCTCGACCTCCGGGAAGAACTGGACCCGCAGGATGCCGGCCGGAACCAGACCGACGGTCAGGATCACCATCGCCACCGCGGTCGCGATCACCACGGTGGGACTTCGCACCGAGAAGTGGAGGGCGCGGTCGAGCGGCCCATCGATGAATCGTTTCAGCGCCCCGTCGACCCGCTTCCTCAGGTTGTCGAAGAACCGGGTGAACGCATTCTCTTCCGCCCGGTCCGGTGCGGGGAGGTGAGAGAGGTGATTCGGGAGGATGAAGAGCGATTCGACCAGCGACAGAGCGAGCACGGCGATGACGATGATCGGGATGTCGACCAGGATCTTGCCGAATGTGCCCGGAAGCAGCGTGAGCGGTGTGAAGGCGACGATGGTCGTGAGGACCGCGAAGGTCACCGGCCCTCGGACGCGCAGAGCGCCCTTCACCGACGCCCGCTGCGCGGCGACGCCCTTCTCCCGCTCGGCGTAGATGTTCTCCCCCACCACGATGGCGTCGTCCACCACGATCCCGATCGCGAGGATGAAGCCGAAGAGGGAGAGCGTATTGATGGAGACCCCGAGCAGGATCATCACCATGAAGGTGCCGATGAACGACGCCCCGATCCCGACGGCGGTCCAGAATGCGAGCCGAATGTCCAGGAAGAGGGTGAGCGCCGTCAGGACGAGCAGAAGTCCGATGATCGCGTTCTTGATCAGCAGATTCAGCCGACCTCGGAGGACGCGGGAATCGTCCTGCCAGACGTCGATGCTCACGCCTTCGGGCATGGATGGCCGGACCGACTCGTCGAGCTCGATCTGCACCGCCTCCACGATCTCCAGCACGCGCTCGTCGGAGGTCCGGAACACCTCGACGAAGGCGGCGGGACTGCCGTTGTACTGGCTGGTCAGGTCGGTGTCCTGGAAGCCGTCCACGATGGTCGCGATCTGGCCGAGCCGGACCACGGTGCCGTTGGGCCGCGCGAGTACCACGAGGTCCTCGAAGTCCTGCTGGGTGTAATTCTGCCCCAGGGTGCGGATCCGGACCTGCTCGTCCGTGGTCTCGATGCTGCCGGCAGAGAGGTCGAGCGAGCCGCTGCGGACGATCCCGGCGACCTGGCTCAGCGTCAGCCCGAGTGCGCGAAGACGATCCTCGGCGATCTCGATGGAAATCTCGTAGGGGCGCACGCCGGACGTGGTGACGTACGAAATTTCGTCCAGCGAGGAGAGTGCGTCCTCCGTGCGATACGCGATCTCCTTGAGGGTCCGCTCGCTCGCATTGCCGTGGATCGCGAGTCGAATCACGCTGGAGCGATTCGACAGCTCCCGGACTTCGGGTCGATCCGCACCCACCGGGAACGTCTGGATCTGGTCGACTTCGGCCTTGATCTCGTCCAGCGCTTCCTGGACGTCCGTGCCCAGCTTCAGCTCGACGGAGATCGAGGCGACGCCCTCCGCGGCCGTGGCGTTGATCTCGTCGACGCCTTCGACCGCCTCGATGGCCTCCTCGATCTTCTGGACGATGGCCTCCTCGACCTCGTCCGGGTTCGCGCCCGGGTAGGCGACGGAGACCTGGATCGTGTCGAGGCTGAACTCCGGGAACACCTCCTGCACCAGCCGGCCGGCGGAGAAGATGCCGGCGACGAGCAGGAAGAGCAGGAGGAGGTTCGCCGCGACCCCGTTGCGCGCCATGTATGCGATCGGTCCCGTCGCCGCGTCGGCTCGCCGCTCGGCCTCGTTGCGAGGTGGCGACTCGATTTCACGACGGTCGCTCACGCTCCGTCCTCCCGATCCCGGGCGAGCTCGACCTGCATGCCCTCCGTGACGACGGTGGCGCCGGACAGGATCGCGGCGTCACCCGCCGAGAGATCTCCCCGGACGAAGACGTCGTCGTCGCGGGTCTGGACGACCTCCACGGGAATGATGCGGACCCGACCATCCTCGACGACCCACACCTCGTTGTCCACGTGCAGCGCGGGACGGGGAATCAGGTGGTAGTCCCCCGTTCGACCCTCCATCTCGACCTGGGCGAACTGGCCGACGAGCAGGGGCGGTCCGGTCTCCTCGCGGGCGTCGAGGGGCAGCCCCGGATCGAAGGGAGAGGGCACGCGCACGACCACGTTGATCGTCCGGGTCTGCTCGTCCAGCGCCGCCTCCGCCCTGTCGACGTACCCGTCCCACGCGAACCGGCGCGACCCGAGCCTCGTGAGGACGCGTGCCGGAAGTCGGCGGTCGGCCGACCCGGCGCGGAGGTCCCATACGCCGGTCAGGAGTCCAGCGTCCGCATCGGACAGTGGGACGACCACCTCGACCAGGTCGGCCGCGTAGAGCCGACCGAGCGACTGGCCCGCGGCGGCGAGACCGCCGATATCGGCGGTCTCGCTCCGCACGACACCGTCGAAGGGCGCCGTGATTTCCGTACGTGCCAGCGCGAGCTCGGCGTCCGCGAGAGCCGCTCTCGCGCGCTCCAGCGAGGCGCGCGCCGCGTCCAGCTGGGGCTGACGCAGTGTGAGGGGGCTCGGATCCCCTGTGGTGCCGTTGCGCGCCTGGAACCGGCGAAACTCGTCGGACGCGATGCGGGCCTCCTCCTCGGCCTGGAGTACCGCCACCTCGTCCTGAGCGACCTGAGCGCGCGCCTGAGCGACGCGGTTTCGATAGTCCGAGTCTTCGATCCGGATCAGCGGCTCGCCCTCGGCGACGCGTCCACCGCTCACGAACTCGGGGCTCACCCATACGAGTTCGCCCCCCACCTGGGGTGTCACGTCGATCTCCGCGCTGGGCCGCACCGAGCCCGCGCCCGTCACCAGCAGCGGCTCGGACCACTCGACGACGGGCGCGGTCGTGACCACCGGCGTCCGCGAGGGCGGCGCCGACTGCGGGGGGGAGGGTCGGAGCAGCACGGCAACGACCGCGAGGACGAGAGCGCCCCCCACGATGCCGGCGGCGATCAGAACGTTCCGGAGCCTGGAGTTCATGGCTCGATAGTGCTGGAGGAGTCCTGCTCGGGAACCCATGTGCCGCCGAGTGCGCGGTGCACGGCGAGCCGAGCGAGGGTGAGGTCGAGACGGGCCTGCGCGATGTTGGTACGGACGTCGACCAGATTCGACAGCGCGTCGAGGTAGTCGGCGTATCCGCCGACACCGGCCGCGAAGCGATCGGACTGGACGGCGAGGCTGGCCTCGGACTCGGCCAGCTGCTCGGTGAGGATCTCGAAGCGATCGCGTCGCGCCCGGTACTGGCGGAGCGTGGCCTCGACCTCGCCGATCGCCGTGAGCACCGACCGGGTGTAGGCCGCGACCTGCTGCGCGTACTGCGCTTCGGCGACGTCGAGATTGGCGCGCAGCCGACCACCCTGGAAGAGGGGGGCGGCCAGCCCGCTCGCGAGGTTGTTGAACCACTGATCGAGGCGGAAGAGGTTCTCCGGCTCGCTGGCCTGCAGACCCACGGTACCGCTGAGGGTGATGCTCGGCAGCAGGTCGGCCTTTCGCGCTCCGACGCGAAGCCGAGCGCCCTCGAGACGGCGTGCGGCGGCGCGTACGTCTGGTCGCTGGACCAGAACGTCGGCGGGGACGCCCGCCGGGGGCGCCTCCCGGTCGAGCGCACCTTCGGCCGCGGTCGAGGTGGCGAGCAGGTCGTCGAGCGCACCGGGGAAGCGCCCGGTCAGCAGATCGAGCCGTCGTCTGGCGTCCGCCAGCTGAGCCTCCACCGTGGGTACCGCGCCGAGCGCGTTCCGGAGCTGGCCACGGATCTGGTACAGCTCGAATGAGCTCGAAAGTCCCTGATCGTAGCGAGACTCCGCCACCGCCACGCGCTCTTCCAGCACATTCACGATCTCCCGTGCGTCCTCCAGCTGGCGGTTCAGTGTGACGACCTCCTGATACGCCCGGATCGTCTCCGCGATCACACCGATGCGGACGACCCGGAAGTCGTCCTCGGTCGCGACGAGATCGGCGATCGCCGCCGCCCGGTCCCTGCGGATCCGGCCCCACAGGTCCAGCTCGTACGAGAGATTCAGCGAGACGGTGTAATCCGTGAAGGAGAATCGATCCGGGCGCGCCTGGGACTGCGCGGTGGAGTCGGGTGCCGTCGTGGAATCCGAGGGCACCGAGTCCCCACCCCCGCCGCCGAAGAGACCGCCGACGATTCCCGCATTCGCCGGCTGCTCGTTGCGACTCGCGTTGCCGGAGGCGCTGACGGCGGGAAAGAGGTCGGCGGTGGCGATGCCGAGCCTGGCCTGAGCCTCCTCGACCCGGGCCACCGCCTCGGCGATGTCGAGATTCTCGGCGAGCGCGATATCCAGAAGGGAATCGAGGACGGGGTCGTCGAAGTCCCGCCACCACTCCTCGGCCCAGCGGGTGTCCTCGCCTCTGAAGACCGGATCGACTCCCGCGGCGGTGTCCGACTCCACCACGGGAAATGTGGTGGGAAGGGAATCGGCAGGGACCACGACGTCGGCGCTCGGCGGAAGACCGCAAGCGGCGAGGGTGAGGGCGGCGAGTAGATGTGCGGTCGCGGTGCGCGCTCGCATGAACGGTCCGAATGATGGTGAAACGCGTTAACTCTGACGTGCGAACCCCGGGGTGATTGAAAAGTTCGCCAGATCGAAGGTGCGACCCGTCGTCACGCCGAGCGGGTGTGAATGGCGTTAACCTGTGCCGCTCTCCACCCGTTCGGCTGCGAGCCGGCCGGACCTGAGCGCACCCTCGATCGAGCCGTGTACGCGGTGGTCCCCGGCGACGACCACGCCGTCCACGTCGAGGGGGCCGTCCGTCGGGCTCAGCGAGCCGGGAGGATGGGCCGGAAGTGCATGCGGAATGTGGTAGGTGCGGAGGTGGCGCCAGCGCCCCACCACATCCGATCCGTACCAGTCGGAGAGCTGGCGTCGGGCCGCGGCCTCGAAGCCGTCGGGGTCCCGGGCCGGGGCGCCCACCGCGTTCACCGCGACCAGATGTCGACCCGGGGGCGCGTACCCGGGCGCCACGTCGCTGAGTACCGCGAGGTGGTTGACCGGCCCGTCGCCCTCCCCGTTGAGCACCAGAAGGGGATCTCCGACAGGAGACTCCGGGGCGTCGAAGTAGAGGGTCAGGCCGGGCTTGAGCGGCGGGGCGGGCACCCCGATCAGACTCTCCGTGGCTGCCGCGTCCACAGCGAGCAGTACCCGGTCGGCCTCCACCACCTCGCCTTCCTGGAGCGTCACCCCATCCTTCCGGACCTCGGCGACGCGTCGACCCGTTCGGATCCGACCATCGAGATCGGCCGCGAGCACCTCCGGAAGGTCCTGCATCCCACCGGCGGGCAGAACCGCGTCCCCCTCCGCGAAGCACCGGAAGAGAAGGTGGAGATACCGGGCGGATGTGGAGAGTTCCGACTCCAGCAGCACGCCTGCGAGAAAGGGCCGGAGGAACGCCTGGATGAACCGGGGACTGAATCCACGCGCCTCGAACTCGTCTCGAATCGTGCGGTCGGGCGTCGGCTCCGCCAGATAGGCCGCTCTGCGTGCGTCCGACCGGAGACGCGCCACACCGAGCTTGTCGGAGAGGGAGCCGACGGGGGAGAAAAGCCCCTTGACCGCTGCGACGGGCCGCCGCCACGGATCCGCCAACTCGTGGAATTCACCGGCGAAGCGGATCCGGCTCCCCGCCTGGAAGGCGTGGAGGTCCAGCCCGGAAAGGATGTCCTGGCGCTCGAGCTCGGAATACGCCGTCAGGAGAATCTGGAAGCCTCGATCGAGCAGGAATCCGTCCACCCGGTCGGTCCGAACCCGTCCACCGATGCCGTCCGACGCCTCGAGCACGAGCACGTCGGCGCCTCCACTCCGAAGCCGCCGGGCGGCGGCAAGGCCCGCGAGCCCTGCGCCGATCACGACGACGTCGGCGGAGTCGGGGAGGGGAACGCGGGTGGACGACATGGGTGCTCCTATCGAGGGACGGCTCTCGCGTCCCGTGTACCACTACGACTCCAGCGGGATCCCCATAGATGAACGACACCACACGTACCTACCTGATTCTCGGTGGCGCAGGCGCCATCGGCTCGTCCGTCGCGCGCCGCCTCTCCGACGCCGGCCATCACGTGGTGCTGGGGGGGCGCACCGAGGAACCTCTGAACGAACTCGCCGAGGAGATCGGGGGGACGCCGTTTCAGCTGGACGCGCGGGATTTCGACCAGGTGGCGAAGGCGGTCGATCGTGCGAAGGAGCTCGGGGAGTTTTCGGGTGCCATGAACGCCGTCGGCTCCATCGAACTCCGACCCGCCGCCGCCACGAGCCGCGAGACCTTCGACGCCGTGATCGAGACGAATCTCGCGACGGCCTTCGCGCTCGTCCGGAGCGCGGGAGCGGCGCTGGCGCGCGGCAGCGGGGGCAGCCTGGTCCTCATGTCCAGCGCGGCCGGGTCGATCGGGCTTCCGAACCATGAGGTGATCGCCGCCGCGAAGGGTGGCGTCGAGGGCCTGACCCGCGCGGCCGCGGCGTCTCTCGCCAAGCGGGGCGTCCGCGTGAACGCGCTGGCGCCCGGCCTCGTGGACACACCGCTCGCCGAGCGCATCACCTCCAACGAGAAGGCGCTCGAGGCGTCCGTCTCGATGCATCCCCTGGGCCGGATCGGCACACCCGACGAGGTGGCGAGCCTCGCGGCCTGGCTGCTCATGGACGAGGCGAGCTGGGTGACGGGCGCGATCCTGCCGATGGATGGCGGGATGGGACAGATTCGAACGGGCTGACCCGGGGCCTGCCCGATCCGGAGCGACGGAGACCTCGATCGAAACCGGGCGCCGCCTTCGGACGTACAATCATGTGGACGGACGAACGTCCGACTCACCCGATGGAGAGGGAAACATGTTCGAGCTGCTTGCTGCCGGCGTCGTAGGCTTCTGGGGACATCAGTCCACGAAGGATTTCGTGCGGCGGCGTCTCCGCTACACGAACTGGGTCGACAAGGGGGCCGTGATCGGTCTCGTCGGCGGAGCCGCCACGGGAATCGTCACCGCGAGCGTCCTGTCCATCCTGCCGCTGATCGGCATCGGCGCGGGGGCAGGCGTCCTGATCGGCACCGGAGCGGGGATCGGCGTCGGCACCGGCATCGCGAGAGGCTCGGCGCACGCCCGCCAGGGCTACCTGCCCGAAGAATAGCCCGGACCCGCCGAGGCGGTGCGAAGGGGGTCGGAGCGGACATCTTGACCGGGACGCCCGGAAGCGGGTTCGTTCGGAGGTCGTGTCGTGCGGCCATTCCCTCCACCCCGCGTCATCCGGACGGGTGACGTGCCGCCCCGAGGCCCGATGCCACCCGAAGAAGATCTCGACTTCATTCAGCCGTGGTTCCTGGGCCCGGCTGCCGAAAACGACGCGATGCTCGAGTCGCTGGTCGTCGAATTTCTTCGCGACTACGCGTACTGGCGACGGAATTTCCACCCCGAGGACGGGTTCCGGATTTCCGCGAACGCACGGAACCGGCCCGACTTCCTGGAGGCTCAGGCCCGCACGCGCGCGGAACTCCACCGCTTGAGCGCCCGGCTCAAACGAGCCGTTCCCGTCTTTCATCCCCGGTACGTCGGCCACATGACGGGGGACCTGCTGCTGCCCGGACTCGTCGCCAAGCTGCTGACGACGCTCTACAACCCCAACAACGTCTCGGAGGAGGCCGCACCCGTCACGCTCGAGATGGAGCTCGAGGTCGGGGAGCAGCTCGCCCGGATGTTCGGGTATTCGACGGATCCGGAGTCCGAGCCCTGCGCGTGGGGCCATCTCACCAGCGGGGGAACGGTCGCCAACTACGAGGCGCTCTGGAACCTCCGGTCCCTCAAGTTCTATCCGATCGCGCTGCGCGGTGGGTGCGGGACGGTCGGGCTCGACACGGGCGAGGTCGGCCCGACGCGCAAGCCCCTCGCCGACTACGACACCTGGGAGCTGCTGAACCTGTCGATCGACGACACGATCGCCCTGCGACGCCAGGTCGGCGTCGCGGCCAAGGAGGCGCTCGGGTCTTCCTTCCACGAGTTCGCCGACGCCGTGGTCGCGGAGCGCATCGAGACGATGGGGACCGCGGGGTTCTTCATGAAGCACCGGATCGAGCCTCCCCGCGTACTCGTCTCCTCCGCCGCTCACTACTCGTGGGCCAAGGGGATGAAGGTTCTCGGCCTCGGGACGAACCAGCTCGTGACCGTGGCGATCGACGATCACATGCGCCTGAATGTCGAGGACCTCCGTCGGTGCCTCGACCGGTTCGAGGAAGAGCGGGTGCCGGTCCTCGCGGTCGTCGGGATGCTCGGGACCACCGAGTTCGGAACCGTGGACCCCATTCACGACATCGTCGCGGAGCGGAAGATCCGCCGCGCTCGCGGCTTCGACTTCGGCGTTCACGTGGACGGCGCCTGGGGTGGCTACCTCGCCTCCGTCTTCCGCACGCCGGAGGGAGAATGGCGCGATCTGTCCGAGATGAAGGTCGGCTACACCTACTTCCCCGGCCCCGTGGTGCACGGAGCGTTCACGGCGCTCCCCGAGGCGGACTCGATCACGGTCGATCCGCACAAGCTGGGCTACGTGCCGTACCCGGCGGGCGCCTTCGTGGCGCGAAACCGCGAAGTCGTCGACTTCATCGTTCAGGACGCGGCGTACGTGTTCGACGCGGGGGCGGAGGACCGCGTCGACACCGGCGACAAGCTGCACGACCTGGGGAAGTACATCCTGGAGGGGTCGAAGCCGGGGGCGTCGGCGGCCGCGGTGTGGGTCACCCACAACGTGCTTCCGCTGCACAACGAGGGCCTCGGTCGTCTGCTTCGGCTGACGATCCGCGCCTGCGAGACCTTCTGGGACTCGGTGCGCGATCAGGCGGAAGAGTGGGAGGGTCGCCTACGCATCCGGACGCCGTTCGAGCCCGACTCGAACCTGATCTGCATCGCCCTGAACCCCGAGGGCAACACCTCGGTCGCCGCGATGAACCGGTTCACGCGAGCCGTTTTCCGGCGGATGCGGATCGACCCGGACCAGCCGGTGCAGGTGAAGGAGTTCATCGGCTCGTACACCTCGATGACGAAGCGCAGTCTCCCGGGGAGCCAGGGAGACCGGATTCTCGAGGATCTGGGGCTCGATCCCGGGACCTTCGTGTCCGTTCCGACCGACCCCGCGACCGAGGCGGATCACCTCTACATCCTCCGCCACACGTTGATGAACCCCTGGCAGCTCGACGGCCCGGACGGCGTATCCTACATCGAGCGGTACTGGGAGTACCTCGGCAGGGTCATCGAGGAGGAGCTCGCGGCGCACCACGGCTGAGATTCGGACGCCGGCCCGCCGTCCGCAGGTCCGGACACGCTCAGTCCAGGAGGCCCAGGCAGAACGTCACGGCGGTCGAGAGAAAGTCGTCCGCTACCCCGTCCGCTACATCGTCCGCCGCCTCGTTCCGGGCGTCGTCCGACACCTTCCCGACCAGATCGGGAGCGTCCAGCACCGCCCCGGTCCAGCCCTCGAACTTCCAGCGTCCCCTCTCGAGGGCGGGGAGGTCGAGGCCTGCCGGGTCGTGAGCCGTGCCGTCGTCGGGGTATCCCCGAACGTACCAGTAGGGATGCTCGATTCCTCCGTCGCCGGGGGACAGGCCGACACCGACCGTGCCCGAGGCGGCGTGCAGCAGCGTCGCCAGGTCGAAATGATGCGGCCACACCCGCGGCTCGTCCATATCGACGTCCACCCGCTCCTCGAGGCGCAGCAGCGCGCGATCCGCGTGGGTATACCACCGGGCGAGTTCGGCGAGGGCGTCCGCGTCGGGGGTGAGGGAGACGTGGCCGCCGGCGACGGCGTGGTCCGGCAGCTCGAACTCGGGGGGCTCGAACTCCGGCGCCCGCGAGGGCAGCGCGTCGGTGACGGCGCGCTCGAGCGCCGCACGCAGTTCGTCGACGCTTCTGCCCCGCGCGGGGATCGACGCCAGGACGACGTCCTCCCGCTCGAGGCGCAGTTCGAAGGACTCCACGGCGAAGACGGTGGTCATGGCCGGTGCGCCCGCGGCGGGCCGTGATCTGAAGCCGCGGGTCCCGATGTCCCAGTCGAGATTCCGATGCTGATCGTCGTCCATCGGCTCGGCGAGTGCCTGCGCGAAGGACGTGAGGGGCTGGATTGCATGGTGGAGCTGGAGGCGCGTGTCGACGAGCGCCTCCGGGGTGACCGATCCCAGCCTTCGCCCGCTCACCGGTCCGCGACTCCGGCGTACCGCACGCCCGTCAGGTCCGCCACGTCGCGTTTCCATGTGGAGAGGTCGTCCGCCGAGAAACGGGCCAGCGAAGCGTGACCGCAGGCGCGGGCGAGCACCTTCATCAACTCCGTGGTCGCCTCGAACCATCGCGTGAGCCGTTCGGCCGACGCCTCCACGACAAGTCGCGATCTGAGGTCCTTCCTCATCGTGGCGATCCCTACCGGGCAGTTGTTGGTGTGGCATGCCCGCATGCCGAGACAGCCGATCGCCTGAAGCGCCGCGTTGGCGACGGCGACCGCGTCCGCGCCGAGCGCGAGCGCCTTCACGAAGTCGGCCTCGGTGCGGAGCCCTCCCGTCGCGATCAGCGTCACGCCGTCCTGCATCGAGGCGTCGATGTGGCGGCGAGCGCGTGCCAGAGCGGGCAGGGTAGGGACCGAGATATGGTTCTTGAGAACGTCGGGGGCCGCGCCGGTCGCGCCCCCCCGACCGTCGAGGATCACGTAGTCGACCCCGACCTCGAAGGCGAAGTCGAGGTCCCTCTCGAGGTGCTGCGCGCTCATCTTGAAGCCGATCGGGATGCCCCCGGTGGCGTCCCGCACGTCGTCCGCGAAGGCACGAAAGTCGGATGCGGTACGGAGGTCCGGGAAGCGGCCGGGGCTGATCGCGTCCTCTCCCGGCTCCAGCCCCCGCACCTCGGCGATCTCCTCGGTGACCTTGGATCCCGGAAGGTGTCCTCCGACGCCGGTCTTCGCGCCCTGACCCGCCTTGAAGTGGAAGGCCTGGGCCTTCGCGGCCTTCTCCATCGACCAGCCGAATCGCCCCGTCGCGTACTCGTAGAAGTACCGCGAGTTGTGCTCCTGCTCCGCGGGCAGCATACCGCCCTCGCCGGAGCAGATCCCGGTGCCGGCCGCCTCTGCGCCCTTCGACAGCGCGGTCTTGGCCTCCTCGGAGATCGCGCCGAAGCTCATGTCGCTCACGAAGATCGGGATGGCGAGCTCCAGCGGCCGGCCGGCTCGGGGGCCGATCACCGTCGTCGTGTCCACGTCGTCATCGTCGCCGAGCGGCGTACGTGCGAGCTGTGCGGTCAGCAGCTGGAGGTCGTCCCAGCGGGGCAGGTCCGTGAGCGGCACGCCCATCGCCGAGACCGGACCGTGGTGCCCGGTGTTCGCGAGCCCCTCGCGGGCGAGCCGCTGGATGTGCGGGTTGTGCGGTTCCTCGGGGCCGCCGTGGACGTCCTGATAGAGCCCGAGGTACGCGTCCCGATCGTACGGCTGCGGATGCTCCTCCGCCCACGCGGCCACCTCCCCCGCATCCACGAACACAGCGTCGGATTCGGCGTCGACCCGAGTCGGGAAGCGGGCCAGCGCCTCCGAATTGTCGTACGCACTGACGCCGGTGTCGTAGCGGTAGTCCCACCCGTGCAGGCCGCAGATGAGGTTGTCGCCGTCGATGTGGCCGTCGGCCATCAGGGCGCCGCGATGCAGGCACCGGCCGTACAGCGCGGACACCTGGTCGTCGAACCGGATCACGACGAGATCGACGCCCTCCACGAGCGCGTAGGATGGCGCGCGGTCCTGGAGTTCGGACCACGCTGCGACGCGTATCCAGCGTCCGTCGTTGTCGGGCCCGGGGCGTTCAGGAACTTCGTCGTGCATGTCGGGCTCCGTCATACGAGAAGGGCGTCGGTGTGGATCTCGACCAGCGAGGGGCCATCGTGGGCCAGCGCACGGACAAGGGCGTCGTCGATCGCGTCGGCGTCACGGACGGCGATGCCGAGGCCCCCGCAGGACTCGGCGAACTCGGCGAAGCTCGGGTTGACCAGCGCCGTCTGCCAGACCTCCCAGAACCCCGAGCGCTGCTCCTTGGAGATCTTGGCCAGCTCCGAGTCGTTCAGAATCACGTGGGTGATCGACATGCCGTACTTCACCGCCGTGGTGAACTCCGCCATGTACTGGGCGAAGCCGCCGTCGCCCGAGACCGAGATGACCTTCCGGTCGGCGAAGCGGGGATCGTCTTCCCGGGTCGCGGCCCATGCGCCGAGGGCGGCCGGCATCGCGAAGCCGATCGACCCGAGGTAGCCCGACATGAGAAAGGTGTGTCCGCGGGTCTCCCAGTAGCGGCCGAGGGAGTACGCGTTGTTGCCCACGTCCACGCACACGATCGCGTCGTCCGGGGACAGGCGGGAGAGCGCGTCGAACACCGTGGCGGCGTTGATGCCCTCGCCTCGGGTCTCTCCACGCCGGCGGGCCTTTTCGGTGCGCCAGATCTCCCAGCGGTCGGCGATCTCGTCGCGATGGTCGGCCGACACGAGGTCGCCGTCGGAGAGCGCTTCATCCAGCATTCGCGCCGTCACCCCTACCTCGCCCCAGACGGGGACGTCCACCGGGAACGTCCGGCCCAGCGCCGTGCGCTCGAAGTCGATCTGGATCGTGGGCTTCTTCGGGGTGATGCCGGTGTGATTCGAGAAGGAGGCTCCGAAGACGACCAGCAGGTCGGACTCGTTCATGAAGTGGCTCGCGACCGGCGTGCCGCTGCGGCCGAGCACACCACACCCCAGCGGGTGCGTGTCGGCGATCTGGCCCTTCGCCTTGAAGGTCGTGAGCACCGGGCAGGTCAGCCGCTCGGCGAGCGCGGTGATCTCGTCCATCGCGTACCGGGATCCGTGCCCCACGATGAACACGGGTCGCTCGGCCTGTCGGAGTCGATCGAGCGCCTCGTCGAATACGTCGGCGGGTGGTGTGATCTCGGCGGCCGCGACACGACCCTCGGGCCCTCCCGCTTCGCGCCCCTCCGCGGGCAGGGCCTGGACCTCGTCGGGAAAGATGATGTGCGAGACGCCCCGGTTGAGGTTCGCGTTCTTGCAGGCCAGCGTGGCCAGCTCGGCGGGGTCGCTCGAGTGGAGCAGCGACTGCGCCCACTGCGCGACCTGGCCGTACGCCGCCTTGAGGTCGACCTCCTGGAAGGCGCCTCGGCCGAGAACCTGGACGTCGACCTGGCCCGTCAGTGCCAGCACCGGGGCGCGGTCGACGTTCGCGTCCCACAGTCCGGTCAGCATGTTCGTCGCGCCGGGGCCCGCGATGGAGAAGCATCCCGCGGCGCGTCCGGTGAGCTTGCCGTACGCGGAAGCCGCGAAGGACCCGCCACCCTCGTGGCGGATTCCGATGTAGGTGAGGTCTCCCGCCTCTTCGCGAATGCGGAGGGCGTCGGCGAGCCCGAGGTTGGAGTGTCCGACCATCCCGAAGATCCACTTCACGTCCCAGGCGACGAGCGTCTCGACGAAGACGTCGCACACCGTACGGACACGCTCGCGCTCCGCGGGGAATCCGACGTACACGCCGTCCTCGCGGACCTCGACGGGGAAGGTCTCGACGCCGTCGTCGAAGCCCGGCGCCTTGCCGTCGAGCGGGTCGTAGTCCCAGCCGTGCCAGGGACACCGGAGCAGGCCGTTCTCGATCGATCCCTCGCCCAGCGGGCCGCCCTGGTGGGGGCAGCGGTTGTCGAGGGCTCCGTACTCGTCGCCCACGCGCGTCATGCAGACGGTGTAGTGCTCGCAGGTGACCGGCTTCACCCGCCCGTCCCCGAGTTCGTCGCGGTCGAGCGCCTTCAGCCAGCGGCGTTCATCGGTGTCGGGGCGGGGGGCTTCGGGCATGGCGCTGCACGATGGCGGGGAACGGGATCTTCCGGGCAGTCTCTGCCGGTTGATCCGTGAGCGCCAGCGAAGGTTCCCGTCAGTCGCCGTCGGTAGCCGCGCCTTCCAGCTCGGTCGTCGCCCCGGGAAGAGCGTCGAGCGCATCGAGTACCACGCGCCGGGTGAGCACGTTCGGCAGGAGTCTCGGGGGGAGCGAGGAGTCGGCGGGGTAGAGCGCGTAGACGGGCACACCGTTGCGACCGAGTGCCTCGAGCTCACGGGCGATGTCGTCGTCCCGCCGGGTCCAGTCGGCCTGCACCAGTGCGACGTTGCGGTCGACGAAGGCCGCCTCGACCATGTCGTCGGTCAGCGCCACGCGCTTGTTCACCTGACAGGTGATGCACCAGGCGGCGGTGAAGTCCACGAAGACCGGCTGACCGGCAGCCCGTCGGTCATCGACGATCGAGGTGGTGAAGGGCTCCCAGGTGACCGTGACCTCGTCGGCCGACGCCGCGCCGGCGGAGCCCACGAATCCGCCGATTCCCCATCCGAGGGAGAACATCAGAAGCACGAGGCCGGAGACCCGAGCGAACCGCTGGGTCGCGGAGGCCACGCTCGTGGCAGGCGTGCGGTGGAGCATCCACGCGCCGAACGCGAACACCAGGAGCGCCGAAAGGACGGTTGCGGCACCACCCATCCCGACCTGGAGTCCCAGCACCCAGAGCAGCCACACGGCGACGGCCAGCATGGGAAATGCGAGCGCCTGCCGCAGCGTCTCCATCCAGCGACCGGGTCTCGGGAGCTTCTCGAGCAGGCCGGGGCGGAGGGTCAGCAGAACGTAGGGCGTGGCCATGCCGGCGCCGAGGCCACCGAAGATCACGAGCCCCTCGACGGGCGGGCGGACGAGCGCCGCCGCGATCGCGGCACCCATGAAGGGAGCCGTGCAGGGGGTCGCCACGAGGGTCGCGAGCACGCCGGTCAGGAAGGAACTGCGGTAGCCCGACTGCTCCGCGCCGACTGCACCGAGGCGAGTCAGGGCCGAGCCGACCTCGAACACGCCGAGGAAGTTGAGCGCGACCGCGACCATGAGGAAGATCAGGGCGGTCACCACCGCAGGGTTCTGAAGCTGGAAGCCCCAGCCGACCTCGGCCCCGGCCGCCCGTACCGCGATCAGCGTCCCGGCGAGGGCGAGGAAGGAGAGGATCACGCCTGCCGCGAACACGAAGCCGTGCATGCGCAGCGTCGCCCGGTCGTCGCCCGAGTGCTCCACGAAGCCGAGCACCTTCAGCGACAGGACGGGGAAAACGCAGGGCATGAGGTTCAGCAGCAGGCCCCCGAAGAGCGCGAAACCGAGCGCGGCGAGGAGCGACAGTTCGCCGGAGGCACCCGCTCCCTCCGCGATCACTGCGGCGGGCTCGGGCAGCGGTCCCTCCTGCAGCGGCGCGTCGAAGGCGATCGCCCGACGGGCGTCCGGGCCGAAGCCCTCGCCCCCGGCCAGGACGAGAATGCCCTCGACCCGCTCCGGGACTTCGTCGTAGTAGGGAGACTTCGTCATCAGGACCCACGAGGTGTCGGTCCCCGTGCCCAGCGGCTGGGGCGCGGCATGGTCGATGAGCGTGGGGTCGGCCGGGAAGAACCATGCGTCCCGCAGCGTTCCGGACCAGTCGGCCGGGGGCGCGAAGCCCGCACCGACCACATCGCCCTCGGGGGCGATACGGGCGGCCGTACCCCATCCCGGAGCCTCGGCGGGCAGAGCCAGCTCCGCCTCCGCGAAAGCCTCCGCCGACTCGGATGGCGCGTCGTCGCCGGCGGTGACGGGGAGCTCGAGGAAGAGCGAATCCTCCGCGACGAGGCAGATCTCCTTGCAGATGAGCCACTCCGCATCGGCCGCGAGCCGGACTGTCGATCCGACGTCGGCGTCCGCGGGCACCTCGAGGTCGAACGGCAGCAGCACTTCGTCCTCGTAGGCGAGGCTCATCAGTGGGGGATAGGGCACCCGCTGGGGGAAGGGCCAGTCGAACTCGGTCGGCGAGAAGCCGTCCGGGAGATTCCACTCGAGGAAAGCGCCGTAGGCGTTGGAGTCTCCGGCGTTCTTCCAGTAGGTGTGCCAATCCGCGTCCATGCGGATCCGGAGCCCGAGGCGCGCCGTCGTGCCCGGAGTCAGCGACGATGTGGCCGCGATCAGGTAGCCGTCGCTGTATGGTGTGACGTCCCCGTCGACGGGCTGTGCCGACGCCGCGGTCGACGCGATCCCCACCATCGCGGCAATCACCCCGAATCGGGAGAGGATCGATGTGAGACGAATGCGCACGTTCATCTGGCGGCGGGTCTGGGGAGATGGGCAACCTTCGAACATGGGCCGGCGGGGCCGCGGTTCCACCCTCCCTGAAGTTGACGAATCCCGTGCCCCCGGGACAGGGATACCCGCGGTGCTCCGCGAGTTCGATCTCCGAACCGACGTCGTGATACGTCGAACACGCGGACCCTCGATACGACGAGATCCCCGCCCGGACGGTGCCGGGTGGGGATCTCGGAGTTCGCCGGGGGCGCCCCCGGGCGATGGTCAGCCGATCAGCTGGACCTCGTAGCCGATTCGCCAGTTCGACATGTTCTCCGGATCATCGGACCCCTCGTCCCCGGGTGCATACCGGGCCGCCCAGCTGGCCGCCTCGCCCGTGAACACGCGCTTGTAGTCGTCGAGGTGATCGTTCTCCGTGAACTTGTCGATCTCCTCGCCGAGCAGCTCGACGACGAGCTCGTCTCCCGGCTCTCCCTCGAAGAGGATCTTGTCGATCTTGTCGACCTTGTTGAAGCGCGGGTGATCGGAGATCTCCCAATGCCCCTTCTCGGGAAGCCGGAATTCGTTGGTCTTCCCGTTGGTGCTCACGCGGGCCGTGAAGAAGAACTCGCCGTGCTCCTTGTAGAAGGGCTCCAGCTTGTCGAGAATCTGGATCCAGAGGAGGACGACGCGTATGCGCTTCCCCGAGTTGACGCTCATGCGCGCTCCACGCTTGGGTGCCGAAGGTTCCGTTACGAGTGTCTCACGGCGTCCGAATGTGCCGCGAAACGTGATAGATAGGGGTGCTCCCCGACCTCGGTCAAGCGCATCCCGGCTGTCGTGCCCCCTCGCGGACCATCCGAGCAAAACCCCTTGCGCGGGTAGAGGGACCTGTGTGAGCCTGATAGGGGAAACACTAGTTTCCGTCTTGTAACCAGCGGGCCGCGCGGTTCGGTTCGCCCGGTCCGCCCGGCCGTGGAAGCTGCCGGTGGCTGCGTAGGGGGGAGGTCCCCTCGGCCGGATTCGTCCAGCTCATTCGTTGCCGTCGTTCAGCATCCGCACCCGCGTATGCACTGGCGTCGTGAAATGTCACGCCGCCGCGTGGGGCCTGGTCGGACCGGAGACACTCATCGAGACCTGGGGTGCGTAGATGTCATTCCGCTTCCTCTACCTGGATTCGGACGGTCGGGAGATCAACCTGGAAACGCAGGCGGATCTCCAACAGGCCGTCGAGAGCGGTGATCTCGCGGAGGACATGCTCCTCTATGACGCGCTCACCTCGGAGTGGTCTCCTGCTCGCACCCATCCGCTGGTGCGGCTCGCCCTCGACTCGGCCGAGGATTCCGGCACGATTCCCACCGAGGCGTCCGTGCCCGACGACGCGTCTCTCCCGCCCGCAGGATCGGAGGAGCCGGACGAGCCCGAAGAAACGGACGAGTCCACCGAGGCCGCCGGCGAGAAGCCGGACACCCTCGGCCCCGGAGACTTCAGCGGCCTGACCCTCACCAGCGAGCGGAAGGCGGCGATGAAGGGCGACCGGGAGGACCCGGACGCTCCCGCCGAGGAGACGGTCCGCGCCTTCCGCGAACGGTTGGAGCGTGAGCGCCTGAGACAGATGGAGCTCGGGCCGGGGGCGGTCGATGGAGGCCTGTCCATGGTTCGGGGTGACCGAATCGCGGATCTCCACGACCCGGTTGCACCCGACGACGAGCAGCCTCGCCCGGGGGGCTCCTCCGCTCGGGGAAAGCCGGCCTCCCGGCGCGATACCGGCAGGGAGGCGTCGCGCGCGGCGCCCGTGACCGGTCGGGAGTCGCCTGATGACTCCGCGGCTCCCGGAGGGTCGTGGTCACGGCCGAGCCCGCCCCGCCCGGCCGCGTCCCGCCCGAGCGACCGTCCGACGCCCCCGTCGTCCACATTGCCGTGGGGGATATCGCCGCAGGCCGCGATCCTCGCGCTTCTCATCGGCGTCGCCGGATGGGGGATCGCGGACGCCCTGGGGAGTTCTTCCGGTACTGCCGAGGCCCCGGTGGAGGTGGACGCCGGGGTCGATCCGGGTGCGGCGGTACCGGAGTCCCCGGACGAGGCAGAGTTCGACCTGAGAGCGTCCACGTACGCGGCGTTCAGCGAGATGCAGGAAGGAATGGACGCACTCGGCGCACGACTCGGAGTTGCCCAGCCGCCTGCCGCGTGGCTGTCGGGGCGCTATCTCGCGGACGCGGAGACGCTTCCCGACGTGCGGGACTTCTGGATTCGATACGGTGAGTTCGTCGACTCGATTCGCGCCACCGAGGAGGTACTGTTCCGATCCGGCTTCGTATCCAGACTGCGGAGCCAGGGGGTGACCGGTTCGGCGGTGCCCATACGACTTACCGGTGCGCTTCAGGACTTCCGCGAGGACTCGACCCGCCGCGACGAGATCTATCGGTCGATGGACGCGCTGGCCGCGGAGGCGCTCACGCTCGACCAGTGGCTCCGAAGTGCGTCCGAACGCATCGCCTTCGCCGGAGTTCGGGGCGGGGCGGTGTCGCTGGCGCCGGAGATCGAGGCGGCACCGCTCGACGACGAGACGCGCCGGGAACTCGGGTTGCGGCTGGATCGCGTGCTCGACGCGCTCGAACGTGTGACGGGACCCGACCCCGGGCGGGTTCGGAACCTCACGGGTCAGGTGCTCAGGGGCGTGCCCGACAGCACGGGCGGCCCCAGGCCCTAGAACGAAGCCTGCCGCAAGGGCGTCCACGCGGTCGCGTGGCTCGCTGCACCCTCATCCCGGTACTCCATGTTCGCACGACTGCTCTCTCCGCTCTTCCAGTCGAGTCTCGTCCTGGCCGCGACCGTTGGTGTGCCGACGCCGATCCACGCCCAGACCATTCCCTCCGTGGACCCGCGCATCGCCGAGATCCTGTCGGAGATTTCCCCCGATCGGATGCAGGAGTACCTGACGGCGCTCGTGGCCTTCGAGCAGCGTCACACCATGAGCGTGCTGGATGGACCCGGCGGGGACACGGGGATCATCCCCGCCCGTGAGTACATTCTCGAGACCTTTCGGAGCTTCTCGCCCCGGCTCCGTGCGGAACTCGACTGCTACGATATCCGGCCGGTCACGCGGATCAGTCAGGAGATCGAGCTGTGCAACGTGATGGCCGTCCTTCCGGGCCGGAGCGAGCGCCGGATCTACGTGAGCGGCCACTACGACACCGTGGCACGGCGGG
>Ga0207419_1000639_pt1 | contig 30137 bp, 22 predicted proteins | sample ElkSloMetagenome_4_FD_184723 | JGI IMG/M metagenome (GOLD analysis project Ga0207419, IMG submission 184723) | Hot spring microbial communities from Elkhorn Slough, Monterey Bay, USA - MD2A (version 2) | ecosystem: Environmental > Aquatic > Marine > Intertidal zone > Estuary: Microbial mat ... | reverse complement strand
TCAATCCCTTCGAAGACACCGACTTTCATCGAAGCCGACTTTATTGATGTCCGCCGAGCGCGGGTTTTTTCATGTCTGGCTGGGGGAGAGAACCGATTCGAACCCCGGGTTCGACCCGAGCAGCGCGAGGACGAAGCGCAGGCCGCAGGTATGAGGTCGGTTTACGGTTTACGCAAGATCATGAACCCTGAACCCTAAACCTCAATCAAAAAATTTGACCTCGTTCTCCCCCGTTTTGCGTATTACTAAGCAGGCACGTCCAGGAAAGCGGCGGATTTCAGGGTTTATAGGCTCTGAGGCCGGTTTAGAGTACTCATGGCTTGCGAGTGAAAAGCGTATCCGCTACACTCCAGGATATGAGGCACGACCTTGCCGAATTTGTGTGGTCAAAATTCTGACCTAGCAGGCGGAGAGGGAAGCAATAATAATCGCTTCGGGCGTGAGGTTTTTTTGATGACTTCGCGAAATATCCACAATGAGGTGTGACTAATGAAACACGAAAAAATCCATGGTCCGAGCCGTTCTGCTTTGACCATCAAGACTTTGATCGGCGGTGTCGCGGCGGCAGCGTTGCTTGGTCTTTCAATTAATGCTCAGGCTCAGACCTGCGTCGTTTCCAACTGGACCAGTGCTACGGGTTTGGCAGACGCCGACGCCGGAACACAAGGCGGCAGCAACAGACGATATGGCGGGCCTTGCGGTCTTCGCGTTCCGGGTGGCGGAGCGGCGTACGTAACCGACGAAACGCCGTCAGCCGAGGGAAGTTATATTGCTCGTTTCTACGCCTATCTCAACGACGCTGGAGCCGGACAGGCAACGATTTTTGAAGCCACCGACGGCACTGACCCGAGAATCGAAGTCGTTTATGATGGAGCTGCCGCAAGCGGCGGAGACCTGATTCTGAATGTTTACGATAGCGGTGGTGCAGTGCCACAGCCATTAAGTTTTACTGGCATCGGTACAGGCTGGCATTCTATCGAGTTGGTTTGGGAAGCCGCTGCGTCGGCGGATATTCGATTTTCCGTAAACGGGGCCGCTGACGTAAGCACGACAGTGGATACCAGTGGCACCAGTATTGTCGATGCGTCTCTTGGCAACGTAGACGGCGGTGCCACAGGTGCTATGGATTTTGACGACTTCGACTCGCGCCGTATTTCGCGTCCTGGGCGTCTTGAGGTCGGTGATGCCAACGCTGATGACAGCGTTAGCGCAGGAGACTTAGGTTCTTTGTTGGGCGAAATTAACGAAGTTGCGTTTGCTCCAGGGCAGCCTGACTGTACCGAAGATGGGTCGGTCAATGCCGGTGACCTCGGGTGCATTCTTGGCATCATTAACAGTTAAAGATTGGTTCGTTCGAAATTATCTATCAGGAGTGGGAATAAATGTTAAATTCTAAGGTTTTCAAGCCTCTAGCAACGTTTTGTCTCTTGACAACATTCGTTGCAGGTGCGGCTTCAGCGCAGGATCCCTCGATTACGTTGTCAACTGCCAGCGGTCAACCAGCTGAGTCGGTGTCAATTGATTTTACTTTCGTGAGCGAGGGAACGTCTGACGCGGGCTTTCAATTCGTAATGTCTGACGAAACAGTTTTTAGCAGCATCAACCTGTCCAATTGCTTGGCCGGGAATAATGCTGTTATTAGTTCTTGTGTGATTCCGGGTAGTGCTCCAGACACAATCCGTATCACTCTCGCGAATGATCCGACAACGCCTCTAGTCGATTTTGTGGGGACCATTGTATTCACTATTGACGGCGCAGCGTCTGCTCCTCAAACAGTAGATTTGGTTTGGGATCAAGCTTTCACCAACACAACACCCGCCGCAAATGTGACTCATAATGACGGCGCAGTTGAGATTGTCTCTGGCCCTCCTGCAGTTCTCGATGTCACCCCGCCGTCCATCAACTTTGGCAACGTAATTTCTCCGGGAACCGCTACTGAAACCGTAACCATCGCGAATAGCGGAACCGCAGGCGCACCTGACCTGGACGTTACCGCTTTGACGTTCTCCGATGCCGCGTTCTCGGCTGCTGGTGGAACGTGCGGTGCGCCGACCTTCTCACTCAGCGCAGGTAGCTCGTGCACGGTGGACGTTGAATTCAGCGCCGCCGCGGTTCAGTCTTATCTGGGCGACCTGGACGTCGTTTCCTCGGTGGGCACGGAAATCGTTGCATTGGAAGGCGAAGGTACAGCAGGTCCGGTTGCTGGTTTCGACATCGATCCGCCGACTGCCGCTTTCGGCACGGTTGACCTCAACAACATGCCGCAGTCGATCGTCCACACCATTACGAATGATGGCGATCCGGGTTCAACGCTGGAGTTGAATGATCTGTCCTACTCGGGCGATCCAGAGTTTGGTATCGCCTCTGGTTGCCCAGCCACGCTGGCTCAGGGCGCGTCCTGCGAAGTAACAGTGACATTTGACTCTGCAGCCAATGGCTCCTTCACGGGAACGGTTACCGCTGTAACGAATGTCGGTACCTTTGAGGTACCTGTGTCGGGTGAAGCGGATTCCGTTCCGGCCCTGGATGTTACCCCGCCCTTTGGACCAGTCAATCTGGGTAATGGAAGCGCAGGTTCAATCCTGACTGCAGCGGGCCAGTTCAGCAATACGGGTTCAGCTGACGGCGACGTCTCTTGTAACCTGAGCGGACCAGATGCTGGCATTTTCTCGGTGAATCCATCAATGGGTACCGTTACCGCTGGTGGCACGGTCGACTTCGAACTGGCTTGCCGCCTGCCGGAAGGCGCTGCTGACGGCGACACGTTCACCGCCGCGTTGAACTGCTCTAGCTTGGACGATCCGAATTTTGAAGGAACGCATGATTTGTCCTGCGGAATTCAGTCAGTCGAGTTCATTCCGGTTCCGACCATGCAGCCTTGGGCCCTGGTCCTGTTCAGCATGCTGATGCTGATTGCTGGTGGAATTGGCGTCCGGTTCTTCCGGGCTAGCTGATAAGTCTGATCACTCGGGTGGGTCTTCCACCCGAGTTCCAGAAGAAAACGAAAACCGCCGGGCACTGCTCGGCGGTTTTTTTTGGGCCTAAAAATTAATCAGACCGCGGTTGCTTAGCCACTCTCGGGCATCTTCTGCGTCGGATTCGAACCAGGCACGTGCCGAGCCTAGCCGGAAGGTGTATCCCCAGTTGTCCATGTCGACCATGCATTGATCGCGATTGAAACCGTCAATACGGTCGGCGAGGAGGATCTGGAGATAGCAGACTGCATTTTCCTCGTCGTAGTCTCCTCCCGCATCGGTGTCCAAGCCCTGGCGTCGTTCATCGCTCATGCAGATGAAGTGGCAGGCTTCGTGGAGGACGGAATGGATTGGGGTGTCCGGTCTGGCAAACACTGTGGATCGCACGATGCCGGCTTCGGGTTCGCCCCAGAAGCTCGACGGTATCCGCTGTTGCTGTTTGAGTAGAACCAGATTCAGACCGAAAGTGCGCAGCATGCGCGCAATCTGATCGGAATCAAGGTTTTCAAGACAGACGCCCTTTACTTTATTGCTGTTCACCGGATCATCCTTGTTTGTTAGGCGGGTTAAAGCGCTTATGATAGGGCTATGACCGAGAAATCGCCTTCGTCCATTCACCGTATCCTGGAATTGCAGCCTGTGGATTGGCTCCGGTATTTTGGCCTTCTGGTGTGGGTCTTGGCGGTCATCCCGCTTGCCCTGTTCCCCCTGCTGACGACCGAACCTCCAAGTCGGGAGGCGTTGATCGGATCTTGGTCTGGTGCAGCTTTATTCCTGCTTGCTTTTCTTCATCCGATCGTAAAAATGCAGTGGCGTTCGCCACTTTGGCGGCGCGTGACAGTGCTGCTGGTGATGTCCATATCAGCGTTTGCAGTTAGCTACTTCACCCGTTCGGGTATTGGTAGTTTGCTTGCAATGGTGATCGCTTCCATCCTTCCTTGGATGCTTCCGGTGGTCCTGAGTGTTGGCTGGATGATCGTTCTGGCGATGTCGATGGGAGCAAGTGCTCTAGTCACGCCAGATGGAGGGTGGATGCTGGCTCTTGCGTTCTTCTTGATGAATTTCGGTCTCATCCTGTTTCCGTTCGTGGCGTCGCTACTTGCTCTGAAGCAGGTTCGAGCCCGTGGTGAGCTGCGCAGGGTCAACTCAGAACTGATGGCAACGCAAACGCTCCTCACTGAGAATACCCGCATCGCTGAGCGAGTTCGCATTTCCCGCGACCTGCACGACTTGGTTGGTCATCACCTTACGGCACTGACTCTGAATCTCGAAGTTGCCAGTCATCTGACCCAGGATAAGGCGAAAGAACATGTCGATCAGGCGGCAACCGTGGCCCGGCTGCTGCTCTCTGACGTGCGGGAAGTCGTTAGCGATATGCGGCGCGACGATCAGGTCGATCTTCGGCAATCGTTAGAAATGCTGTCTGAAGGCGTCCCGGAACTAGAGGTTCATCTTGATATCCCTGAAGAGCGCGCGCTGACCGACCCAAGGCGGGCCCAGATCCTGCTTCGCTGCGCCCAGGAACTCATCACCAACACGGCCCGTCATGCGTCTGCCAGCAATCTTTGGATCGCCTTGGAGACCGGAGACGATGGCTTGTCGCTCAGAGCTAGAGACGACGGAAGAGGAGCAATGGAGCTGATGCCCGGTAACGGACTGAATGGAATGCGAGAACGCCTCAAGGAGCAGGGCGGGCGGCTGGATATCGCCACTCGACCTGGCGCGGGTTTTCAGGTTAGGGCCTGGCTACCGACGGAGGGGAATGCATGATTCGAGTCATGCTGGTTGACGATCAGACTCTTGTGCGTCAGGGCGTACGATCTCTGTTGGAGCTGGCCGACGACATCGAGGTGATTGGAGAAGCATCGGATGGCGACGCCGCGATCGAAGCCATTCCGGAGCTTCAGCCGGAAGTGGTTCTCCTCGATATGAGAATGCCGGGCAAGACCGGTCTAGATGTCCTGCAGACGCTCAGTGCATCCAATAACTTGCCCGCGACTATCATTCTGACGACCTTCGACGACGATGAGCTGGTCCTCGCGGGAATTCGCGCCGGTGCCCGAGGTTACCTCCTGAAGGACGTGGCGCTCGAAGAACTCCTCGAGGCGGTTCGATCTGTTGCTGCCGGCAAGACCATCGTCAAGCCTGCCGTGACCCAAAGACTGCTCAAAGGGCTTGGCAAGATTAGAAACGAATTCCACAGCTTGGAGCAGCCGGATCCTTTGACCGAGCGCGAAACCGAGATTCTTCGTCTGATGGCCGGTGGCTACTCAAACAAGGAAATAGCAAATGCCCTGAACGTGGCCGAGGGAACGGTCAAGAATCACGTATCCAATGTGCTCTCCAAGATGGGCGTTCGCGACCGCACTCGCGCGGTGCTAAAAGCCTTCGAGAGCGGCGTGATCTAGAATTGGCCCTGCAGTAGATTTCAACGCCCAATGTGTGACGTCAACGCCAAAAAGTTTGCCTGGCTGGGATCCCGTAGTCAACGGAAAATACAGTCTTCGGTCTCTGATTCCCGCCTGAGATACAATCTGAACCTTAAACAAATTGAACCTATTGCCCATGACCTTTCGATTCCTTGCCCTGATTCTGATAATTCTCTTCGCTCTCACGGCCTGTCAGGACGCCGAGCCGCCTGAAGCTCCCCCTGAGGCGGCTGCTCAAGCCGCTGCTGATGAGACAGAGCTTTCACCTGAAGCAGGAATCGCCCTGGCCTCAGTGCCGGGGGACGGAATCAATAAGGCTCGTTATCGAGAGTACGTACAGACCTTGTCGTCCAACGAGTTCGAGGGCCGGGCCCCGGGCACACGGGGCGAACGACTGACCCTTGATTATTTGGTGGGCGAATTCGCTCAGCTGGGTCTGATGCCCGGAAACGGCGCTAGCTACCTGCAGTCGGTCCCAATGGTTGAGTTGACCAACGTTGAGCGCTCGGAGCTGCGACTCAGCTTCGCCGATGAAGATCTGATGCTGACCTATCCGGAGCAAATGATCATCGGGTCCAACCGTCTCGGCACTGACCCGCATTCGATCGAAGACTCGGAGCTGGTGTTCGTCGGCTACGGAGTGGTCGCGCCCGAGTACGACTGGAATGATTACGCGGGCCTGGACGTCGAGGGCAAGACCGTGGTCATACTGGTCAATGACCCGGGCTATGCGACTCAGGACCCGGAGCTGTTCAACGGTCGAGCTATGACTTACTACGGACGCTGGACCTACAAATACGAAGAGGCTGCCCGACAGGGAGCCGCTGCGGCATTGATCGTTCATGAGACCGAACCCGCATCCTACGGTTGGGATGTCGTTATCAACTCCTGGTCCGGCGCACAGTTTGAGCTGGATGAAAGTGGCGGTGCTGGCAAAGTGGCTCTAGAAGGCTGGATTTCGGTCGAGACCGCCGAAATGCTTTTCGACAAGGCCGGCCTCGATTATCAGGAACAAAAGCGACTCGCCCAAAGCGCTGATTTCCAGGCTGTGAGTCTCGGTGCAGAGGCGTCGGCGAATGTGCGCAACAGCGTTCGTTATGGAGAATCATACAACGTCCTGGCAAAGATTCCGGGCAGCGAACGCGACGACGAAGCGATCATCTATGTCGCGCATTGGGATCACCTGGGCCGCAACCTTGCTTTGCCCGGAAGTTCGGGAATCTACAACGGCGCAGTCGATAACGCCTCGGGTACAGCCGGATTGCTTGAAATCGCCCGAATGTATCAAGACGCCGGGCAGCCTGAACGCAGCGTTGTTTTCCTGGCGGTCACTCTGGAAGAGTACGGCCTTTTGGGGTCGCGCTACTACGTCAACAATCCGGTTATTCCGACCAATCAGACCGTGGCCGCGATCAACATGGATGCTCTGACCTTGATTGGTCCGACTCAGGATGTGTCAGTTGTTGGTTTCGGTGCCTCCGAGCTGGAGGACGTGCTCGAGCCGGCCGTCGTCGCGCAGGGTCGTGAAATGATTCAGGAGCCGACGCCAGAAGCGGGCTACTACTATCGCAGCGACCATTTCAATTTCGCTCGTGTTGGAATTCCCGCACTCTATGCCAAGGGTGGCGTGAACCATCGTGAATTCGGCGTGGAGTACGGCATGGAAAAAGCCAGTGACTATCGAGCCGTTGCTTACCACAAGCCCGCCGACGAATTCGATCCGACGTGGAGCTTCGAGGGTGTTGCTGAAGATATGGAGTTGCTCTACGTTGTCGGTCGCACGATTGCAGACGGCGAGGATTGGCCGAACTGGCGCGAAGGCAACGAATTCAAGGCAATTCGTGACGCCGACCGAGAGGATTGATTGTGGGGGATGGTTGTGTTGGTTTTGTTGGTTGAATTCGTTTAGATGGTTGGGGTGGTTTGACCGACGTAACCAACTCAACCAACATAACTAACCGAACCAATCCGAGCTAGGCGCTGCCGACGTCATCGTCTCGGGGCGAGTGCAGATATTCGCTCTCTTCAGCCGACTGCACCGCCTGCCTGACTAGCTCTTCGATCCTTTCCCGTGCGCTCATCATGTCATCTTCATCTGGATGGTCCTGCGGCTGGTGAGCAAACATCCAGTAGTGCACGGCACCGGCGAGCAGCCCGTCAGCCAGGGCCCAGGGATCGGCGTCCGGATGGTCAACTCCCAGCTGGTTGCCCAGCTCGACGACCGCGTCGGCCGCTGCGTTGAACAAAGCGAGGTTGTCGTCTTCGTCATTGTCATACATGGTCCACTCCGTGCCGGTTGGGCGCTCGGCTGAATTCCCTGCGTGCCAGGCGGGCACCACATTCAATGATCTCACAGGCTCGGTGGAATTCATGAATCGTAGCAGTGTTCTTCGGAACCTGGACCACGAGATCGGGCTGGAAGATGGCCAGATGCTGCCGTGTGATTGCCGACTCCATAATGTCTAGAGAGCGCAGCATGATTGCGAAAAGGCCGGGCTGGCTGGGTTTCGAATTCCGTTCAGAGCCGATCCCATCGACAAAATCTCGCAGCTTGTTCATCAGGCTGGCATCGGCGTCACTCTCCTCTACGGAGCCTTTGTTTTTCTTCCGATCGTCGCCGCTAGACCCCAATGGCGCTACAACGGCTGTTGATGGCCCGTTGACATCGATGACCACCGTCAGGTCAGTCATCTGACGCAGCGTCGGTGCGACCGGAATGGGGTTGAGGATACCGCCATCAATCAAAATTTTATTCCGGTAGCGATGCGGCGTAAATATACCCGGAATGGCAATCGAGGCGCGAATTGCATCGAACAAGGGCCCTCGATCCAGCCAAACCTCACGGCCCTGCTCCAGATCTACGGCCACGGCCGTGTAATCAATGTCGAGATCCTCAATATTGATCTCTCCGACCAGCTCAGAGAGTTTCGAGATGATCCTGCGGCCCTTAATCAAGCCGCCCCCGGAGAACGTCCAATCCACCAGCGAGAACACGTTCGATTGTTCGAGGGCGCAGACCCAGTCCTCAAAGGCGTCGAGCTTTCCGGCGGCAAAGATGCCTCCGACCAGTGCTCCCATCGAGCTCCCGGCAATGGCCTCGATCCGGGCTCCAGCGTTCTGCAGCTCTCGGATAACTCCTATATGCGCCAGGCCCCGGGCGCCGCCTGATCCCAGGACTAGGGACACGGTTTTTCCTGTAATAGAACCCTCGCTCATTCCGCGATTCTACGCCAAGCCGCCAAAGACGCGCGGCTCAATTCGGGCCGGCTGAGAACGTCTTGTCCCCTTGTTTTTGATGAAATCGAAGCCTCTGGTTATTCACCGCCTGCATGGTCTCGGTGGATAATGCCTTGAACTGACGACTACCGCGCTGGCAATCTCTGACTATGAGCAGAAATTCTGATTACCGTGAACACTACCGACATACGCACATTCGGCGTGGGTACTCCGGCGCGGGCCACCTGGCCTTCATCCTGGTGTTTGCTCTGGGGGGTATTGCAATCGCCGGTCTTCAGCTCGAGTCGGTCAGCCCGCTGGAGTGGCTGACGCTGGGGATTGCCTTCGTCTATGCAAACTTCGTCGAGTATGTCGGTCATCGATGGGTCATGCATCGACCCGTTCGAGGGCTAAAATTGGTCTTTCACCGCCACACCCATCAACACCACCGCTTCTTTACTTCCCGGTTCATGGCCATGGAAAATGCTCTGGACTTCAAGGCCGTGCTGTTTCCACCGCTGTTAATGGTGTTCTTCTTCGGCGCCTTTGCCCTTCCCGTCGGACTCCTGCTAGCCTCAATAGTTAGCGCGAACGTCGCCTGGCTGTTCGTGATCGCGGCTCTAGCCTACTATCTCAATTACGAGTTGCTGCATTTGGCCTACCATCTGCCTGAGGACTCTCCCTGGCTGAGGGTTCCGGGCTTGAGGCACCTGCGTCGCCTGCACCACGCTCATCACACGCCTTCGATCATGGCCCACAAGAATTTTAATATTACCTATCCGATTTTCGACTGGATCTTTGGCACCCGGGCCTGACAAAGGTGACGGGCTTAGAGGGACTTCTGATCGATCAATTCGGCGATCGAGACGACACCATGCCATCATCGCGGCGGCCTAACAGCTTCTGGATCAAACGCACAAAGTCGTCCCCGATCAAATACAGGATCGGAATCAGGCCCAGGGTCATGATCGTGGCGAACAGTATTCCGAAGGCCAGCGAGGCGGCCATTGGAACCACCAGCTGCACCTGAATACTGCCCTCGAAAAAGAGAATCGGCGCCAGTCCAAGAAAGGTAGTGGCGGAGGTCAGCACGATTGCTCGGAATCGAGAGCGTGCTGCCTTGATGGCCGCATCCACGCGAGATTCACCGGAGCGCCGGTGGCGATTGACGAAGTCAACCAGGATTAGACTGTCGTTTACGACCACGCCTGCTAGCGCAATGATACCGAATAGGCTGAGCATGCTGACCGGGATTCCCAGCAACCAGTGACCGACGATGGCGCCGATCATACCGAAGGGAATCACCGACATGATCAGCAGGGGCTGAAGGTAGGATTTAAGCGGAATGGCTAGCAAGGCGTAGATGAGAAACAGCGCAAGCAGCAAACCCTGAATGAGTTCAGCGGCTACTTCCTGCTGGTTGCGGGTTGCCCCGCCGAGGCGGTAGTCCACCGATGGGTATCGGTTCAGAATCTCGGGCAGGATCGTTGATCGGATTTCGCCGGAAATTCGTCCTGGCTCGGCCAGTTCCTTGTCCACGCGCGCCGTCACGTTGATCGAGCGCTGGCGATCGTAGCGGCGAATGCTGGATGGACTGTTGCTGACATCGACATCGGCCACCGAGCTGAAGGGAATTTGCTGCCCGTCCGGCGTTCGAATACGCATGGCCTCCAGGTAGCCTTCGGATTCGCGCTGCTCCCTGGGGTAGCGAACCATGACCCGGACGTCGTCCTGGCCGCGCTGGATCCGCTGAACTTCTTCGCCGAAGAACGCCTGTCGAACCTGACGGGCAAGGTCCTGCTGGGTCAGCCCCAGTGTCTCGGCTTCAGGTCGGATGCTGAGCTGCAGCTCGCGCAGGCCACCCTCAAAGGAGTTGCGAATATCAAAGGTGCCGTTGAAGGAACGAACGCTCGTTTCCAGCTCGGCCGCAGCTCCCTGGAGTTGGTCCAGGTCGCGGCCCACAAGCTGAAAGCTTAAATCTGGGCCGTTGCCGCCTGGGCCACCGGCACCGCCGATCTGGAGCGCGCGCACGCCAGGGATCTCCCCGACTTCGTCGCGCCACAGCCGTTCAAAGTCCGGATTCGGGATGCGGTTGGCTTCGTCACGATTGAGCTCGATGATCATGTTGCCGCTAATGTCGGAGGCGGCCCAGGCAAAAACGGTACGAATCACCGGCTCATCGAAGCCTTTTTCTCTCTGAACCTCTGCATCCACCCGCTCGGCGGCTTCGATCAGGAGATCCATGTTGGCCTGGGTCAGTGTGGCCGGCGTTCCTTCGTTCATCTCCAGGTTGACCTGCAGGAAATCACTGGCGAAATCCGGAAAAAACACCACCCGCAGCGCACCGCTGGCGATCAATCCGAACGACAGGATCAAAACCGCAATAAAGCCAGAGAGCGCCAGGTAGCGGTTCTTCAGTACTATCTTTAATGAGGGGATATAAAAACTATCTACGAAGCGATAAAGGGTTTCCGAGAACTGTCGCTGGAAACGGATGAAACGCGGTTGCTGGCCCTCTGGATAGGTCTTGAGCCGCATATGCGCCAGGTGGGCCGGAAGAATCAGCTTGGACTCGACCAGTGACATGAGCAGGCAAAGAATCACGACCCAGCCAATCGGCGCAAAGAACTGGCCCGAAATTCCTGACACCATGAGGATCGGCGAGAAGGCGGCCATGGTCGTCAGTACGCCGAAGGTCGCCGGGGTGGCGACTTTAAGGATTCCATTGACGACGTGCTCGGTGGAATGGCCGTGTTCGCGAATTTCTGTATAGGCCGATTCGCCCATCACGATGGCGTCATCGACGACGATACCGAGCACCACCAGGAAACCGAACAGGCTGATCAAATTGATCGTGACCCCGGTGGTCGGTAGCGTCCAGAGTGCCCCGAGGAAAGCAACCAGCAAACCGACCATCACCCAGAAAGCCAGCTTGAGTCGCAGGAAAAGAGCGAGGATCAGAAACACCAGGGCGGCGCCGGCGAATAGATTTTCAGCCATCAGCCAGAGACGACCCTCCAGGTAGTACGAGGTGTCGGCCCACCACGCCACACTCAATTCGGGGGGCAGTTCAGCGCTTTTATTTTCGACGTAGTCGCGAACTTCTGAGGCCAGGGCTAGCGCGCTTTGTTCGCCCACGCTGAAGACCTGGATCGCCATGGCTTGTTTGCCGTTGTGGCGCGCATAGAACTCCCTCTCGACGAAGCCATCGTTGATCTGGGCAATGTCGCGGACCCGAACGCGGCTGCCATCCGGGTTGGTGCGAATCACGATTTCCTCGAAGTCCCGGCCCACATAAGCCTGGCCAACCGATCGCAGCAGCACATCGCCGCCGGCCGCATCGATACGCCCTCCGGGCAGGTCCAGCGACGACGCGCGAATTGCCCTAGCTACTTCGTCCAGGGTTAGGTCATAGGAGCGTAGGGTTTCTTCGCGAACTTCAATTCCAATCTCATAGGGACGCGCACCCAGCAATGAGGCTCGGGTCACCGAGGGCAGGGCAGTGATATCATTTTCGATGTCGCGAGCGGCTTCCTTCAGCGTTCGCTCGTCCACATCGCCGAACACCGACACCCAAATCACCTGCTGTGACCAGGTGTTGCGCGAATAGGTCGGGCGTTCGGTTTCGGCGGGAAAGGTCGGGATGGCATCGACGCGGCTCTTGATCGTGTCGAGCACCTCAAGGACGTCCCATTCCGGGGCAACCTCAACGGTGACCGTGCCCGAGCCCTCTCGAGCGGTTGCAATCAATTCCCGCACGCCGTCGAGATCCTGAATCGCTTCTTCGATCTTGATCAATACGCCCTGTTCAACATCGCGCGGCGTCGCGCCGCGATAGGCCACGCTGATGGTCACGTAGTTGGTCTCGATCCTGGGGCTGACTTCCTTGCTGATCGTAAACGCCGTCGCCAGCCCGCCGACGATGAGGCACAGCATCAGCAGGTTGGCGGCGACCGGGTTATAGGCAAACCACGCTAGGATGTTTCCGTACCAGTTGCGTTCAGTATGCATGCGCGTTCTCCGCGTCCCTGCCTATGGTTACGGTCAAAGTACTCAAGGCGCTTCCTCCGGCGCGGCCGCCACTTCTTCACTCGCGGGGAGAACGCGCAGCTCCGGAGCCGTCTCGTCTGGGCTGTTTCGAACCTCGACCGCCAGGCCTGGAATTGGGGCAGCAATCGCCGTGGTGATCACCGACTCGCCCGTGCTCAAATCGCCTTGCAGGTAGACGCGATCCGGGGTCGACCGAATGACGTCCACTGAACGCACTTCCAATTTGTTATCGGCGCTGGCGACGAAGACCTGGTCGCCCTGGCGAAGCGCTGCTCTAGGCAGTACGATCAATCCGCTGGCATCCACACCTTCGATCTGCGCTTCGACGAAGGTCCCCATCGGCAGCGGCAGCGGCCAACTTTCCGTATTCAGTCCATAAGGATCGTTGATTTCAACGACGGCGTAGCTGAGCCGGGTGTTTTCATCGACGACGCCCTCGGTTCGGATCACCCGGCCGCTCCACTGGCCGCGTTGTCCGGCAACCTGTCCTGTCAGCTGCACGGGGGCTTGCCAGTCATCGCTCCTGCCCGGCCTTGGCAGGTCGAGGTAGGCAAGGTCCTGGTTGGACAGCGACAATCGGACTTCGGCGCTGGCCACGGAGAAGGCCACGCCCAGGCTGGCTCCTGGAGAAACATACTGGCCGAGATCCACGTCTCTGCTGCGGACCAGCCCGTCGTAGGGCAGCCGGATTTCTGTGCGCTCAAGATTGCGTCGAGCGCGCAGAACGCTGGCCTGTGCTGCCTGAACAGCGGCTTCCGCTTCAGCCACCTGCGGCAGGCGCAGAACCAGATCGCCGGGCTGGCGATTCGTGCCGTTCATTCGCTCCCAGTCTCGACCTGCCTGCTGCGAGCGCGCGGTCTCATCGGCCAGTCGGGCTTCGGCCGAGGCGAGTTCGGCTTCGGCCTGCAGCAGGGCTGCCTCATAGTCGCTAGGATCGATGCGCGCCAGGATTTCGCCGGCGTTGAAAAATCCGCCGGCCACGAACTGATCACTGATCTCGACGAGAACACCACTGACCTCAGCGGCTAGTCGAGTCTGGGTGACCGGCCGTACGGTGCCCTGGGTTCCAATCTCGAAGCTACCCTCCGTCGCCTCGGCCGTGACTGCATCAACGATCATTGCCGCCTGATTGACTTCCCGTTGTTCGGGTGCCGGACGCTGTGACAACTGCATGGCGACAAAAGCAACCGCTCCGCCGATCATGAGCAGGCTGACCAGCACAATGGTTAGCGCTCTTCCCCGGTTTGATGGGATCAATTTATGCACCTTCTCGCGCGCGCGATTTTCAATACTTAGCAATCCCATGATGCCATTGATGGGTGAGTTTTCACACGTGCCAAAAGCCATGTTCTTGCAGACCCTCGGGTCAGTCATGGCATTCAGGTAAACTAGCGAACTTCTCAAATGTCGGTCGTGCGCCGTCCGTAGTTCGAACCAATCCATGAATCAAGGAATCCAGCTCAAAACCGCCGATGAGATCGAGGCGATGCGCGTGGCCGGCCAGCAGGCGGCCAGCGTGCTGCAAATGATCCGACCGCATGTACAGCCAGGCATCACGACGGGCGAGCTCGATCGGATCTGCCATGACTACATCGTCAATGAACTCAAGGCGATTCCGGCGCCGCTGAACTATCGCGGTTTTCCCAAATCGATCTGCACATCGCTCAACCACGTGGTTTGCCACGGTATTCCGGGCGAGAAAAAGCTCAAGGAGGGGGATATTCTCAATATCGATGTCACCGTCATTCAGGACGGCTGGCACGGTGATACCTCGAAGATGTTTTTTGTCGGTGAGCCGTCGGTCAAGGCCCGGCGCATTTGTGAGGTTGCACATGAGGCCCTGATTGTCGGGATCGAGATGGTCCGCCCGGGCGTCACCTTAGGCGACATCGGCCACGCTATCCAGACCTTTGCTGAGGGCCAGCGCTGTTCGGTCGTTCGTGAATACTGCGGTCACGGCATCGGCCGGGTCTTTCACGAGCCCCCACAGGTGCTCCACTGCGGCCGTCCCGGTACGGGCGTTGCGCTTAAGCCGGGCATGACCTTCACGATCGAGCCCATGGTTAACCTTGGTAAGCACGGGACGCGCCTGCTCCCTGACGAATGGACCGTGATCACCAAAGACCGCAGCCTATCGGCACAGTGGGAGCACACGATGGCGGTGACCGAAGACGGCGTTGATGTCCTGACCCGACTTCCAGACGATCCCTTGTGATCCAGCGGCTCAGTGCGGTTGCGGCTACTCGGCACTGTCTTGACCTGATCGAACTCAGTCGACTGAACGACGAACCCAATGCCCTTGCCGCGTCTCTGCGAGCGGCCTGCAAGTCGGCGGACGCGACGCTTCACGCCGCATTTCGGGCCAACACCGACATCCGGGAACTGGTCCAGGCCAGAGCTTGGGTGATTGAGCAGCTGGTTCTGATGGCCTGGGAGCGGATCATCCCAGAAGACTCTGAGCTCGAGCTGGTGGCAGTGGGCGGATTCGGTCGCGGCGAATTGCACCCTCATTCCGACGTCGATCTGCTGATTCTTCTGGCCAGCGACGAATCAGCCGTGATGCACCAGCGGTCGCTTGAAAGCTTCATCCAGGTCCTGTGGGATGCTGATCTTCAGCCGGGTCACAGCATGCGTACCCTGACTGACTGTCTCAGCGAAGGAGAGCGCGACGTCACCGTGGCCACCAACCTGATGGAAGCTCGGCTGATGGCCGGAAGCGGTCGACTTTTCTCCGAAATGGTGCGATCCATGGCACCGCCCAGGGTATGGCCTGCCGACCGGTTTTTTGCCGCTAAGGTCGAAGAGCAAAACGAGCGACACGCGCAGTATGAAGACACCATCTACAACCTGGAGCCCAACCTGAAAGATGGGCCCGGTGGCTTGCGCGATCTTCAGACCATTGGTTGGGTTATACATCGGCATTTCGGGACCTCTACGCTTCACGGACTGGTCGAGTATGACTTCCTGAGTGAGGTTGAGCTCGACGACCTGGTCGACGGTCGCGACTTTCTTTGGAACGTCCGCTGGGCGCTGCATGAGCAGGCCGGCCGAACTGAAGAGCGCTTGCTGTTCGAATACCAGCGGCGGCTTGCGGAATGGTTCGGCTTCGGAGACACCCAAAAAAGTAATGAACCGGTCGAAAAATTTATGCAGCGCTACTACCGCAATGTGATGCTGCTGGCGCGCCTCAACGAACGCCTGCTTCAGAGCTTCGACGAGGAGCTGCTTGCCGGCCGGGAGCATCTGCCGTCCTCGGAAATCGACGAGGACTTCCGCGTTCGCGACGGCTATTTGGAGCTCAAGGACCCGCACGCGCTGGTCATAAAGCCGGATTTGATCATGCGTCTGTTCCTGGTGCTCTGCGAGCGAGTGGAAATACGGGGAGTTCGGGCATCGACGATCCGCGTGGTCCGCGAACACCTCTATCTGATTGATGAGAACTTCCGCACGGACCCGCATACGCTCAAGCAGTTCCTGACGCTCCTGCGCAGCCCTCGCCTGGTCTATAGCCAGTTGGCTCGGATGAATCGATACGGAGTGCTCGGCGCCTTGCTGCCCGCGTTCGGCGAAATCACCGGAAGGATGCAGTTCGATCTATTTCATGTCTACACGGTGGACCAACACACCTTGTTCGTGGTTCGCAACCTGCGGCGATTTACCTACGGTCGAAATCCCGAGCGATTTGGCCACGCGATCACGGTATTCGAGCGGATTGAGCGCCCCGAGGTCTTATATCTGGCAGCCCTTTTTCATGACATCGCCAAGGGGCGCGGCGGCGATCATTCCGAGCTTGGCGCACAGGACGCCCGTGAATTTGTCGACCGCCTCGAACTGACGCAGGAAGACCGTGATCTTGTGGTCTGGCTGGTCGAGGACCACCTGGTCATGTCGCGAACCAGCCAGCGCGAGGACATCACCGATCCGGATGTGGTCAATCGCTTCGCCGATCACGTCGTTACGCAGCGACGCCTGGACCATCTGTTCGTCCTGACCGTGGCCGACATCGCGGCGACCAGCCCCAAACTCTGGAATTCCTGGAAAGACAGTCTGCTGTGGGAGCTCTACAGCGCTGCATCTGAGGCATTGAAAAGGGGCCCGGAGGCATCGATCGATCGTCAGCACAGCATCGACGAGAGCAAGCAGGAAGCGCTTTTCGGTCTTCAGGCCGCCGGATTCTCTAATCCAGATATTGAATCTGTCTGGTCGTTGCTTCCGCCGTCGGCCTTCCTTCGCCTCGATGCTGAACAGTTGATCTGGACCAGTACGCAGGCCTTATCTTCGGCTGCTTTGCCGCTGGTCGCCACCCGCCACCTAGAAGCTCGGGGAGTGACTGAGGTCTTTGTTCATGCGGAGGACTTCGCCGGTTTGTTTGCCGTCGTCGCCCGCGAACTGGACCGAATGCAGCTCAACGTTCTGGCTGCTCGCGTTGTCACGACCGACAATAGCCGAAGCTGGGACCTGTTCCAGGTCATGGACGGGCAGTCGCGACCGCTCAATGTCTCCGACGCATCCCGTCTGGAGGGATTTTTGAAAGCCCAGCTCTCGGCCAAGTCGGTTCGCCCCCTGTCGCCTAAACCGGTACCGCGACGACTTCAGCCTTTTCTCGGTCGATCCGAAATCCAGCTCAAGCCGGTCGATGGTCGGACTCGGCTTGACGTGGCTGCGACCGACCGCCCAGGCTTGCTCTCAGCAATCGCAGAAGCGATGGTGGCTCAGGGCCTGCGCCTGTTTGATGCGCGAATCGCAACCTTTGGCCAACGGGTCGAAGACGTGTTCCTGATTTCCGATGCGGAAGGCAGGGCGCTGGATTCCGAGGCCTGTCGGGCGCTTGAGGAGGAGCTTCGTCGACGTCTGGATGTTTGATGGTCCAGCGACGACAATAAGCCGTATCGTGATGAGGAAAATCACCATGACATTCGGATTGGAATCTGCTTATGAGTAGTCTGGAGGCCTTGATTCGGGGCGCCTGGGACGATCGAGCGTCATTGGAACCAAAGTCGGTAGACTCCGAGCTGCGAGGCGGGATCGATGAATGCCTGCAGGGTTTGGAAGCCGGCGTGTTTCGAGTGGCTGAGCCCACCGACCACGGTTGGGTCGTCCATGAGTGGCTGAAGCAGGCGATCCTGCTGCACTTCAGGATCACGGCCAATCGAGAGATGCGGGGTGGCGCCAGTCACTTTTTCGACAAGGTCGATCTGCGGTTTTCTGACCCATCCGATCCGGCGAGCCAAAGCGGTGCCCGCGTGGTGCCGACGGCCACGGTGCGACGCGGCGCGCATCTTGGTAACGATGTGGTGCTCATGCCCAGCTACGTCAATATCGGGGCCTTCGTCGGTGCCGGTTCAATGATCGACACCTGGGCAACGGTCGGCTCATGCGCTCAGATTGGCGAAAATGTCCACATTTCAGGCGGTGCCGGTATCGGTGGCGTACTCGAGCCGCTTCAGGCCAATCCCACCATTATTGAAGACGGTTGCTTTATCGGAGCACGATCCGAGGTTGTGGAGGGCGTGATCGTTGAGAAGGGCGCCGTGATTGGCATGGGTGTTTTTCTCGGCCAGTCCACCCGAATCTATGACCGTGCCACGGGCGAGATCCTGACCGGCCGCGTGCCTGCCGGATCGGTGGTTGTCGCGGGAAGCCTGCCTGCGAAGGACGGCAGCCATAGCCTTTATGCGGCCATCATCGTCAAGCAAGTCGACGAGAAGACTCGCTCACGAACGTCGGTCAACGAGCTGTTGCGCTCGGCGGTTTGAACGCTCTGGGATGTGTTGCTGTGTAGAGACCTAGGCGGGTTGCCCATTTGAATTGATGACCCGATTGCGACCAGCCCCTTTGGCTTGATACAGGGCCCGATCGGCCCGCTCAATCAGATCCTCTAGTTTGGTTTCACCCGGGCGCGACGTCGCAACGCCGGCGCTGATGGTCAATGCCTCATAGCGCTCGCCTAGTGCGCTTGCCGAGCCGACCATGACCGCCTCTCGGGCACGTTCGGCAATTTCTGCGGCTTGCGACGAATCCGTATCAGGCAGCAGGCAGGCGAATTCCTCGCCCCCAAACCGCGCAATCAGGTCCCCGGGCCTGATCGCGGCTGCGACCTGTTCGACCACGCACTTGAGGGCAAGATCTCCTGCCAGATGGCCATGGTGATCATTGAATTGCTTGAAGCGATCGAGATCGAACAAAATCAGGCTGACGGGCTGGTTCTTTTCGCAGGCACGGTTCAATTCGTCTCGACCCGCAAGGTCCAGACGACGGCGGTTGGCCGCGCCGGTGAGCGGATCCCTGAACGACAGCCCGACGAGCTGTCGATTGGCCTTGGCCAGATCCTCGGTGCGTTCATCGACCAGTGCTTCGAGAGCCTTCTTGCGTTGACGAAGCTGGCGCGTGTAGAGCGCCGCAAAACAAAACAACAGAATCAAAGTGCTGACGACCAGTGTGGTGCGAACGAGCGGACGCTCGAACCAGCCTGGTTCGACCTGCAGAAGGACTTCCACGGGCCGCGCCAGGACGCCTGAAAAATCGCGCGCTTCGATTCGCATCGTGTAGCTGCCCGGTGCCGGAGCGGGCAAGACTCGAAATGGTTGCCTGTCCCAGTTCTCGGATGCCTGATCTCGCCAATCATCCCCGTCAAGCAGCGTGAAACGATACTCGTTTTCGGTTTCGCGCCGTTGACTCAGCAGGGTGGCGTGGATCGTGATGGCCTCAATACCGGCACCGATGTTGACCTGCGCCAAATCGTCTGCTGCCTGTGGTCGTCCATCCAGCTCGATGCGGGTCAGGTGCAGCGGGCTCGGAGTGCGATCGAGTTCATCCGGCTGTTCCAGTGCCGGATCGTAGACGCTCACGCCGGCCAGCGTGCCGACCCAGAAGCGGTCTTGTTGGTCGATGAATTGGCTGCGCGAATTACACTCGTCGTGAACGAGACCATCCGACCGTCTAAAGACTCGTTCGGTGTAGCCACCATCTGGACCCGGGGTCAATTGCTGCACGCCGTTGTTGGTGCAGACGTAGATCCTGCCCCGGCTGTCTGCCCGCACGCTGTAGATCGTAGGATCGGGTGCTGCCGGGCGATCCGAGTCATCCATCGGGAGCGGTCGCCTTGGATCCGTAATGTCGAAGCGCACAACGCCGTCGCGTTCGGTACTGGCCCATAGAACCTGAGTTGCGCCCCCCTGCACTACTTCCACGTCGCGATAGCTTCTGTCCGGTTGATCTGCCTGAGCTTCGATCAGTTCATAGCCTTGTTCATCGATGCGCACCACGCCCCGATTGGTGGCGCCCCAAACATATTCATTCCCTTGCTTTTCGACCTGAACATCGAGGGCCTGAAGCATAACGTCATCGAGGACCGGCGAATACACCTGCTCCACCTCTTGGCCCTGCAGGCGATAGATGGCGGAATCCAGCGTGCCGATCCAGATTTCGCCAAATGCTTCCACGACGTCAATGGGTCCGTTGACTCGTCCCACTGGCCAATCGATCTCGACCTCGGTCAGCTCCAGCGCTTTATTGAGAATGAATAGGCGGCCGTTGTCCATCGAGACCAGGACCAAATCGCCAGCGCGGCTGATGGGCCACACGCCCCGGATCTTGTCACTGGGAAGGCGTCCGTTGGCCCGATTGAACGGCGTCCAGGTCCCGCCGCTGAAAACGGCCAGTCCTGCCATGCCGCTGCCGATCACGACGCGATCATTGCCGTTGTCGTCTTGATCCACTGCGACGCCGAAGACGCCGTTCTCGGAGGCGCCATGTCGAGAAACAGTACGCCAGGCGCTCGCGGCCAGGCGCAGTCGAGTTACGCCTCGTTCAGTCGCCAACCAGAGGATGTCGTTTCCACTTCGCCCCGAAATTCGCTTGATGCCGCGAACGGCATTAGAAGGCAGGCCATCGCTGCGATCAAAAACGCTGAACTCGTCATTACGAAACCGAAGTAGCCCACCACGTGAGGCGAGCCAAAGTGACCGAACGCCCGCGTCGTTGTAGGTTACGACACCGGAGTAGATTGCCTCGGACGGCAGGGGGCCGTCATCTTTGCGCCAGCGCTGAAGCTGGCCGTCCGAGCGCAATCTCAGGATCCCGTTGCCGTAGCTCAAAACCCAGAGCTCCTCGAGGCCGTTGGAGGAACTGACGACAAGATCGGTGTACAGGGCACCATTGAAATCCCCGGTATCGGTGGCTTCCCATTGACTCTCTGGATCGTCCAGGGCGCGGCTCCAGAGTTGCCCTCGAGTGCGTGCGACCCAGAGCCGCGAGCCGCCGAGGATGTCTTGCGTTTGGGCAACTGAGGTGATGCGCTTGTTGCCGGGTGGCACCCACTCTGGGTTGGCAACCCATTGGTTACCCTCAAGGCGGAAAACACGATTGTCCTCAGCCAGCCAGTTGGAAACGTTGCCGTCAGTGTCGAGGGATGAATTGAAACGGTGGAAAAACGTTTCGTCACCGGTCAAGCTCCATGCCCCGGCGCGGTTGACCGCAAGACCTTCGCGTTCAAAGATCGCCCAAAGGTGCCCCTCAGGATTGGTCAACATGTCGCGAACGAGGCTGCTCGCGCCCTCCACATCCTGACGCTGCCAGCGATAGCCGTCGAATCGATAAAGGCCCGATGCCGAACCGGCCCAGACAAAGCCCCTGCTGTCCATGCCGACTGACGAATAGATCTCGTCCGAGAGTCCGTCTTTGACGCCAAAATTCTCGAAGTTGGGGGCAGACAGGTTGCTCAGGGCTTGCTCGGCAGCCGCCGGCCAAGCCATCCCGACCCACAGCATGGCAACGACAAGCAGGGTTCTGGCGGTGGTTTCAGCAGTCTTCGAGATCCGAGAGTTCAAAACGTTAGGCCAATTCGATGTCCGTGATGGTTTGTATGCAATAAATGTACCCATTCATCGAGTTGCTGAATCCTCACCCGGCAATCGCTAGAATCACCGTATGAAAATTTACGGCATTAAATCCTGCGACGGATGTCGCAACGCGCGCAAGTTCCTTGATGAGAATAATATCGACTATCAGTGGATCGATGTTCGCGATGACGGACTCGATGTGTCGACGGTGCAGAAATGGCTCAGCTCCGTTAGCGCGGAAATGCTGGTCAACAGACGCTCCACCACTTGGCGTGGTCTGGATGAACTGCAGCGAGTCGAGGCGATGTCAGCCATTGGTGCAGCGGCTTTTCTCGCTGAGCATCCGACCCTGATTAAGCGCCCTGTGATCGACATTCAAGGCGACATTCTCGTCGGTTTTGGTGCCCCGGTCCAGGACAAGGTGCTTGGGGCGCGACCGTGAACACGGTCATCGAGCGACCCACCCTGACGCCAGTCAGCCGTGAACAGCGAGAGGCGCGCGAGGCCGAACTGGCGGCCCTGGCGACTCGATCGAGCGCCTCTCGCGGGCGCGCGCGGCCGGAAGATCCCGACCCTTATCGCACGGAGTTCGAACGCGATCGTGACCGTGTTCTCCATTCGAAAGCATTTCGTCGCCTCAAGCACAAGACTCAGGTTTTCATCAATCCGGAAGGGGATCACTTCGTCACCCGTATGAGCCACACGCTTCAGGTGACCCAGGTCGCACGAGCGCTGGCCGTGGCGCTGGGCCTGAATGAAGTGCTGACCGAGGCGATCTGCCTGGCCCACGATTGCGGTCATACGCCCTTTGGCCACACGGGCGAGGCGGCCCTGTCGGATTACATCGAAGACGGCGAATGGCTGCATTCTGCGCAGGGCGTTCGCATCTTCGAGGTGCTCGAACCCTGCAATCTGAGCTGGGAAGTCCTGGACGGTATTCGGGCGCACACTTGGCGGGTCAAACCTCCGCCGGAAACGGCAGAGGGCTGGATCTGTCGATTCGCCGATCGAATTGCGTACCTCAATCACGACCTTCATGATGCGCTGCGGGCCGGCGTCATCACGACGGAGGATTTGCCTGCTGAAGTCATCAACCCGCTCGGGCCGATCGATGGACGCAGCTGGATCAACGCCATGGTCGAAGGCGTCATCAGCGAATCCTGCCGTCGCGGTCGCGTCGCCATGGATGCGGAGATCCTTCTGGCCATGAAAGCGTTCCGGGAATTCATGTTCGAGCGCGTCTACCAACGACCCGAGTCGGAGGCCCAGAACAATCGCGCACGCTCCGTGATTCACCAGATCGTCGATCACCTGCTAGCTCATCCGGAGGGAATTCCCGACTCCTATCGCATTGATGAGGCCGAGCTCCTCACTCAGGTGCTGGACTACGTTGCCGGAATGACCGACCGCTATGCCCTGAACCTGCACGACCAGCTGTTTCGACCCAGAGGTCTGGTCTGAGGGGGTCTTCAGCGATCCAGACGCTTGTCTGGACCGCTGGATCCTGCCGCTCGGAACGACTCCACGAAAGCCGCGCGCCATTCGCGGGTTACAGCCCACGCCGATGGGGATGATTACATTTCGAAGCGGTCACTGAAAATGATGTTTGGATTAACGATGGTGCGCGTGATCCATGCTTCGGTGATCTCGTTGATGGACTCGGAGGCCGTGGTAAAACTCAGTTGAATCTGCGCTACGGTGCTGTGACTCAGATCCGGATCGGTGACAAAACTCAGAGTGATCAAGCGCTGCTCGCCGACCATAAAGTCACCGAAATCGCAATCAATGTTCTGCCCAGCAGAGCTGATCGTGCAGTTTCCTTCTGAACTTCCGGTAAACCTGACACCCTCTGGGTCGATCCTGCCGCTCATGCTGATGGCCTGAGCAATCAATCCTGACGCGTTTTCCGGTACAAGATTCCCCACTTCCACCTCGACGGTGAAAGTGTCACCGATCGGGATGTCAGGCGGGGGCGTTTCGCTCTGCTCTGCCGGCAGCTTGAGGCCCAGATTCACCAGCGCTTCTACCAACACTTGAGTCGTCAAGCAGTCCTCGCGCTCGCTCTGATCGGCGATGCAGAAGCGAATGTCCTTGATGCCTGGCGTGTCGAAAACGTGTTCGGCGATGCCGTAGCCCTGACCCTGGCCCAGCGCCGGTTCGACCAGATAGACGCCCTCAATGAAAGGATTGTCTGGATCGTTGTCATTGATGCCTCCCTCCCCATCGGTGGACTCATTATTCCATTCGACCCAGGTCGCGAAGTCGCTGGCGCCGTCGTCTTCGAAAACGCTGCGCAGAACGAACGGGAAGCCCGCGCCAACGCGCTGGGGCAATTCGTTGTCGACGACCCTCGGCGGATCGTCGACTGGCACTATGTCGATGTTGACCGTGGCGAGATTCGAATCGTCAACGCCATCATTGGCCACGAAAACAAGCGCGTCTGAACCAAAGTAGTCCTCGTCCGGGGTGTAGACCAGCGTCAGCGATCGATTGTCTGAGCCGAGTAAGGAAACCTCGCCGGCGCCAGGCCCCTCCAGAATCTCGAAGCTGAGGATATCGAGGCCGTTGAAATCGAAGGCAACGATGCCGTCGGGATCATCGGCACTGAGCGTGATCTGGATGGGTGAGTCTTCATTGGTTATCACGGTCTGATCCTGGGCGACCGGCGCGCGAAAATTCCTCGAGACAGCGATGCTGACCGATCCCATATTACTTTCATACAGTCCATCGCTGGCCACAAACTGGAAGCTGTCTGTGGCGCTGTGAAAGTCGAAGTTGGAGACATAGGTCACCGTGGCTGAATCATCGGTGATGTCTTTCAATGGTGAGGTCTCGAAGACGTGGACGAATCCCTCATCGCGATCAACCACGTAGAACTGATTCGAGTTGACCGATACGGCCCGCGGCCGTCCCATGTTGCCGAGCAAAAAGCCGGGCTGCTCGCCCTGATTGACGCCGGTGCCTGTCGAAAGCGCTTGCCCTGCAAAGGTGCCGTCGGGCGCAAAGCGCTGGACGCGGTAGTTATCCCATTCGGCCACATAGAGCACATCGTTAGGATCGATTGCGATGTAAAGCGGCGTGGAAAACTGGCCAGGGGCATCCCCGATCAGGTCGTTACGAGTGCAGGTCGCATCGGTGCAGGCATAGCCCTTGCTGATCTGCTCGTCCTCATCACAGGCGTTGTTGCTGCTGGTTTCGCAGCGACCCATCCAGCCGATGTAGTCACCCGCCACGAACTGCCCTCCCTCGTCGAAATACGAGGCAGAGAATTTTTCGATCCGCTCATTGACGCAGTTGGCCATGTAGAGATTGCCCTGCGAGTCGACATCCATCGAATAGCCGAGCAGGCTCGAGCCGGCGCAAACCGGGCTGGGTGTCGGGAAGGGTGTGTCCGGATTTAGCGTGGCGAGAAAGATCGGATCCGAAGGGCCGTTGCGGATATCGAAAGCAAAGATCCGGCGCTTGTCGGTGACATAGAGAATGCCTTGGCTGGAATCGACGCGAGCATAGGAAATGCTGTTGGCTTGAAGGTCAGGGGCCGAGTCGTTGTCGACGCTCCCCAAGGATTGGCAGAACGAGGGCCGATTGGCCTTGCCGACAAAATCGGTCGCGCAGCGGTTCACGAAAACCTCGGCGCTGGAGCCCGATCCGACGATATTGAACTCATACAGAAAGCCATCCCGATCCAGGACGAAGGCGTCGTTATCGCCCTGGTACTGGATCTGGCCGATGAAATTGCCGTCGCGATCCCAGGTCGAAATGCGCGGAAAAGAGCTGGCCGAACTTGACGCGCACTGCCAGAAGCGATCCTGCATGTAAACTTTGCCGTCATCGTCGACGATGACGAATTCCGGTTCGTAGACCCAGTCAACCCGGATACGGTCGGCCGTTGGGCCGGATTCAACCTGGCAGACGTTGTCGTAGAGCCAGTTGCCGCGCGGGTTGGCCAGGTAGAACGCCTCACCGTAGGGACCGCCGGGGGAGGTGCGAAAGTCCTCGATAAAAAAGGGGTAGAGCGGGGCGACGAATTCGCCGTTGTCGGGCCGCTCGCTGATTCGGAACGACAGGGGATCGAAGCGGCCGTCGAGGAAGTCGGAATCGCTACCGGTAAGCAGCACATCGACCGGCAGGGAGGTCAACGTGCTGGTCTGAACATCGACGACGGTGGGCGGAGTATTGCTGCCCTCGGCCTTGATGGTGATCAGCTGTTCGGCCTGGCCGGCGTTGCCGGAGTCGTCCGTGGCGGTCCATTGGATCGGCGAGCGTGAATTGATCGGATAGAAGGCCGGGCCATTGTTGCTGATGCTTGGGTCAGGATCGGCGAGGTCGACCACTCGCGGCGTACCAAGAATGACCTCGCTGGCCTCCAGCCCGGGATCGATGGCGGGGACTTCAATGACCCGGCTCGGCGGTGCGATCAGAATCGGCGCCTGCGTGTCTTCGATCACTACAGACTGCATCAGGGAGTCACTGTTGAAGCCGCCACCTGGTAGTGGACCGTTGTCGCGAATCGTCCAGGTCAGCGTGCTGCTCCCGATATTGAGCAGCGGGCTCGCATCGTTCTCGAGCGTGAAGGGTTGGCCGCAGGGGTCGCTGGCCTCGATGGTCGCTCGAAGCTGCTCCCTGATGCGCTCGTAGAAGACGCCGCCGAAGTCGGTGGCCTCCAACGTGATCAGCGGCTCACTGGTCGAGATTTCCGGTGGCTGGACTTTGTAGATGGTGATTTCCTGTGCGCGGTCATGAACCACCGAGGTCCTGCCTTCAAACAATTGAGCCGCCGTGACCAATCCAGTGTTCAGAGCAATGTTTCTGATCACCTGCTGAGCGGCATTCTGGGAGGCGGCCTGGCGCGCTGCGGACCAGCCCTGGTTGGCGACAGCAGCACCGTACTTTATGGAGTTATATACGAGCAATGAGGCCGGAATGATGATGTCGAACGCATCAGAGATCTGAGTTTCCGCGCGCCAGTCGATGCTGTGACGCCCGCTCGGGAACGCAACGGTCTGGTCATCGAGCGATCCAGGGAGGATGTGCGGATTGGAGGCATGGACATTGACGCCTGAGTTGGCGTGGACGACCTGAACCGGCCCGGTCCGCGTCAACTCGCCCCATGCTCCGGGGACGTTTTGCAGGGTGATAAAGCCCAGGAGATTGTTATAGGTGGCTGTTGACTGCGGCAGCTCAAACTCGAAATAACATTCATCGGCAGAGTTCGGTGAGTCGGCCCAGTCTGTCGGCGTCACAAAGATCGCCTTGGTGTCTTTCAGCCCGAGATTGGTGCCGAAGGTGACCGCTCCCGCCGGAATCCCGACCACCGGATCGGGCACGAAGGAAAGCGGCAGTGCTGCGTTGTGAAAGCCGATCAGCGCAGCGATTTGTTGCTCCAGTTGTTCATTGTCTTCCGCCGCGAACGCCAGCGGTGTCGCAAGAACGCAGAAGGCCAGGATGAGCGGCATACCGCAGCCAGGTGATTTGAAGTGGTCGGTCATGGGGTAAAGTTCTCTCTAGATATGGACCCGTCTGATTCTTTCTGCGCCTTTCTGGCTCAAATCGAATCATTCAGAACAACCTTAAGAACTTGCTCTCGGGAGCTCGATCGATGAACGAGCGTCATCAACAAGACCTGACCCTGCTGCTACAGCGCTCGGTGGCTGGTGACATGGACGCACGAGAACGTCTGTGGAATCAGCTGCATGACCAGCTGCGCAGCCTGGCGCGGTCCCGACTGGCGCGCGAGCGGATAAAGCCCTGCCAGGCAACAGAACTTGTTCACGAGGCCTACATCAAGCTGGACGCCCTCCAGATCACCCCTCGGGATCGGGGGCATTTTCTCGGGCTGGCGGCGCGGGCCATGCGACAGGTGCTGGTTGATCAGGCGCGTCTGCGCCAGCGCGACAAGCGGGGCAGAGGCCAGTCGCCGGTCACTTTGCTGACGCAGGACCTTGCTGATCGCGCACCTTCGGTTCTTGATGTGCTGGACCTGGAGCAAGCGCTCAGGGAACTTGAAACCCTGGATACCCGCAAGGCGAAGGCGGTCGAATTAAGCTATTTTGGTGGCCTCACCGATGCAGAAGTTGCCGAGGCGTTGGAGGTTTCGACCGCGACCATCAAGCGCGACCTCCGCACGGCTCGCGCCTGGTTGACCAGTGCCCTCGAGTAAGCCTGCTTGCATGAATCGATGGTTTCGGTGCACTATCGAACTTGGAGCCCGAATGGAGGTGGATGTCATGGAACTGGGTACCTTTTCAATCAGCTTGGCGGTCAAGGACCTAGCTGTATCACGCGCATTTTACGAAAAGCTCGGATTCGAGGTCTCGGGCGGAGACGCGGAGCACAATTACCTGATCATGCGCAACGGTCATCAGCTGATTGGGCTTTTTCAGGGCATGTTCGACAAGAATATTCTGACCTTTAATCCAGGCTGGAATCACGAATGCGAGGAGGTCAATCCTTTCACCGACGTGCGCGAGATCCAGAAGGCCCTCATCAGTCAGGGAGTGGAATTGAACGAAAGCGTGGACGAGGATTCATCCGGACCGGCCCACATCACCCTGATCGATCCGGACGGCAATCCGATTTTGATCGATCAGCATCGCTGAGTGGCTGGGGGCATCGGAGCCAGCCTCAGCCGCCTTTGATGAGCTCAATTCAATCGGCGTCCAGATCGGCCAGAGTTACGGTCAGATCCTGTTGGGCCACGTTGACGCCGTAGAAGGAGTAGGAATCGCCGTCTTCATCAGTGGCGCGAATATCGAAGATCGGGCTGTTGTAGCCATTCAGCTGGACACGAAAGGTGTCGCCGTCCATTAGTACTTCGGCACCAAGGACGTCTTCTTCCCAACTCTGCGCGTCGGCCGGGCTCACGTTCAGAAAAAGGATGGTGTAACCGGTGTCATTGGTGACATCGACGTAGTAGTTCTGCTGCGCGTTCACTGACGCGACCAGCAAGAGCAGGCCTAGAAGACCGATGCCTTTGATCAAGAGTTTCATGAGGATTACCCTCCTTATTGGCGTGGTTTAGATCATACGCGATGGGAGATTAATCCCGACTGAACCCGACGAAGATCCGTCGCCACCTCGGCACTGGTCGGGATCAGAGGTAGTATTGGCGGGTTTCGAGCGCCTGTCAATTTTGGGAGCCTCCGAATAGAGTTGTTCAGAGGGTCCGTAGCACTCTGGGACAAAGGCTGCGCGATAGGCTCAATCCAAGCAGCGGAGATATTCCCCTATGAACCGTTACGTCACCCATCTCGAATGCAGCCTTGCGGGGCAGCACTATCCGGTCGGCCCCTCCTACCGCTTGTCGAATGCCGGGCGGCCCTTGCTTATTCGCTACGATCTCGATCGAATTGCGGCGGCGACGGATCGCGATGAAGTGGTCGCTCGCGACGGCGGTTTCTACAAGTGGCGAGAGCTACTGCCATTTGAACATGACGACCGAGTGCCACGCCTGGGCGAGGTCGACACGCCACTGATTCGCCTGGGCAGCGCGCCCTCGGTGATCGTCAAGGACGAAGGGCGATTGCCGACCGGTTCGTTCAAGGCTCGTGGGCTGGCGCTCGCCGTGAGCATGGCGCGCGAGCTGGGCATCGACAAGCTGTGCATGCCCTCGAACGGCAACGCGGGCGCCGCGCTGGCCGCCTACGCCTCGCGTGCAGGCCTGCAGTCCCTCGTCTATTGCCCCGCCGACACGCCGCGAATGAACATCGACGAGACGCGCCTGTGCGGTGCCGAGGTGGTCGAAATAGACGGCTACATCGACGACTGTGGCAAATTGCTGGCTGCGCGCGCGGCCGAAGAGGGCTGGTTCGACGTCTCGACGCTGAAAGAGCCCTACCGTCTGGAGGGCAAGAAGACCATGGGCCTGGAGCTGGCCGCCCAGTACCAGTGGTCCCTGCCGGACGCCATTTTCTACCCGACCGGCGGCGGCACCGGCCTGATCGGCATGTGGAAAGCCTTTGCCGAAATGAAGGCCCTGGGCTGGATCGACGGGCCCCTGCCAAAGATGTTTGCCGTCCAGGCCGACGGCTGCGCGCCGATGGTGCGGGCATGGGAAGCTGGTGATGAGTTTGCCGAGCGCTGGGAGGACGCCCACACGCGTGCTGCGGGCATCCGCGTGCCCCAGGCGGTCGGTGATTTCCTGATCCTGCGCACGGTCAGGGAATCAGAGGGGCGGGCCGTGGCCGTGTCAGAAGCCGAGATCGAAGCGTCCTGGTGTGATCTTGCACGCCAGGACGGGGTGTTGATGTGCCCGGAAGGCGCGGCGACGCACGCGGCCTGGAAGCGGATGGTGGCCGAAGGTCACTTAGCGGCGGACGCCGACGTCCTGCTCTTCAATTGTGCGACGGGGCTGAAATATGAACTCCCGGAGTGGCGTCGGCATGAGTGCTAGCAAGGACGCGCTCACCGGTGGCAAGGCGGCCTTGCCCGACTCAATCGGGATGGCCTCGACGATGTCGTCGTCTCGCACCAGCAGGCCGTCCAGGTCGGCTTCACGATCCAGGCTGAACAGAAAGCGCCCGTCGCCAAGCAGGTGCAGCGCATCCAGATTTCCGGGAAGGCCGGTGGCAGCGAACAGGCTAAAGCCGTCGGCTGCGCGCCAGCGGATCAGATCGGCGGGGCCGACA
>Ga0207419_1000638_pt1 | contig 30180 bp, 33 predicted proteins | sample ElkSloMetagenome_4_FD_184723 | JGI IMG/M metagenome (GOLD analysis project Ga0207419, IMG submission 184723) | Hot spring microbial communities from Elkhorn Slough, Monterey Bay, USA - MD2A (version 2) | ecosystem: Environmental > Aquatic > Marine > Intertidal zone > Estuary: Microbial mat ... | reverse complement strand
CCGATCATGTCCGTATGGCCGAAAGCCTCGGGTGCCGCATCGTGGCCGTCATGGACCACGACCCTGCCCGCGCCGCTGCATGTGCGGAAAAGACCGGCGCCCGCGTCGTGACGGATGTTGCCGACGCGCGTGCGGATGCCGCTATCGTCGCGTCCGAGAATGCGCGTCACGAAGCGAGTGTCGGGCAGGCGTTCGACGCGCATCTGCCCGTTCTTTGCGAAAAGCCGCTCGCCACCGATGGAGCCGCCGCGCGGCGCATGGCGCAGCGTGCGGCGCGCGATGGCCTGATCCTCGACACTGCGTTTTCGATGCGTGCCGACTGGGCGATCGCCACGCTCTCGTCACGTATCCGCCAGGGCGCGCTGGGTCGGGTGATATCGGCGCGCGTGCGCTATGCGCATGACGGCGCGCTTGCGGACTGGCTGGACCTGTCGGGCTGGATGACCGATCCCGCCGAGGCGGGGTATGGCGGGTTCGGAGACGAAGGCGTCCATGCGCTCGACTGGTTGATGTGGACGCTCGGTCCGGTTGCGTCGGGCACCGCCGTGGTGGGACGGTCGCTGGGGCTGGGCGTCGACGACCACGCCGTTGCAGCGCTACAGATGGAAAGCGGCGCGACCGCGACACTGGAAGGCGGCTGGACGGACAGGGCGATCCACTTCGAAGCCGAGGTTCTGGGCACCCGCGCGACGGCGATGCTTGCAACCGGTGCAGACGGAGGGCGCGCCGAAATCACCGATCGTGACGGCGGGATGGTCTGGTCCGCGATGACGCGCCCGCTGGATGCGGGCGCAGCCGTCGAGCCCTTTCTGCACGCCGTGCGCGATGGCCGGGACCCCCTTGTAGACGCGGCCCATTCGGCGGCGGTCGTCGAGACACTCGACCGGCTTTACGGCCGAAAGGGATGACCTGATCGGCCGGTCCCGCGGCGACAGCCCATTGCCCCCCATCCGTGCCCCCGCTATGTGGTTCGCCCAAGGAGTGCCACGTGATGCCACAGTTTCTGACCACCACCGACCCTGATTTCGAGGCCCGCTTTACCGCCCTTCTGGGCGCCAAGCGCGAGGATAGTCCCGACGTCGATCATACCGTGGCCGGGATCATTGCCGATGTACGCGCGCGGGGCGACGCGGCGGTGATCGAACTGACGTCGAAATTCGACCGGCTGGACCTGACGCCGGCGACCATGCGCTTTTCCCGGCAAGAGATCGCGGCGGAATGTGCCAAGGTGTCGGACGAGGATCGCGCGGCGCTGGAACTGGCCGCCGACCGCATCCGCGCCTATCACGCCCGCCAGATGCCAAATGATGCGATGTGGACGGATGAGGCCGGAGCATCGCTTGGCTGGCGCTGGACACCTGTATCGGCGGCGGGCCTCTATGTGCCCGGTGGTCTGGCGTCCTATCCGTCGTCGGTGCTGATGAACGCGATCCCCGCCAAGGTCGCGGGGGTCGGGCGGCTGGCTGTCGTCGTGCCGACGCCCGACGGCGTGACGAACCCGCTGGTCCTGATGGCGGCCCGGATCGCCGGGGTGGATGAAATCTACCGCATCGGCGGGGCGCAGGCGATCGCGGCGCTGGCCTACGGGACAGAAAGCATCGCGCCGGTGGACAAGATCACCGGACCCGGGAATGCCTTTGTCGCCGCCGCCAAGCGCCGGGTTTTCGGCAAGGTCGGAATCGACATGATCGCGGGGCCGTCGGAGATACTGGTCATCGCCGACAAGGATAACGATCCCGACTGGATCGCGCTGGACCTGCTGAGCCAGGCCGAACACGACGAAAGCGCGCAGTCGGTCCTGATCACCGATGATGCCGCCTTCGGACAGGCGGTCGCCGATGCTGTGGACAGATATCTTGAAACGCTGGACCGCCGCGCGATTGCCGGCGCCAGTTGGCGTGATTTCGGTGCCGTGATCACCGTGCGCGACATGGACGAGGCGGTGGCGCTTTCGGACCGCATGGCGCCCGAACACCTGCAGATCTGCACCGGCGATGCCGAAGCGCTGTGGCAGAGTATCACCCATGCCGGCGCTATTTTCATCGGCGGCTGGACACCCGAAGCGATCGGCGACTACATCGGCGGGCCGAACCACGTGCTGCCCACGGCGCGGTCGGCGCGGTTCTCGAGCGGTTTGTCGGTCATGGACTTCATCAAACGCACCACGCTGTCGCGCATGACACCCGCCGCACTTGCCGCCATCGGCCCGGCGGCGGAAAGGATCGCGCAGTCGGAGAGCCTTGAGGCCCACGGGCTCTCGGTACGTGCGCGGCTCGACCGGCTGAACAGGGACGCGCCATGAGCAAGATCATCCATCTTCAGATCGATGACCGCAATCTGCCACCGCCGACACCGGAGATCGACCAGGAGCGCAAGGTGGCGATGTTCGACCTGCTGGAGGACAACAGCTTTGCCCTGCCCGCCCGTGATGACCGCGAGGTCCCGCCGGGACCGTACAAGCTGGGGCTGTCGATCAAGGAACGCCGCCTCGTCTTCGATATCAGGCAGGAGAACGATGATCCGGCGGGCGAGTTCCATCTCTCGCTCGGGCCGTTCCGACAGGTCGTGAAGGATTATTTCCAGATCTGTGCCAGCTACTTCGATGCGGTCAAGACGCTGCCGCCCAGCCAGATCGAGACGATCGACATGGCCCGCCGCGGCATCCACAATGAAGGAGCGCGTGTCTTGCAGGAACGGCTGGAAGGAAAAGCCGAGGTGGATATCGATACCGCCCGGCGTCTTTTCACCCTCATCTGTGTTCTGCACTACGGGAGCTGATGGTGCCGAACGGGGACAAGACATTCGATGATCTGCCACAGTCGGTGCTCTTTTGTTGCGATCACAACTCGGTCCGGTCCCCGATGGCCGAGGGTATCATGAAGAAACTCTACGGCACCGAATGCTATATCCAGTCGGTCGGCGTGAAGAACGATCTGGAGATCGACGGTTTCGCCATCGCCGTCTGTGCCGAAATGGGGGTGGAGCTGTCGCGCCACCGCTCGCGCAGTTTCGACGAGATGGAGGATTGGGGCGACGACCTGTCGTCCTTCGATCTGGTTCTCGCCCTATCGCCGGCCAGCCAGCGCCGTGCGCTGGATCTGACGCGGTATTACCATCTGGACGTGGAATACTGGCCGATCCTCGACCCGACCGGGCTGGGCGAGAACCGCGAGGCGCGGCTGGCGTCCTACCGGCAGACACGCGACCAGATCGTGGAACGGCTGATTGCCCGCTGGGGGCCCGGAACCGAAGGGATATCCGATGACTGACGCAACCGAAGTGCTGCAGCGCTATTTCGAGGCCTTCAATGCCGGCGATGTCGAGGGCATGCTGGCGCAGGTCACCGAGGACCTCGCCCATCATGTCAACGAGGGCGAAATCCGCACCGGCAAAGAGGCATTCGCTGTGTTCTGCGCCCATATGCAGCGATGCTACGACGAAAAGCTGACCGAGATGGTGCTGTTTTCGGCGGAAGGCGGCACGCGCGGCGCGGCGGAGTTCATGGTGAACGGCACCTATCTTCAGACCGATCCGGGGCTGCCCGAGGCCCGCGGCCAGACATACCGCTTGCCCGGTGCGTCGCTGATGACCTTGCGCGAGGGCAAGATCGCCCGTGTGACCACCTATTACAACCTCGCCGATTGGCTGCGGCAGGTGTCATGAGCGTGACCGTGCGGCCCCTGACCGGAGAAGAGCTTGCACGGTATCTGCCCGATGTCGCACGTCTGCGGATGCAGGTGTTTCGCGACTGGCCCTACCTTTACGACGGCAGTTTCGCCTACGAGCGCCGCTATCTGGAAAGCTACCGCGACAGTGCAGGCGCGATCCTTGTGGGCGCATTCGATGGCGATACGCTTGTCGGTGCCGCGACCGGCACACCGATGGAGGATCACGCGGATGATTTCGGGCGTGCCTTCGCAGGGACGGAGCTGGTGCCGGAAGACATCTTTTATTGCGCGGAAAGCGTTCTGCTGCCTGCCTATCGTGGCCGTGGGATCGGCCATGCCTTTTTCGATGCCCGCGAGGAACACGCACGCAAGCTCGGCCGCGCGGTCTCGGCCTTTTGTGCCGTGAGGCGCCCGGCCGATCACCCTGCCCGGCCCGCCGGTCACGCCCCGCTCGACCCGTTCTGGCGCAAGCGGGGGTATACGCCGATGGCGGGTGTCGTGGCGGAATTCGCGTGGCGTGATCTGGGCTGTGCGGAAGAGACCGCCAAACCGATGCAATTCTGGAGCAAAGCCCTGTGAAGATCGCGACCTGTGCCTATCACCCCCAGTGGCAGTCGGATTGGGACAGCCTTGCCGCCAGGCTTGATGCATGGGTGGCCGAGGCCGCGGCGCAGGGGGCCGAGTTGCTGGTGTTCCCCGAATACGCGGGCGTCGAGGCGGCTTTGATCGGCGCCCCGGCCGACAGACAACCGACTGACTGGGTGGCAGCGCTTTGCGCGGTCTTCGACCGCTGGACGGCGCTGCATACCACCCTGGCCCGGCGCCACGGCGTGCATATCCTTGCCGGAAGCCTGCCACGCCGCATCGCCGGCCAGTGCACCAATGCCGCCGCTTTCTGTGCGCCATCCGGCGCCGTGGCGATACAGGACAAGATGATCCTGACGCCTTATGAGCGCACCGAGATGCAGCTTGGCCCGGGCCAGACCCTGCAACTTCTCGAAACCACCCTCGGCCGGGTCGGGATCCTGATCTGCTATGACAGCGAATTTCCCCTGCTGGCGCGGGCGCTGGTTGCGGCCGGGGCGGACCTGATCCTTGTGCCGTCGTGCACCGAGGCCGCCGCGGGCCAGACCCGTGTGCGCCAGTCGTGCCGGGCGCGTGCGATCGAGGGGCAATGCCTGATCGTGCAAGCCCCGCTTGTAGGTAGTGTCCCCGACTGCGGGATCATCGACGTGAACACAGGTCGCGCGGGCATCTTCTGTCCGCCCGACCTCGGCCTGCCGGATGACGGAATCATCGCCGAGGGCGGCACCGACATCCCCGGTTGGGTCATCGCCGAGGTCGACACCGCCCCCATCGCCGCCGTGCGCAAGGTCGGGCAGGTCGGCAATTTCAGCCACTGGCCGGAACAGGACCATCGGCTGGAACGCGTCACAACCGTGGCGCTTGGTTGATTTACCCTTGAAAAGTTCCAGTTTCAGGCGCATCTAGGCGCGGTCCGCAACAAGCGGACGCCAATGACAGGAGATCACATGGCCAAGGAAGAACTGCTCGAATTCCCAGGTGTCGTGAAAGAACTTCTGCCGAACGCGACATTTCGGGTCGAGCTGGAAAACGGCCATGAGATCATCGCGCATACGGCAGGCAAGATGCGCAAGAACCGCATCCGGGTTCTTGCAGGCGACAAGGTACAGGTCGAGATGACCCCCTACGATCTGACCAAGGGTCGTATCAACTATCGCTTCAAGTAGGGCACCGGCATTGCACGTGACGTGCCGAGCTTGGTAGGGCGCTGACATGACGACCCTGCCCCCAGATCACTCTTTGAAACTGATCCTCGGTTCAGGTTCGCCCCGGCGGCTCGAGCTGTTGGCGCAACTGGGTCTGACGCCTGCCGATATCCGGCCGCCGGACATCGACGAGGATGTCCGCAAGGACGAGCTGCCCCGGGATTACGTCAACCGGATCGCTGTGGAAAAAGCCGCTGCGGTACCGGCAACGGCGGATGAGGTCGTGCTTTGCGCCGATACGACCGTGGCGCTCGGCCGGCGGATCATGGGCAAACCCGCCGATGCGGAGGAAGCCGCGCGCTTTCTGCGCCTGATGTCGGGCCGTCGCCACAAGGTGATCACCGCGCTGGCGGTCAAGCGTGACGGACGGCTCTGGACGCGGGACGTGCAGAGCACGGTCGCCATGAAGCCGCTGTCGGAGGGCGAGATCGCGGCCTACCTTGCTTCGGACGACTGGCGGGGCAAGGCCGGAGGCTACGCCATCCAGGGGCCTGCCGGGGCATTCATTCCGTGGATCAACGGATCTTACACCGCGATCGTGGGTTTGCCCCTGACCGAGACGGCAGGGTTGCTGACAGCGGCGGGCCTGGCGCTTTCAAGGGTGGCATCATGAAGGGTCGGATGATCATCCTCGACCACATCGGCGAGATCGAGGCCGCGGCGCTTCTGGTGGATGGCAAGCTGGACGACCTGCTGGTCGATCATCCCGACGCCCCGCGCCCGGGCGCGATTTTCCGGGGTATCTGCGACAGGCCCATCAAGGGACAAGGCGGCATGATGTTGCGCCTGCCCGACGGCGAAACCGCTTTCCTGCGCCACGGCAAGGGGTTGCGGCCCGGCCAGCCGCTGCTGGTGCAGGTGACGGGTTTTGCAGAAGGCAAGAAGGCGGTGCCGGTCACCGACCGCATCCTGTTCAAGAGCCGCTATGCCATCGTCACCCCCGGCAAGCCGGGCATCAACGTCTCGCGGCAGATCACCGACGACGACAAGCGCGACGCGCTTCTCGGGATCGCCCATGAGGTCTTCACCGCCGATCACGGGTTGATCCTGCGCTCGGCCTGCGAGACGGGGTCGGCCGATGAGATCGCGGCCGATATCGCCGAGATGGCGGCGCTTGCCGATGCAGTCCTGGGGGATGCGCAGGGTGCGGCGCCGGAGGCGCTCATCGCAGGGGACGGGCCGCATGCGCTGGCTTGGCGCGACTGGACGCGGCCCGCGCAGGTGATGACCGAAGACGGGTCTTTTGCGGCCTTGGGCGTGCTCGACCAGATCGCGCTCTTGTCGGATCCGCGTGTCGCTCTGGATGGCGGCGACATTTATGTCGAGCCGACCCGTGCGCTGGTGGCGGTCGATGTGAACACCGGCAACGATACCTCGCCCGCGGCGGCTTTGAAGGCGAACCTCGCCGCCGCCCGCGCCCTGCCCCGTGCCTTGCGCTTGCGCGGGTTGGCCGGGCAGATCAGCGTCGATTTCGTGTCGATGTCGAAGGCCCACCGCAAACAGGTCGAACAATCCCTGCGCGCCGCTTTCAAGGCCGATCCGATCGAAACCTCGCTGGTCGGCTGGACACCGATGGGCCTTTTCGAGTTGCAGCGCAAACGCGAGCGCGCGCCTCTGCCGAAAGCCCTGATAAGGAGCCTCTAGATGCGCTGCCCGATCTGCGACCGCCCGACCCTGCGGCAATACCGGCCGTTTTGCTCGAAACGCTGTGCGGACCGGGATCTGGGCAAATGGCTGAGCGGGGCCTACGCGATCCCCGCCGAAACCCCCGAGGACGCGGAAGAGCTGGATGACGCACTGCGGGAGGCCGAGGAGACCAAGCCGCACTAGCGGATTTCGCGTGTCATCCGTCGTGTCTGAAACGCCGGAATGACCGGGTTTCCGGCAGGTTGCAGGCCTGCCATTGAAAGCCCGGATTTCGCACAAATGCCTCTGGACACCCCCATCCCTCGCGTCTACAACGCCGCTACCCAGCGCGGGACAAACCGCGCAACCCGTGCCCGGGTAGCTCAGGGGTAGAGCAGTGGATTGAAAATCCTCGTGTCGGTGGTTCGATTCCGCCCCCGGGCACCATTCCCTACAGGTAAGCCGCTGTTTCGCTTCAGTTTTCGCTGCTGAACACCGAAGCGTAGACTATTCCGGAGATCACGAGGACGATGGAAGCGCGATGGAAAGCCGAGGGTCCGTCGGGGTGCAGGGCGCCTGCAGCGCCGATGGATCACCGGTTGGGGGACGATCGCAGGGTGCAGGGTCTGGCGATCTTGTCACGTGGGGCGGCCTGGCTGACGTCTGGACCGCAGCCAGGCCGTGTTATCGTCACAAGCAGCCGACGAGCGTCGTTGCCATGTTGCGGAGAACTTGCGGGTAGAGGTCGGGTCCCGGCGCGAGATCAGCGCCCAAGGGGTCGATCACGCCGGTCTTCGCCTCCGTTCCGTCGAGCACCGCCGCCACGATACCGGGGTTGAACTGGGGCTCGGCCAGAACGCAATCGATACCTTCCTCCGCGATGCGGGCCTGGATTTCGGCGATCCGCGCCGGGCTCGGATCGGTCGCATCACTCAGCGAGATAGCACCGGAGGCCGGGAACGCGAAATCGGTCTCGAAATACTGGTAGGCATCGTGGAAGGCGATGAAGCTGCCACCGCGCACAGGCTCGAGCATTGCGGCGATGTCGGCTGACAGCGCCTCCATTTCCTCGCCTGCGGCCGCTGCATTGGCGAAATAGGCCCCGGCATTTTCGGGATCGGCAGCGGACAATTGCGCCGCGATCAGGTTCAGCCAGGTGCCGGCGTTTTCAATCGAGAGCCAGGCGTGCGGATCATGCGCGCCGTGATCGTGGCCTTCGTGCCCGTGGTCATGGTCGTGGTCATGGTCGTCGCCCTCTGCGTGGTCGGCATGGTCATGATCGTGATCATCGTGATCATGCGCATGGTCGTCATGGTCGTGGTCATGGTCGCCTTCGTGATCATGGTCGTCATGATCTCCGTCGTCATGGCTGTGCGCCTCGAACAGCGCCCCTTCCCGGAAATCAAGCAGGACGGTCCCGTCAGCCTCGAGAAGCGTCATGACAGCGGCATCTTCTGCCAGTGTCGCAACCGCCCCTTCCATCCACGGGGTCAGGCCCGCGCCCATCCAGACCACGAGGTCCGCCTCTTGCAGGGCTGCGGCCTCGGACGGGCGGAGGCTGTATTCATGGGGTGATGCGCCCGGCTGTACGATCAGATCCGGCGTCCCGACCCCCTCCATGACACGCGCCACAAGAGAGTGGACCGGCGCGATGTCGACGGCGACGCGCGGGACATCGGCCATTGCGGTGCCACCCATCAGGGCGGCCGTTGCGGAAAGACAGAGAAGCTTTCTGGACATTCGGAACTCCATGTGATTTTATAACATCAAGTTCCCATTATATGATACAAAATAACATGACAAGCACAGAACAGGTCAAAAATACCGGGGCCGTCACACCACTGGGGTTTCAGAAGCACGACCACGGGGCATGTGTGGCGGACGCGCTTGCCTCGGCCGAGGAGAGGTGTGCAGAAGAAGGGCTGCGACTGACGCCTGTTCGGCGGAAGGTGTTGGAGTTGCTGCTGCAGCAACACCGCGCGCTCGGGGCCTACGCGATCCTCGATATGCTTCGGGATGCCGGGTTCGGATCCCAGCCGCCCGTCGCCTATCGCGCACTCGAGTTTCTGGTGGACAACGGGTTCGTCCACAAGATCGAGCGCCTCAACGCCTTTGTCGCATGTGCACATCCGCGCGAAGCGCATTCTCCGGCTTTTCTGATCTGCCGCATGTGCGACGTGGTGGCCGAAGCGCAATCCGTCCCCGCGAAAGGTGCTTTGGGGGCTGCTGCGCGTGCCGCCGGCTTTCAGATAGAGCGGACTGTCGTGGAAGCGGAAGGGATCTGTCCCGACTGTACCGAGAAAGCGAACGCATGAGCCTGATCGACGTCGAGAACATCAGCGTCCGGTACGGGGCGAACACGGTGCTGCGCGACGTGTCCTTGCGCGTGGATCCGGGCGAAATCGTCACGATCGTCGGACCCAACGGTTCGGGCAAGACAAGCCTGCTGAAAGCCGTGATCGGTGCGGCCGCACCCGCCAAAGGACGGGTCACGCTGAAGCCCGGTCTGAGGATCGGTTACGTCCCGCAGCGGCTGCATGTGGACCAGACCCTGCCGATCACCGTCGAACGGTTCATGCGGCTGACGGATCGGGTCGACCCCGAGACCTGCACCAAGGCCCTGAAAGCCGCCGGCGTTCCAGAGCTTTTGAAACGGCAGATGTCGCGGCTTTCGGGCGGGCAGTTCCAGCGCGTCCTTCTGGCCCGCGCCCTGATCAACCGGCCCGAGATCCTGCTGCTGGATGAAGCGACGCAGGGCCTCGACCAGCGGGGTTCGGCTGCTTTCTATCAACAGATCGAGGAGGTGCGTCGCGATACCGGCTGTGCCGTCCTCATGATCAGCCACGAGTTGCATGTCGTGATGAGTGCCTCTGACCGTGTGATCTGCCTCAACGGCCATGTCTGTTGCGAGGGCACACCGGCCGTTGTCGCCTCTGCCCCAGAATACAGGGCGCTTTTCGGAACCGGCACCGGCGGCGCGCTGGCGCTCTACCGGCACGATCATGATCACCACCACGATCACGATCACCCCCATAGCCACGAGGCCGCTGAATAGTGTTCGACGATTTCATGACACGCGCGACCCTGGCCGGGGTCGGAGTTGCCTTCGCCGCAGCACCATTGGGCTGTTTTGTCGTTTGGCGCCGGATGGCCTATTTCGGCGATGCCACAGCACACGCTGCGATCCTCGGCGTGGCGTTGTCACTGGCGCTGCAGATGTCGATTTTCGTCGGCGCTGTCGCCGTTGCGCTGATCATGGCGCTGACGGTCACGCTTTTGACGGGGCGCGGCTATGCGATGGATACGCTTCTGGGCGTTCTGGCCCATTCCGCCCTTGCCTTCGGGCTTGTCGCGGTCTCGTTCCTTTCGGGTATCCGGATCGATCTGATGGCCTATCTCTTCGGCGATATCCTTGCCGTGTCGCGAACGGATCTGATGGTGATCTGGGGCGGGGCCGCGCTGGTTGTCGCGCTGATCGCGTGGCGTTGGTCGGCGCTTCTGACCGCGACGCTGAACGAGGAACTGGCCTATGCCAGCGGCATCGATCCAAAGCGCGAGCAGCTGATCCTGACACTTGCCCTTGCGATCACGGTGGCCGTGGCGATCAAGGTCGTGGGTGTCCTGCTGATCGCCGCCATGTTGATCATCCCGGCCGCGGCTGCGCGGTCATTCGCGCGCACGCCAGAGGCGATGGCCCTGATCGCGGCCATCATCGGCGGGTTTTCGGCAATCGCGGGTCTGCGTGCCGCCTACGTGTTCGATACGCCGGCCGGACCGTCCATCGTCTGCGTCGCGGCGCTGCTGTTCGCGGCTCTGAGTGCGGTCAACTGGCGTAACCGGGGCGACGCCTAGCCGCAGAGATTGAAACTGCGGCACCGCGCGGCCTGTCAGGGTGTCGCTGTCCCGACTTTTTTAACGGCGCGAGGAACCATTCGAAGATGACGGGCATTGGGTCTTGTTACTCAAGGTCAACCCAACACGTCGGAGCGCCGGAATGCCCAACTATGAGAACTTTTTCGTCTATGATTATTGGCAGTACGAGGTCATACGCCACGCTTTCACCTTCACGGTGGCGGTCTTTGCAGCGAGCCTTGTTTACTTCGCCATGTCGGCAAGAGACACAGCGCCGCAATTCCGGACGACAAATTACATCAGTGCCGTTGTCATGGTATCGGCCACCATCGAGTTGGGACATCTCTTCATCATGTGGGACCGCAGTTTCGCATATGACGAAGTGGCCAATACCTATACCCGCATCGAGGGCGCGATCTTTGCGAACGGGTATCGCTATGCGAACTGGCTGATCGACGTTCCGATGCTTCTGACCCAGTTCCTGATCGTTCTGGGGTTCACGGGGGCCGCGCTCTTTGCGCGCTGGTGGAAGCTTACGCTTGCCGGGGCGGGCATGATCATCCTTGGGTATATCGGACAATACTATGAACCGCAGGTCGCCGGTTTCACCGAAGGGTCAGGTGCTCCGTTCTGGATCTGGGGTGGGGTGAGCTGGCTGGCGTTCTTCTGGCTGCTCTATCTTGCGAACGATGCGGTCAAATCTGGTATCACGCAGATCCCCGAAGAGGCACGCGGGCCCATGCAGAATGCCTGGAAGCTGCTGCTGATCACATGGTTCCTTTACGGTTTCGTCTATCTCGTACCGGGCATTCCGGGCATCAACCAATCCGCCGACTGGGTCGTCATCCGGCAGCTTGGCTACACTTTGGCCGACGTGATCTCGAAAACCGTGTTCGGCATTCTTCTGGCACGGGTCGCCGTGATACAGACCAAACAATTGAAGAAGGACGGAAACGCAACCGCCTCGGGCGAGGCCGGCTGATAGAGTTTGCTGCCGGGGCCGGGGCTGTCGCCACATGCCTGGGCGCCATCCCCGCCCCTTTTGTTGCAGAGATTGCAAAAGCAAACAAAAAACCGTTCGCAGGGGCGCTGCGCGACTAGTCCGCCTCGCGCGCAGGATCATTTTTCAGCACGACAAAGCCCAGCGGCGGAAGGTCTATGCCGCTGTCGTTGGGCAGTCCACCCGCTTGGGGGAAATCGACGGTCTCGGCCTCCGTCACGAAAAACCTGCGCTCGAGCGAAAAGTTTGCCACGAACGTCAAGGAATGTTCGCCGTCGAATCTGTCGAATGCGATCAGTGGCGCGGTTGCTGCATCATGGGCGGTTTCCGAGGCTGTCCGCAGCCAGCCCTGCCCTCGGCGCCATGTCATGACATCGCGAAAGAACGAAAGCACAGAGTCCGGATCGTCGTCCTGCCGTGATACCGCTAGCGCGCGGTGATCGTCGGGAACGGGCAGCCATGCCGCGCCGGTATCGCTGAACCCCGCTGATGCACCCTCGTCCTGCCACGGCATCGGTGTGCGTACCCCGTCGCGGCCTTCGAAATCGGGATACAGGTTCTTGCCCCACGGATCCTGCATATCTTCATAGGCCACCTCCCCTTGGGTCAGGCCGAGTTCTTCGCCTTGAAAGATGATGGCGCCCCCGCGCAGCATCGTCTGAAGAAACAACAGCAGTTTCGCCGCCTGCGCGCGGTATCCCGCGTCGACCGCGAAATCGGTCAGATGCGAGACGGCACGCTGGCTGTCGTGGTTGGTCAGCACGTTCATCATCCAGCCGGACCGAATATAGCGCGCGCGGACGTTCAGCGTCTCGATCCAGTGCGAGATGCTGTCGCCCTTGTGAATGAGGTCGAAATCGTAAACCGCATGGAGGCGGTCGGTACCGGCTGTATACTTGACCGCCAGTCGCGACGTGTCGAGATCGGCAAGCTCACCGATGAGCGCGAATTCCGGATGGTCGCCGGACAACGCGGCGCGGAGCCGCTGCACGATGTCCAGCCCATGGGGCACATCGCGGTCGAAGAGGTGATCCTGCTGCGAGAACGGATTGTCCTGCCCCCCACCGATGACGACATCGTCCTCGCGGCGCATACGTGAGGGGTTGGACCGCAGATGTTCATCCCAGCACAGGCATTGCACGGCGTCCAGACGCAGCCCGTCGATCCCCAGATCGCGCCAATACGCCATGGCCGCGATCACCGCATCCAGCGTCTCGGGCTTGCGGAGGTTGAGCGCGGGCTGACACGGCAGAAAGGGATGATAGTAGTATTGCGCGCGACGCGGCTCCCACGTCCAGGCCCCGCCGCCGAACGAAGACAGCCAGTTGTTGGGCGGGCCGCCATCGGGCTGCGGATCGGCCCAGACGTACCAGTCCGCAAGATCATTGGTGCGCGATTGGCGGCTCTGCCGAAACCAGTCGTGCGCATCCGAGGTGTGACAGGGCACGAAATCGGCGAGAACGCGCAGGTCGCGTCGATGTGCCTCGTCGAGCAGAGTGAGGAGATCGTCGAGTGTGCCGAAAACCGGATCGACCGCTCTGAAATCGCTGACGTCATAGCCGAAATCCTTTTGCGGCGAGCGAAAGAAGGGGGAGAGCCAGATCGCATCGATACCAAGACTTGCAAGGTAGTCGAGTTTCTCGACCAGTCCGCGCAGATCCCCGATACCGTCACCGTCGCAGTCGCGGAAACTGCGCAAGTAGACCTGATACATCACCGCTCCGCGCCACCATTCATCATGGCGCGGGCTTGGGGCGTCATCCTGCAATATCGCTTCGGCCAGTTGAATGCTGCGCAACGACATCTTCAGTAACCGACCGTGGCGCCATTGGCGCAGCGCGCCAACATCACGCTGCATGACCTGACCGGGCGCACCATGGTTTTCTTTGGGCAATGCATAGCAAGATAGTCGGCCGGACGCGCCGGAAGGGCTTGAAGTACGTTCATATCATTGCAACGTCGATTCCGGCTTTTGGTTCAGTTCTCAGACCGTCACCGGCGCGCTTTATGCTTTGGAAGCGGAGGTTGATAGGTGGACATGCCGACGAGGCCGCCGCGCAGGCAAAGGCGCCGGCCACACTGGTCGCGCGGATGTTTCCTCATCGCATCGCATGGAATGTTCGGGGGGGCTTCGGGAATGCCGTCCTGCCAGCTGGTCAAAGGCCATCTTCCCACCATCGGGCCCTGCGCCGATGGGAACCGCCGCCCCGTGATCTGTCGGGGCGGCGGTGGATTGTTCAGGTGAACATGTCGGAGACGATACCGTCGTACCAACCAAGCGATTCAACGTAGGTTGCCTCGCGCACCTCATCGGTTTCGCCGGTCTGGGAGATGAAGCCGTCGACACTGGCGATCTTTTCTTCGGTCGCCTCGTAGGTCGCACCGACCTTGACGCCGTCGTTCGGCGCAATCAGCGACCAGCACGTGTTGGCATAACGGGCGGGGAAGACGGACGAGCCTGTCAGCGCACCGCGCACTGCCATGGCACACGCCTTTGCCTGGCTATTGGCCGCATAGCCGGACTTCGGCATATCGCCTTGCGACGAAGAGTCACCCAGAACGTAGATATTCTCGTCCATCGTCGATGACATGTCCTCAGGATTGACCGGCGCCCAATTACCTTCGGTGACGCCGGCGATATCGGCGATCCGTCCCGCCTTCATCGCCGGGATGACGTTGCATACATCGACATTCGTGACATCACCGTCGATGCTGAGTGTCATGGCGTCGGTATCGACCTCGACCATGTCACCGCCGAAATCAGGGCCCACACGCTCGATCATACCCGGATAGTGGCGGTTCCAGCCTTCTTGAAAGAGAGCCTGCTTGGAGAAGTTCTGCTTGGGATCCGCGATCAGGATCTTGGCCGTCGGATTGATCTCGGTCAGCAGGTGGGCGACCATGCTTACACGCTCGTACGGGCCGGGCGGGCAGCGGTAAGGGTTCGGCGGCGCGACCATTGCGTAGGTCCCGCCTTCGGGCATCTCCATGATCTGCGCCTTGAGCAGTTCGGTCTGCGATCCGGCCTTGTAGGCATGAGGCATGCGGTCTTGCACCGTGACATCCCAACCGGGAACCGCGCCGTCCACGAAGTCGATCCCGGGGCTGAGGACCAGCCGGTCATAGGGCAGCGTATATCCGCCAGCCGTGGTGACGGTCTTGGCGTCACGATCCACACCGACGGCCCAGTCGTGCAGCACGTTGATACCGTGATTGGCTGCCAGCGAGCCGTACGAGTGGCCGAGGCTGTCCATTTCGCGGAAGCCGCCGATGTAAAGGTTGGAAAAGAAGCAGGTATAATAAGCCCGGGTGGGTTCGACCAATGTAACGTCGATCTCACCGTCGCTGTCCTTGGCGATGTAACGTGCCGCTGTCGCACCGCCTGCACCACCACCAATGACAACAACACGGGGCCGCCCGCTGTCCTGTCCCCAGACAACCGGTGCCGAAAGCACACCTGTCGCCGCGGCTGCCGTCCCTACAAACGCCCTTCTGTTGAGTCTCATTGGCTTTCCTCCCTGACTGAGCCGTTTCATTCCAGTTTTTCAAAGTAAGCGGCGAGTGCCGCGATTTCTTCGTTCGACAGCCGCTGCGCCATCATCTGCATGACGGGATGCGGTCGTACACCGTCCTTGTAAGCATGCATCGCAATCACGAATGTGTCTACTGGCCATCGGGTAATGCTGGGAATCCCACTGGCTGCGCCGGACGTCAGATGACAAGATGTGCATTCGCCCGACAAGTATTCGCCATATGCCGGGTCACCGATGATGGCGAGTACCTCGGGCGCAACCGAGTGATCGACCGCGGCGGCTGTGGGGGCGGCTTCGGGATAGTTCTGCGGATCTGCCGAGAACTGCCGGATGTAGGCCAGAAGGTCATCGCGATCCTGCTGATCGCGGATACCGCGGAATGTCATCCGCGTCCGCGTCACGACCGCCCGCGGGTTTTCGATAAAGGCGTCGAGCGTATCGTAGTCCCATGTCAGCCCCGTGGCCGCGGCGCGCTCGAAACCTTCGGAATATGGAAAGCCTTCCGAGTGGGCGGCGCCGCGATCAAAGATACCGTTGAGGTGGGGGCCGATACCATCGGTGGCGCCTTCCCCTATAGCGTGACAGGCCACGCATTGACCGTAGAGTTCGGCCCCGCGTTCAGCGTCACCGCCCGCGTCTGCATGCAGGCTCGTTCCGAGCCCGAGCAAAATGCCGAAGACCGCTGATCTGGCCATCCCAGCACCCATCATTCACCTCCAAAGGTTTCAAGATAAGCTATCAGAGCCGTAATCTCGGCTTCGTCCCTGACACCGCGGAATGCCATGCGTGTTCCCTCCATCGTTCCGTCGGGATCGGCGAGGAACGCGCCAAGGTTGTCGGCATTCCACACTTCTCCCGCTGAAGCGGCATTCTGGAAGGTACCCGAATACCGAAATCCGTCAATAGTCCCGATCGTGGACCCGATGATGCCATTGAGCATGGGCCCAACGCGATTGCTCGCACCTGGCCCGACCTCGTGGCAGGAGGCGCACTGGCGGAAGGCCCGCTCGCCGGCGGCGACCAGTTCGGGATCGACGTTGCCGCCATCGAGGCCTGCGTCATCACCCGAGGCGCTTGCCGATACCATCGTGGTATCGGCTGAAGCATCGTCCTGCAGGGTGGCTTCTGTATCGGTATCCGGTGTCACCCCGAGAACGCTTGAGCGCATCGTGATTTCGACCGCACTCTTGCAGTCCGTCATGCACGGTTCGCCGCGCCACTGGGTATATTCAAGCTCGGGCCGGTCATCGATGACGAACCCGTCTGCATTATACATGTCGACGTCGGCAAAGGTCTCATGGCTGAGGACGAAATCATCCTCGACGAGATAATTCGAGTAGAGAATATACGCGACGATGGCATAGGTCTCGTCCGCGGTGAGCGTCCCCGCCGCCCCGAACGGCATCGAGCGGTGAATGTAATCCCACGCGGTCGAAAGATACGGCCAGTAGGACCCAACGGTCTTGACCGGATCCTCGTCTGCCAGCGTATCCATGCCGCCAGCCAGCACCGGCCAGTTGTCGACACCTTCGGCAAAATCGCCGTGACAGGCCGCGCACTGCTGCACGAACAGCTCTTCCCCGGTCCAGACGTCACCGCTGCCCGGGGGCAGACCGCGCCCGTCCGGCAGGACATCGACGTCCCATGCGGCCATTTCATCGGGATGTGCATCGCGCCCAAGGCCATAGCTTGCGGTGCTGGCGGGTGCGGGGGCGGTCAGATCACCGCCGCGCGATCCAGCCTCGGCAAGGGCCTGCTGCAGCGTATCGCGTTCCGCCGCCGCCGCGATGGCCGTGGCTTCCGCCGCCTGCGCCTGGGCGACGGCAGCGGCAACGCTGGCTTCGGTCTGTTCAACCCGGACCGCGAGCGTATCGATGGTGGAGCGGCCGTAATCACGCGAGGCAATCCCGTAGCCCGCACCCAAAAGCAGTGCCGCACCGCCAAGTGCCGGCAGGAAGAGGTTAAGAGACTTCGACATTCTCGGCGATCCCTTCTTCGTTGACATACCAGGTCTGGATGCAGTTGTTGTGATAGACGGCGTTTTCGCCGCGGACTTCGCGCAGCTGGTGCTTGGTGGGCTGGATATAGCCGGTTTCGTCCATGGCGCGTGATTGCAAGAGCATCGGGCTGCCGTCCCAGTCCATGTCGAAGTAGAAGCGGGTGAGGGCCTTGCTGTCCCCCTGTTTGCCAAGACGCGCTGTCTGCCAGTTCGCGCCGCCATCGGTCGATACATCGACGCGTGTGATGCGCCCGTGTCCCGACCATGCAAGCCCCGACACGACCAGTGGGCCGGTCCCGTGCGTGATCGGCATCTGCGGACTTGGCGAGGTAATGACAGACTTGGCGTCCATGACCCACGTCCATTTGCGGGCCGTACCGTCGGCATAGAGGTCGGTATACTTCGAGGTTTCTTCGCGGCTTTCGACGGCCATGTCCGTCACTTCGACGCGGCGGAGCCATTTGACCCACATATTGCCTTCCCAGCCCGGCACGACGAGGCGGACAGGATAGCCATGCTCCATTCGCAACGCTTCGCCGTTGGCCTTGAATGCAACAAGCACGTCATCCAGCGCCTTGTCCATTGGAATAGAGCGTCCGTTCGAGGATGCATCCGCCCCCTCGACGTAGACCCATTTGTCCGACAGATCGCCGGCCGCATCGAGGCCCGCTTCGTTCAGCAGCGTCCGCAGCGGGATGCCGGTATATTCCATATTGTGGATCATGCCATGGGTGAACTGTGCCCCGTTGAGTTGGGCGCCCGCCCACTCCATCCCCGTATTTGCGGCACATTCGCAAAAGTAGACGTGGTTTTCGCGCGGGAAACGTTCCAGATCGGCGTAGGTAAAGACAAGCGGCCTATCGACCAGACCGTTGATCATGAGCCGGTAATCGCTCTTGCTGAGTTCGATCGCACCCGAATGATGCCGCTCGAAGGCGCAGCCCTGCGGCGTGATCGTCCCGTCGAGTGCGTGGATCGGGGTGAAGTTGATCGACGAGATCGGTGAGGCTGTCAGCCACTCGACATTGCGCCGCACCACGTCAGCCTCGAAGCGGATGGGCATGCCATAGGGGGTTTCGTCGACACCGGCACCGGTGAACGACGCCCAGTCCTGAAGTTCCGTGATCACAGGGTCCGGCGCGGTTTGCGCCGCCGCCTTGCCCGCCACCGCGCCAGCGGCGACGGCTGCGCTCCCCCGTAGAAAGGCGCGCCGCGATGTCTTTGCGATTTCAGCCATTTCCTCGTAACTCCCTAACTGCCGATCACGTTGACGCTGGTGTTCGGCGCCACGCTGATCGTTCCTCGATTGCGAATATGGTTTTCGACGACATCCCAGATCGGCGGGCCTTCGGTGCCTTCGTTGACAGAGGCCCAGCCTGCGACGACATAGCTCCGGGAGGGGTCGATCGCTTCTCCGGTGCGCAGCAACGTCATATCGGTGATGCGCTGCCCGATGGGTTTGTCTATGTCGATGCTGTAGGCCATACCACCGACGCGGACCATGTCGCCGCCCTGCTGGTAGTAGGGATCTTCGTTGAACAGGTTGTCAGCCACGTCTTCCATCACGTCGTGCAGGAACTCGCCTGTCATTTCCGTTCGGTAGGCGTTGGGATAGGTCATCGCGGTGACGTTCCAGATATCTTCGCGGGTGATCTGCTGGCCCGGCAGAACGGAGGGCCCCCAGCGCACACCGGGCGAGAGGGCGATTTCGGCCTCGCGTTCGGCCAAGAGCGCGTCGCAGATCAGATCATCCCATGAGCCGTTGAAATTGCCGCGGCGGAAAAGCAGCGTGTCATCGGCCGTCTGCCCGATAACCTCGCCCATTGCCGCTTCGAAAGGGGCGCGTTCGGCATCGATGGCCGCGGCGACTTCGGCATCGGGCGTAATCACGTCCGAGAAGATCGGGATCAGCTTGTGGCGAAATCCCATCATCCGGCCCTCACGCACATCAAGATCGATACGGCTGACGAATTTCCCGTTGGACCCGGTGGCGACGATGATCGTGTCGCCGACCTGCAGAGGCTCGGGGAGCGCGTCATGCGTGTGGCCTGACAGGATCACGTCAATGCCAGAGACGCGGCCCGCCATCGCCTTGTCCACATCGAAACCGTTGTGGCTGAGAACGACGACGAGACCGGCGCCCTGTTCGCGCACTTCATTGACCATCTCCTGCATGCGCTGGTCGCGAATGCCGAAGGAGTATTCGGGAAACTGCCAGGACGGGTTGGCAATGGGCGTATAGGGAAAGGCCTGTCCTATGACCGCGACATTGACACCACCGCGTTCGAAAAACTGGTAGGGCAGAAAGTCTTCAGCCGGTTCATCCCACATGTTGTCGAAGATGTTCTGACCCAACGCCGCGAACGGCAGGCCCGCGACCAGTTCGCGCACGCGATCGCTGCCCAGGGTGAATTCCCAGTGGAAGGTCATCGCATCGGGCCGCAGCAGGTTCATCACGTTGACGACATCCTGCCCTTGCGAATGATAACAGCCGTATGATCCGTGCCAGGTGTCGCCGCCATCGAGCAGGATGGCATCGGGCCGGTCGGCGCGGATCGCCTTGATGACCGTGGCCACACGGTCAAGGCCGCCCATCTGACCATAGGTCCGGGCCAGCGCGGTGAAATCGTCATATGTCAGCGCGTAATGTGCAGGGCTGCCATCCGCGATCCCGTAGGCACGGCGGAAATCGGCACCCGTGATATGCGGCACCACACCGGCATTGGTTCCGACGCCGAGATTGATTTCCGGCTCGCGAAACCAGACGGGTTTCAGCTGCGCGTGGATGTCGGTCATATGGATCAGCGAGAGATTGCCGAAGGTATCGAACGCCAGAAGATCGCTTTCGGTCAGCGCCTGCTGTGCTGCAAGTCGCCCCCACTCTCCAAAACCGGAGGCCCCGACGATGGCGCTTGCGGCCATTCCCGCCTGCAAGAAGTCCCGGCGCGAGATCATGCGGTGTTTCCCTGATCACAGTCACAAATATGAATGACTGAATATTTTTGTGTGGAAACCGCCCGTAGGGGCGATTTCGGGTTGCTTGGGCGTCGCTTAGCTTACAGCGATGTCCTTGGTTTCGGTGTAGACGTCGCCGTCGTCATCGTACCAAGTGAAGGTGAATGTGCCGCTCTCGGGGACGACAGCGAAAAACTCGAAATAGGGGTTCGTCGAGATCGACGGCTGCATCGCGACATCCATCACGACCTCGCCGTTGAATTCGCAGGTAAAGCGGTTGATGATCGACCTGGGAACGAGGTTGCCGTCACCGTCACGACGGTGGCCGGACTCCATCGGGTGGTTGATCAGTGTCTTGATCTCGACCGTTTCGCCTGCCGCTGCTTCGCGAGGAACTCGGACGCGGGCTCTTACATTTTCCATATCTGTTCTCCCTGCCTAGCCGCCGCAGCCGCCGATGGTGACTTTGACTTCCTGCGACGCGCGCAGGAAGGATCCGTCGGCCATCTTCGCAATTGCGATCACGTCCTGCGTTTCAGCAAGTCGAATGCGCGTCGACGCAAGCTGGACACCGGATAGCGGGCCGAAGGAAAAGGTTCCGACGGTCGCTTCGGGGTTGGCGGTCGTGAAGATCGTGATGACCTCGGCGCCCGGCGCCTCGACCGAAACGGGCACGTTATTGCCGTTCTCGGCGATCTCGGGGGCGATCAGGGTGATGCCCTCGGCACCGGCCTGAGCACCACCGGTGAATGCCTCGATTGCCGCGTCGGCGTTCGCGGCGGCCCTGACGGGGATCGCGGCGGCAACTGCTGCCCCCAATCCCATCAAGAGCGTGTCTCTTCTGGAAATCTGCATTGTCACTCCTGTCGTTCGGTACTTGACTGCGTGGTACCGGAAAAGTTGCGATCGCGGATGATCGCCGGTTCACGGTCGGTTCGCGCCATTTTCGGGTATTGCCGTTCCGCCCGTGCTGGCGCTCCAATTCCTCCCGGGCCTCCACTCCCTTGACCTAACGGTAGCGCAGTGACTTGCTATCACGCAACAATAAAATCAACTATTTGAATATGAGGACGCGGAACCTTTCGAATGAACCGGTGATTCCATGTATTTACGGCATGCGGTCCAGCACGTGATCAAAGCCAATTGAGGAACACCGGAAAGGTCCTGAGCATCCATTCGGCGATCCTCGCGACCGAATCCGTCGCGATCAGTGCAGCGAAGATCAACAGCATGACGCCCATTACGGTCTCCACCATGCGCAGGCGTTCCCGGTGCCGGTCAGCCCAGCGCAGGAATGGCATGACGAAAAGGCTCGCGATCACGAATGGCAATGTCATGCCCAGGCCGTAGACAAGCAGAAGCGCCCCACCCTGCCAGACCTGCTCCATTCCGGCGGCGACGAAGAGTACGGCCGAAAGCGCGGGTCCGACGCAGGGCGTCCATCCAAAGCCGAAGGCCAACCCCATCAGGTAGGCCCCGCCAAGGCTCGATGCATCCGCCGTGCTGTTCACCCGCGCCTGCCGGTAAAGCAGTGGCACACGCAGCACGCCGATGAAATGCAGGCCGAAGATCGCCAAGACCGCCGCTGCAACAAGGCTGGCCTCGCGTTGCCATGTGGCAAGCAAGCCACCGATCGTCGTGGCCCCCAAGCCAAGCAGAACGAAAATCGTCGTCACGCCGAACGCAAAGGCCACAGCGCTGGCTACCAGTCGCCGCCGCGCGCCGGGCGTAATTCCATTGGTTGCGCGCAGCTCTCCCATCGAAAGTCCGCCCATATAGCCCAGATAGAACGGGACCATCGGCAGGATACAGGGTGTCAGGAAGGAAAGCAGACCGGCAAACAGGGCACTGAGATACGTGACTTCGGGCAAATGACTATCTTGATCTTGGTTCTGATCATATTACAATACGTGAATGTCAAAACGGTTTGCCAGCATATTCTTGTCATTCATCTTGTTCGCCGCGCCGCTCGCGGCAGAGGTGCGGCTCTTGATGGCCGACGAGGCGGGATGTGTATGGTGCGCGGCATGGGACCGCGAGATCGGCCCGATCTACCCCAAGTCCCCCGAAGGTGAAGCCGCCCCGCTGATGCGGATCGATATCGCGGAACTCGCCACGACCCAGATCGCCTTCGATCGGCCGGTCGTCTACACCCCTACATTCGTTCTGGTAATCGATGGCGCTGAGGTCGACCGCCTCGAGGGGTATCCCGGTCAGGATTTTTTCTGGGTATTGGTGAGCCGGATGCTGAGCGAGAACGATATCAGCACCGAAACACTTCCCGCCGAAACGGAGGCCGAGGGATAATGGATCATTCCGACGAGCCAGGTCTGGATGACACTCTTGCAGCGCGGCACGAGGATACCGCGTCCTCGACCGTAAGTGCATCACACGGTTTCGAAAATGCGATCCCCGTTTTTGGCAGCGACAAGTCCGAGGCAGAGCTGAACGCGATGATGGACAAGGCCACCCTCGCGACAAACTTTCTCAAGGCGATCGGTCACGAGGGGCGGCTGATGATCCTTTGCCACCTCGCATCCGGCGAGAAATCCGTGACCGAACTGGAAGATCTGCTGTCCGCACGACAGGCGGCCGTTTCCCAGCAGCTCAGCCGTCTCCGGCTCGAGGGACTGGTGCAGCCCCGGCGGGACGGCAAGGTGATCTACTACAGCTTGACGGATGATCGCTGCAAACAGATCATAGGCGTAGTCTACGAATTGTTCTGCAAATAATCGGGCGACTGGTGGCTATAAGCATCCCGATGGCAGGCTCCGGCAGCCATCAGACAGGGGGAATATGCGATGCTGGATATGCTGGGAGAAGGCAACGCAGCCGCCTTGGTCGGGGCATTCGGCGGGATTATCCTTGGGCTGGCCGCACGGTTGGGACGTTTCTGCACACTGGGTGCGATCGAGGATTACGCCTACGGCCAGAGTGACGCGCGCCTGCGGATGTGGGGGTTTGCCATCGGCGTGGCAGTGGTCGGAACGTTCGGCTTGTCATGGGCAGGCTTCGCGGCAGAAGAACGTAGCCTGTATCTTTCGACGCAAGTGATGCCGTTGATGGCGATCGCCGGTGGCCTGCTTTTCGGCTACGGCATGGCGATCGCGGGCAATTGCGGCTACGGGGCGCTGGCGCGACTGGGGGGCGGTGATCTGCGCAACTTCGTCATCGTTGTGGTTTTCGGGATCGCCACCTATGCCACTTTGTCCGGCCCACTGGCGTGGCTGCGCGTGGGCTATCTGCCGACGCCGGAACCGGCCGCGCAGCCACAAGGCATCGCCCATGGCCTTTCGGGACTGACCGGCGTCAGTGCAGATCTGATCGGGATCGTGATCGGAGTGGCAATCATCATCGCTACCTTGCGCTCGAAGCCCTTTCGCCAGAACACCTCGGCGATTTTCTGGAGCCTCATGGTCGCTTTCGCGATCCTCTCGGCATGGATCGGCATGACCTACATCAATCGCACCGGTTTCGATGAACTTGCCGTGGTGTCCCACACGTTCGCCGCCCCCATCGGAGAGACGATGGTCTATACCATGACGGCAACGGGCCAGACGCTGAGCTTCGCCATCGGGTCCGTCGCCGGTGTCTGGGCCGGGGCCTGTGCGGGCAGCCTGATCAAGGGGCATTTTCGGTGGGAAGCCTGCGAGGACCCCCGAGAACTGCGTCGCCAGATCCTCGGCGCGGGGGTGATGGGCGTGGGCGCTGCGTTCGCATTGGGCTGCAGTTTCGGACAGGGCCTGTCAGCGATGTCGGTCCTCGCCTATTCGGCGCCACTCACGGCCGCCGGCATTCTGATCGGTGCGCGTATCGGGCTGCGGCAACTGGTCGAGGGCCTTTTGCCAACCCGGCGCATGCTTGAATAACAGGCGGAGCCCCATCAACGGGATGCAAGGTTCGGCATGGCACTGAAATTCGGGACAAGTGGCCTGCGCGGCCCGGTCGTCGCGATGACCGATCCCGTGGTCGCCCGTTATGCGGCGGGATTCATCGATTACATCAATGCCTCGGGCGAGGTTCTGATCGGCAGGGATTTGCGCGAAAGCTCGGAGCGGATCGCGCATGCCGTCGCTGCGGGCGTGCGGGCGGCAGGCGCGATACCCGTAGACTGTAGCACCCTGCCCACCCCTGCCCTCGCCTGTGCCGCGGCATCGCGCGGTCTGCCCGCAATCATGGTCACGGGAAGCCATATTCCAGCCGACCGGAACGGGCTGAAGTTCTACACCTCGGACGGTGAGATCGGCAAAGAGGACGAGGCCGGCATTACCGCCGCCTTCGCCGCCCGGAACGACAGTTGGGCCGAGGGCGCGTTTGCCCGCGATGACACGCCCCTTGCGCGCTACCGCGCCCGATTTGCCGATGCCTTTTCCGATCGGCCGCTCTCGGGGCTGCGCATCGGCGTCTACCAACACTCGTCGGTTGCGCGTGACCTTCTGATCGAGGTTCTGGGCGATCTGGGCGCCGACGTCAGTCCCCTGGGGCGCTCGGACCGCTTTGTGCCAGTGGATACCGAGGCCGTCAGCACCGACGCCGCCGCACGGCTACGCCGCTGGTCCCGGGACTTCGATGCCATCGTCTCGACCGACGGTGATGGCGACAGGCCGATGGTCGCTGATGAAACGGGTCGCATCCTGCCGGGTGATGTTCTGGGGCCCATCACGGCCCGGGGGCTTGGCGCCGATGTCGTGGTGACGCCAGTGACCTCGAACAGTCTCGTTTGCGCTATGGGGGTTTTCGACAAGGTAATCCGGACACAGGTCGGATCGCCGTTCGTGATTGACGCGATGGAGAAAGCGCAGGGCCGCGCCGTCGTGGGATATGAAGCGAACGGCGGCTTCCTTCTGGGCTTTACGGCGGGTGATCTGACCGCATTGATGACCCGTGACTGCATGCTGCCGATCATTGTTCCGCTCTCCATAGCGGCAAGCGAGGGGAAATCGCTTTCCGCTCTGAGGGCAGAACTGCCGCCCATCTTCACGGCTGCAGATCGCTTGCAGGATATCGAGGCCGACCAATCCCAGGCCGTGCTCGCTGCTTTGCATCCAGGCGCGGCTTTCTCAGCGAGTGTGTTTGAGGGGTTCGGGGCCGAAGTTTCGCGCGATCTGACCGACGGTCTGCGCATAAGCTTTGCGGACAACGTTGTCATTCACCTGCGCCCGTCGGGCAACGCGCCCGAATTGCGCTGCTATGCCGAAGCGGCGGCACCCGAAACAGCCGCCCGAGCCGTCACCACGACGCTGGAACGGATCAAGGAAAGACTTGACGTGTTCTAAGTGGAAAAGAGCCAACACGAAAAGAGACACGAAGCTGCCTGCCGCAGCTTCGATGCATGTCCTGATGCAAACCGGCAGCGGATGACCCCGGGGGCGATGCCCCGGGGCTGTCTTCATGCCTTGAGGGTTTCGGTGGAGGCAAAGAACATCGCCTGACTGACGGCAGAGAGGACTTCGACCTCGCGGAATGGTTTGGTAATCAGAAATGCCGGCTCGGGCCTTTCGCCGGTCAGCAGCCTTTCGGGGAAAGCCGTGATGAAGATAACCGGAGTGTCGATGACCTCGAGCAGGTCGTTGACCGCGTCGATACCCGAGGACTGGTCGGCGAGTTGGATATCGGCGAGGATCAGATCGACGTCCTCATTGCCCTTGCCCATGGCAACCGCTTCCTTGCGTGTGCGGGCGATACCGACCACGTCATGCCCCATGCCCGTCACGATGCCCTCGATATCAGCCGCGATGATCGGCTCGTCCTCGATGATCATGACCCTGCCCTTTATCGAATTGGCCAGATCCGCATTCGCCTTCTTGAGAAGGTCACGCACCTCATCATCCGAGACTGACAGGATTTGCGCGATTTGCGGCACGGTAAAGTCCTCGATCGTGCGCAATAGCAAAGCCTCGCGGGAATTTGTGGTCAGCTTCGCCAACAGGGATGTCGCGCGGCCGCGCAGGCCGGTCTCCTCGACTTCCGAAAACCCCCGCCCTGACGTCGCCCAGACAGCGTGAAAGCATTTGAACAGATTGACCTTGACCGGTGCATCGTTCTCGAAAGCCGATTTGTCTTTGATAATCAGCTCAAGTGTTGTGGCGGTATACTGGTCGCCACGGCTTTGTGATCCGGTGAGCGCCCTTGTATAACGGCGCAGATATGGCAACTCCGCAGCGATCTGCTCTGAAAAATTCGTGTCTATTGCAAAGTCTGACATTTTTCCCTCATCCGATTATTTTTCCGGAACCAAACGTTTAGATGCAGGTTAAGTTCCAGTAAGCATAACAAATATGGTGGGACATATGGAGCACGCAGGGGACAGACACGATGGTATCACGAGACGACGATACACAGGATAAGATCGCGAGATACATCGACGAGAACCTATCAAAGGTTTTTTCCGAACTTGAAAACGACAAGATGCCGGATCAGATACTTGATCTGCTGGCGGTTCTGCGCGCACAGGACGAAGAGCGGAAGGACCAAAAGGAATGAGTTCCTCAGATCCGCGGGACGAGCTGGTAGAACACCTGCCAGCTCTACGGGCTTTTGCCCTTGGACTTACGCGCAACCGTGCCCTTGCCGATGACATGATCCAGGACACGGTACTGAAGGCCTGGAGCAATATCGACAAGTTCGAGCCAGGCACGAACATGCGCGCATGGTTGTTCACCATCCTGCGAAACACTTTCTACAGCAATCATCGCAAGCGCCGGCGCGAAGTGCCGGATATCGATAATGTATTCTCCGACAGCATGTCGGTTAAACCTGCTCACGACGGCAAGTTGCAGATGCACGACTTCAAACGCGCGTTGGATCAGTTGCCGGACGAGCAGCGCGAAGCGCTCATACTGGTCGGCGCGTCAGGCTTTTCCTACGAGGACGCCGCCGAGATGTGTGGCGTAGCGACCGGCACGATAAAAAGCCGCGTCAATCGCGCCCGCGCCAGATTGACAGAGCTTTTGGATCTCGAAGGTGAAGGGGCCATGGAGTTGACGGATTCTGTTACGATGTCCGTCGTCAGCGGTGGACCTGGGGCTGGATCATCGTAACGGGCCTTGCCTACCTGAATGGTGATCATTGCAGGTGGAAAGCCTTATTTGCCCGGCGGGCCAAGTGCTCGGGCACGACGCCTACCCAGTGCGATCATTCAAACGTCGGTTTAGCTGTCGCAAAAAGAAGGGCCATGCGGATCGCATGGCCCTTCTGTCTTGGATCATTCTCGTCGTGTTGATCGGCTGCGCCGGTGGTTGCTGTTCCGTTCGTCCCAATGCGATGGCCGCTCGATGGCGTAAGCGAATACAACGACCGCCAGCAAGGTGACGAATGAAAGCACCAGCAGCATGACTTCTACTGACATGGTGGTCTCCAATCTTGATTGCTGGCGGACCAACAATCCTGAAACGTTATAGTTTCTGGGCGGTATCGTCGCACCGACCTTCGATGGACCTTGGCCCAAGAAACACCCGGAAGCCATTTACGCCAAATTAAGGCGGGCTGCCCATAACGATCGCCATTGATGATCCGTGACGGATCGGCTCGGGACGATCAAAGATGCCAGTTGATACCATGACATTTGATTTGCCATCGGCCATGCGGACCGAGGATTGTGAAGCGCTTGATGTTTTCCTGCGCGAAAACGCTGCAAGGCCCGTGCGATTGAATGGGGCCGAGGTGCGAAAGTTCAGCGGTCAGGCCGCGCAGGTGATCGCCGCGCATCAAAAGTTTCGTCATGGAACCCCTTTGTTGGTCATCGATACGCCGTCACCCGCCTTGGAAGAGGCACTCACCCTTCTCGATCTCGCAGCAGTTCTGGAGGAGCGCGCATGACCACGCAAATTCTTGCGATCGATGATTCCCGGACCATCCGCACACTCTTGACCATGGCGCTGGAAGGGGCGGGATTCAAAGTCGTCACAGCAGTCGACGGGGTAGACGGCATTCACAAGTTCAACGAAGTGGACCCCGACCTTGTGATCACCGATGTCAACATGCCCAACAAGGACGGCTTCGGGGTGATCGAGGACATCCGTGGCGGCGAGCAGAACCGCTCTGTTCCCATTCTGGTGCTCACCACCGAAAGCGGTGCCGCACTGAAAGAACGTGCCCGGGCTGCCGGCGCCACCGGCTGGATCGTCAAACCGTTCGAAGACACATCGCTGATCGCTGTCATTCGGCGGTTGACCGGGGGCTAGTGCGACATGGACAGTGCAATTCTCGATGCGTTCTTTGAGGAATGTGAAGACCTGCTGGCAGCACTGGCCGAGGGCTTGTCTGATATGCGCGATGGCGCCACCGATGCCGAAACGGTGAACGCGGTGTTCCGGGCTGTACACTCGATCAAGGGGGCAGCGGGTGCGTTCTCGATGCAGGCGCTCGTGGGCTTCGCCCATACCTTTGAAACAGTTCTAGACGCCGTCAGATCAGGCAACCTTGAGACCGGGGATGCGCTATTGAAGGTGCTGCAGCGCGCCGGCGATATTCTTTCCGATCTCGTCGAAGCAGAGCAGACAGGTACGACGGTCGATCCTTCGCACGTCACCCCCGTTATGGCAGAACTCGAGGGATTCCTGGGCAATAAACCCGCACCGGAGGATGATTTCAGCTTCGACGCGGTCACGCTTGATTTCGCTGATGGAGCCGAAGGCAATGATTACATCACCCAATTCAAGCCGACGACAGCTTTTTACGAGTGCGGACACGATCCACTCCTCCTCATTCAGGCGCTTGCAGACCTCGGAGATATCCACGTCACCTGTGAGACCAGTGCCATTCCAGAACTCGCCGAAGACTTCGATATCAGCAGCGGATATCTGGCTTGGCGTGTCGTGGTTCGCAATCAAACCAGTGACCTTGCCATTCGCGAGGTTTTCGCATTCGTCGAAGATCTTTGCGATCTGACCATTGAGCTTGCCGATACCAACCCGGATATCGATCTCTCTGAACAGCAAGGATATGCGACCAAATTCACTGATCCAAACCCGCAATCTCCCGCCAACGAATGCCCGGCACCATCAAGGCCGCAACAGGCGCCGGCGGAGCGCCGATCGTCCTTACGCGTAGACCCCGAGCGGGTGGACCGTCTGATCAATGCAGTGGGCGAGTTGATTATCAATCAGTCAGTCATCTCTCAGCGTATTCGTGAAGCAAATCTTCCATCATCATCAGATCTTTTTTCGGACCTCGATGATTACAAACTGCTTGCGCGGGAAATTCAGGAAGGCGTCATGGCGATCCGGGCGCAGCCTGTCAGACCGCTCTTCCAGCGGATGCTACGGATCGCACGCGAGGCAGCGGAGGCAACCGGAAAATCCGTTTCAATCGTCACCGACGGCGAAATGACGGAAGTCGACAAGACCGTTGTGGAACGGCTCGGCGACCCGCTGACGCATATGATCCGGAACGCGATCGATCACGGCATCGAACTCCCGCAGGCGCGGCTTGATGCAGGCAAATCCGGGACGGGGACACTCCGACTGTCAGCCAGCCAAAAATCCGGGAATATCGTGATTGAAATCACTGATGACGGAGCTGGACTCAACCGGCCCAAAATCCGTGAGATCGCGATAGAGAAAAACCTGATAACCGCGACGACCCAATTGACAGAGCAAGAGGTCGATCACCTGCTCTTCGCGCCCGGGTTCTCGACCGCTTCGGAAGTCACCAATCTTTCAGGTCGCGGTGTTGGCATGGATGTCGTCAAGACGGCAATTGTCGAGCTCGGTGGCAAGATCGGGATCTCCAGCGTCACCGGGCAAGGAACGACATT
>Ga0207419_1000635_pt1 | contig 30234 bp, 21 predicted proteins | sample ElkSloMetagenome_4_FD_184723 | JGI IMG/M metagenome (GOLD analysis project Ga0207419, IMG submission 184723) | Hot spring microbial communities from Elkhorn Slough, Monterey Bay, USA - MD2A (version 2) | ecosystem: Environmental > Aquatic > Marine > Intertidal zone > Estuary: Microbial mat ... | reverse complement strand
TGTAACTTCCATAATTGTTATTGTTAACACTCATATCTTCAAAATCTCGCATCAGCGCCTCTTGGTTAAAAGAAAACTTAAGTAGGTTGTCTAAAATTTGCCGCAGCATATCTATATCCTCAGACATTTTAGAGCCACCTCCACCACCAGCCATGAGCGACTGTTCTAACATCTTACTAAGCTGCTTTATTTTGTTAGCCGTCTTTTTTTGTTTTTGTTGAATTGCTTTTTTTCCTTTTTGGCTTTTTGCATTAGTCTTTTCTGCATCTTCTTTCACCTCTTTAATTGACTCTAAAAGTTCTTGTTGTTCTTTCTCTATAGTCTCTTCAGTGAGCTTATCTCTCGGAATATCCATGGGCTTTCTTAAGCGCCGGTTTTCCTGCTTTAATTCATCCAGATCTTCTTTTATCTTTTTAAAATCTTCATTTAGCTCTCTCTGCTTTTCTGGATTGTTTGGTTCTTTATTGGACAGTTGTTTCTGCTTTTCTGAAAGTTCGTCTAGCTGTTTTGATACTTTCTCTGTTTTTTTCATAACGTAAAAACGCTTAGTCAACTCCAGCAACTGTTCCATACTGCGTTTTTTATTTTTATTTTGCTTGGCTAGTTCTTCTAACTTTTCTGTAAATTCTTCCTTATTAATTTTATCTTTTAGTTGTTCTAATTCTTCTAGAAGTTTTTCGTCTTTTTTTAGTTGTTCCTCATTATCCTTAAGACGTTGTTTAAGATCTTTTTTAAATGGATCTTCTTTTTGGTCTTCTTGAAATTTTTCTAAATTATCCTGAAGGTTTTTATTGAAGTTTTTCATCAGATTTTCTTGTTGTTTCTGACGCTTTAAAAACTCCTTAAACCGTTGCTTTTCATTAAAATTAAGTTGTTTTTTTTCAATTTGGGTTTTAGAAAATTCTTTTAATCTCTGATCCTGTTCTTTTAACTTTTCTATGGTTTTATCCATAGATTTTATCGTTTCGTTTTGCGACTGAAGTTGACGTTGTTCATCTTCAGAAGTTGTACGTTTTCTATAAGTAAACACTCTACTTTTGGTGCGTTTTTTGTTGTGCAGCTCATCATTATCATAAACTTCAAAGAACACATTGTAAACCACACCTGGCAGAATATCTACTTGGTTTGGGAATACGGAAACAAATTCAGCAAAGGCGGTTGTTTTAACGGGTAATGGGATCACCTTTTTAGCGTCTATTTCTTGTTCTGGATAGTAAACCAGGTTTAGCCTTGTTATACCATAATCATCCGTAACCTTTCCACGAAAATAGAGGGTCTCATCGTTAATAGAGTCCTTTTTCATATCAATGAATAATTCTGGATAGGCATCCTTAATGACATTAATACTATAGGACAAGTTTTCGTAATCTTTTAAGTTGTTATTACTGGTGGTTACAGTATAATTAAAATTGCTAAACACCTGCTTCCTTGCTTTAAATTCCGCCTCAGTACTCGCATTGAACGTTATCGTATCCTCTGCATAAATTTGCATGCTCTCGGTTGCCTGAGTTCGTGCTATCCAGGTAATTTTTGTCCCCTCTGGTACCGTAGCTGAGCCGGTACTTTTAAGAACTTCATTTGGTTTTTTAGTGTAGTTAGGGTAATCTAATTGCGTTGTAAGCTCTATAATACTTGGTGTTCTTACCACCTCTAACGCATAGCTTTTTGACACCACATCATTAGCTAAAAGCTTAAAATTTAAGGATGATTTAGGTAGTTCAAATTCATATTCAAAATTACCTTGACCTAAACTTTTTAAGAAGTAGCGTTCTTCATTGAATTGAATTTGAACATTCTCTGGTAAAACTTCACCCGCTGTTGCTATTTTTAATTTAAATGACTTATTTTCAATAGCTTGTAAATTATCATTCAGCACAAAAAATTCAAAAGGTGCGGGAGGTTCATAGGCAGTTTTATAATCTACAACCCGTTGGTAACTATCACTTATCCAATTTACCTTTCCGAAGGCATAAGAAATTAAAAAAACCAGTGCTGGAATAGCCAAAAACTTTAGATATTTAATATTCGCTTTAAAATTAATAGCGGATTGGAAAGGGATTGGAGATAAGGCCTGTGCTTTTTGCTCTATACTTGCTATAATTAAATCAGAATCGCCTAAATTCTCTTTTAATTGAAGCATGTTGACGAGTTTATCTTCAACCTCTGGAAAGTGATTACCAATATATTTAGAAGCTGTTTTAAAGTCTATACCTGTTCTTAAATTGAATAAATGCATTAACGGAATAGCGATAAACTTTATAAAAAGCGCTGCTTCAACAATGAGAAATAAAAAAAACAATACAGCGCGACTTGTAGGTTTTAGCCATAAGGTGTACTCAATAAAAAGCGTCAATAGAAAATAAAGAAGACCCGCGGAGGCAAAGAGAATACTTCCTTTTAAGAGCTCGTTTATATAATATTTTCTTATAAAGCTCTTTAATTTTTGCAGTATGTAGTTGTAATTATTCATGGACTTACTAACTTACTAAATTACAGTTTTATTTTATTTCATAATTCGTTAAATTTGGTAAGATTGTGTTAATAAAACGGTCTAACGCCTCAACGAACCGATAAATCACTGAACACTATGAAGGATTTAAAATATTTAGCCGCATTTTCCATTCCACTTGTGGCTTATGTAAGTGTAAGTCTTTTAGGTATTTGGGTATGGGCTACTCCGCTTTTTGCTTTTTTAATAATTCCTGTTTTAGAGCTTATCTTTCCTCAAGATCCTAAAAATTTAAGTACGAGCGAGACGCAAAACAAATCGTCTAAGCGTCTTTTTGATTGGTTGCTCTATCTTAATCTACCTGTTGTGTATAGTTTAGTTTTTTATAGTTTAATGTTAGTTACTACGACACCACTACAACCATACGAATTTTTCGGTCTTATGATTTCTTTAGGTATCGTTCTTGGTGTAAATGGCATTAATGTGGCACACGAACTTGGACATAGGCAAAACACCAATGAGCGTTATTTAGGCAAAGCGCTCTTATTGCCTTCCTTTTATATGCATTTTTACATTGAGCACAACTACGGCCATCACTTGAACGCCGCCACTCCAGAAGACCCTGCCACGGCAAGATATAATCAAAGCGTATATTCCTTTTGGTTAACTTCTACCATCCGGCAGTACCTCAGTGCTTGGCGTATTCAAAGTCAGTTATTACACCGCCAAAAACTTTCATTTTTTTCCTTAAAAAATGACATGCTTTGGTATACGGTTTTTCAAACTAGTTATCTTCTTATTATTTATCTGGTGTTTGGCCTCTATGGTTTGGCCTTTGCTATAGGTGCAGGTGTTATTGGTTTTTTACTTCTTGAAACGGTTAATTACATAGAGCACTACGGTTTAATAAGACGGAAAACAAATTCTGGACGCTATGAGCGCGTAAAAGAAATACACTCATGGAATTCTAACCACATTATTGGTAGAATTGTTCTCTATGAGCTTACCAGACATAGTGATCATCATTACAAATCATCTAAAAAATATCAAATTTTAGATTGTCACGAAGACAGTCCTCAGATGCCTTTTGGTTACCCAACCTCAATGGTATTAGCTATGTTACCACCGCTATGGTTTAGAATCATGAACAGGCGTATTCCCAAACAAATGCTTAGCGGCGCAACAGCTAAGGTGAGCTAGATTTGTGCTTTTTCTTTGTTCTCCCTTATTAACAAACTATCTTTGTATCCATTTAATAATTTAAAAACCTAGAATTTTTGGTTATGTCTAAAAACGTACGTGTCCGTTTTGCACCAAGTCCTACTGGGCCATTACATATTGGTGGCGTTAGAACAGCATTATTTAATTACTTATTTGCTAAGCAAAATGGTGGAGATTTTATTTTGCGTATTGAAGATACAGACCAAAATAGATATGTGGAAGGCGCAGAGGCTTATATCGTGGAAGCGCTGAATTGGTGTGGAATTCCGTTTGACGAAGGTCCGGGCAAAAATGAGTCTGTAGGTCCTTATCGTCAAAGTGAACGGAAGCATTTATACAAACACTATGCAGATGAATTAATTGCAAAAGGCAAAGCCTATTACGCTTTTGATACCACTGAACAATTAGATGCTTTAAGAAAGAACTACGAAACAAAAGGTGAGACCTTTATTTATAATTGGCATAATCGCGAAAAAGGAGAATTAGTTAATTCTCTAGTGCTTTCTGAATCTGAAGTCCAAGCTAAAATTGATGCTGGTGAAGATTATGTAATTCGTTTTAAAATGCTGGATCTCCAGAATGAGAGTTCCGACGCTATAATTTCTTCTAACGACAGTATAAGAGGTCATGTTACTTTTAAAAAAGAGATTTTAGATGATAAAATTTTATTTAAAAGCGATGGGATGCCTACCTATCACTTGGCAAATGTGGTAGATGATCATCTCATGAAGATTACACATGTTATTCGCGGTGAAGAATGGTTGTCTTCTACCCCACTACACATTGCCTTATACCAAGCTTTTGGCTGGGAAATTCCACAGTTTGCGCACCTACCCCTTATATTAAAACCAACAGGTAAAGGCAAACTAAGTAAGCGTGATGGTGATAAAATGGGCTTTCCTGTATTTCCTTTAGAGTGGACCGATCCTAAAACCAATACTGTTTCCATGGGATACAGAGAGCAAGGGTATTTTTCTGAAGCCGTTATAAATTTTTTAGTGTTTTTAGGTTGGAATCCTGGCACAGAACAAGAATTATTTAGTTTAGAGGAATTAGTTAATACTTTTGATTTAAACAAGGTTCACAAGGCTGGGGCACGTTTTGACCCAGATAAGACTACTTGGTTTAATCATCAGTACATGCAGCAACAAACAGATATAGATCTAGCGATTGCTTTCAAAGCATTACAGCCAGAATTAAAAGATATAGATAACAATTACATTGCATTGGTCGTAGGATTAATTAAAGAACGTGCTTCTTTTATACACGAATTCTGGAATTTAAGCCATTATTTTTTTCAAGCCCCCACCTCTTACAATGAAAAAGCATTAAAAAAAGCGGTTAAACCAGAGACTGTAGATTTACTAAATCAGGTATTGCAAATGGTCACCAGTACTAGAGAATTTACTGTAGATCACCTGCAATCGAAAATAAAAGGTTGGATTACCGATGAAGGCATTGGCTTTGGAAAAGTCATGATGCCGCTTCGATTGGCTTTAGTTGGTGCCTTAAAAGGCCCTGATGTTTTCGAAATTATGTTTTTAATTGGCAAAAATGAAACGGTTTTAAGAATCGATGCCTTTCTTAAAACTATTTAAATACATCCTTAAAACCCAATATTAAATCCTACTTTTACCAAAATTAAATTATGAAATATCTATTTTTCCTATTATTTACCGCGTATACCTCATTTTTTTTAACCACAAATGCCCAAACAAAAGAAGGAGCTCTAAGGGATGCAAAATTAACGGCAGAAGCCACTGTAAAATCTGATTTTGAAACCACATTAAAATATACACCTAAGGCCATTGTTGATCTCATGGGAGGTAAAGAAAGTGCTCTTAATATGATTGAAAAATCATTCCAAAGTATGGCATCTCAAAATATTTCCATTGAAAGTGTAGAAATACTTGATGTTTCTGACGTTGTTAAAGAGCAAGATCAATTTCGTTGTTTGGTAAAGGGAGAAAATCGGATAAAAGCACCAACCCAATACGCTATTTCCACCAGTTATTTATTAGGAATATACGATGAGAATAACAATCATTGGACTTTTATAGAGGCCGATAAAATAAAAAACAAAGCCGTGATGGAACAAATCTTTCCCGGCTTTAAAACACAATTTAATATTCCTGAAAATTCTATGCGCTACGAAGCTATAAAGGAATAAGCTTTTCTGATTTTAATTTTTCCTTGAGGCCTCGAAATTACCTGAACTACCGTAAAACCTTAGAAGCATAAAACCTGCACTCATTGTGTTTTAAGTGTCCTTAAAAGGCTTCAACATTTAAAAGCATAACTATATCTAATTTAGTATAAATTGAGTTAAGCGTCCTTAGCCTCAGCCACCAATAACTCATTTTTATCGTCTTTAGCTTTGTTGATGAAATTATTAACGGCCTCTGTAGATTCTAGTCCACTGTTTAACAGTACCTTCAAGGTGATTAAAACGACAAGACGTGTCCCTACTTTTTTAACTGAAGTATTAAAAAGTGGTTCTAATTCCTCATAAGTGACGTCTTTTGCCAATTCTTGAATTTCTGCCTTTGCCTTTACACGTTCCTCATCTGGTAATTTTGCAAACTTTTTACCATATTTCTGAATTACACTAATCGCCGTTCGCTTTGGTTGCGTTTGTTTAGGTGAGTTGGGTTTTTGTTTTGGTTTTTGTTTGGCCCAACTATCTCGTAAACCTACTGTTTTATTAAAAATTAATTGATCTTCTGTGGAATCCTCATCTACTGTAAAATACCCAATTCTTTGAAATTGAAAACGTTCACCTACCTTAGCTGAAATTAAACCTGGCTCAACATAAGCCGTTTTTACTTTTAAAGAATTTGGATTAAGGAAATGAAGAAAGTCTTTTTCCTTGTCATTATCTGGTGACTCGTGACTAAACAAACGGTCATACTCTCTTACTTGAACCTTTTTTGCGTGGGAAACTGATACCCAGTGTAAGGTGCCTTTTATTTTTCTTTCAGTATCTTTTGAATAGGTGCAGTGCACTTCTACAATTTCACCCTGGTCGTTTTTTATAACGTCTTCCGCTTTTATAATAAAGGCATTCTTCAATCTTACTTCTCCACCTAACTTTAATCTAAAAAATTTGTTTCCAGCTTGTTCTTTAAAGTCTTCTTTTTCAATATAAATTTCACGTGAAAAAGGTATTTCTCTAAAGCCTGCTGCGACATCTTCCTGATTATTTTCTGCTTCTAACCATTCTGTTTTGTCTTCAGGATAATTGGTAATAACAATTTTCAGAGGATTTAATACAGCCATTACCCTATTGGCGGTTTTGTTAAGATCTTCTCTTATACAAAACTCTAAAAGTGAGACATCTATAATATTTTCGCGCTTTGCTACACCAACTTTGTCAATAAATTGTCTTATAGATTTTGGGGTATAACCTCGTCGTCTCAAGCCTGATATTGTTGGCATTCTTGGATCATCCCATCCAGCAACAAAGCCTTCTTCGACGAGCTTTAACAATTTGCGTTTACTCATTACCGTATAACTTAAATTTAAACGGGCAAACTCTCGCTGCTTTGGTAGCAAAGGCAAATCTTTGGCTGCATAATTGTAAACACAGGTTTTAAACCAATCGTATAGTTCTCTATGTGGTTTAAATTCTAAGGAGCAAAGACTGTGCGACACTTGCTCTATATAATCGCTTTCACCATGAGTCCAGTCGTACATAGGGTAAATACACCAATCATTACCTGTTCTATGATGAGCTTTTTTTAATATGCGATACATAATTGGGTCGCGCATGAGCATGTTAGGATGCTGCATATCTATTTTGGCTCTTAGAATATGCGCACCTTCTTCAAATTCGCCAGCTTTCATACGCTCAAATAAATCTAAATTTTCTGCTACAGATCTATTTCTATACGGTCCATTTATACCAGGCTCTGTAGGACTTCCTTTTTGTTCTGCCATAGCATCGGAAGATTGCGAGTCTACATAAGCTAAACCATCTTTTATCATTAAAATAGCCCAATTATATAACTGCTGAAAATAATCTGAAGAATACAATTCATTGGCCCAAGAATAGCCTAGCCAAGATATATCGCGCTTAATGGCATCTACATAAGCTTGTTCTTCTTTAACTGGGTTGGTATCATCGAACCTTAAATTTACTGGTGCCTTGTATTTTTCTCCTAACCCAAAGCTTATACCAATAGCTTTGGTATGACCTATATGTAAAAAACCGTTAGGTTCTGGCGGAAAACGAAATCTCAATTGGTCTTTGGGTAGTCCGTTTGCAAGATCTTCTTCTACAATATGCTCAATAAAATTGAGAGGTTTTGATGTGTCTGACATTTCTAAAAATTAAAATGTAAAATTACATAAATTGTCGTATTATTTTGCTGTTTTACATGGCCGATACCATTGACTCTTCTATTTTTGTATTATGGGAATCATTAAAGTTGAAAATATTAAAGTGTTTGCTCACCACGGTTGCTTAGATGAGGAAACTATAATCGGTAGTGATTATCGCGTAGATCTTTCTGTAACAGCCAATTTAAGGTCTTCTTCAAAATCTGATGATTTAAAAGATACTGTAGATTACGTTTTTTTAAATAAGGTGGTTAAAGAAGAAATGGCTAAGCCATCTAATTTATTAGAACATGTTGCACAGCGCATTATTGATAGAGTTTTAACAGAAGATCAGTTGGTAAAAGAAATTACCGTAAGTGTAAGTAAGATTAATCCTCCTATAGGTGGAGATGTAAGCCAGGTTACTATAAAACTAACAGAACAGCGAAAAATATAAGTTTTATGGTTTAAAAAACTAATAATTTATATATTTGCTCAAGCTATAAAATCGCAGTAGTTATATAACATAATGGCGTCTTGGCCGAGTGGTTAGGCAAAGGTCTGCAAAACCTTGTACAGCAGTTCGAGTCTGCTAGACGCCTCTTAAGTCCTTAATTTTTTTAATTAAGGACTTTTTTTTTGTTTGAATTAATTACCAGGTGCTACTTTCTCAATTTGTTCCTTACCCTTTTCATAGACCTTAGGGAATAAACCTTGTATCAATAATAGAATGCCAAAACCCAATATAACCAAGGCTATAATTTTCTTCGTTTTAAAAATTAATCTGGGTTTTAATTTACTCTTAAGTCGCTTGGCTGCTGCAATTTTAAATAGATCGGCGATAAAATAAGTGATTAACATGGTAATAATAAATACCATAGTTCCGTTTTCTGAAGTTGTTAAGGATGTACCAATTACGATAAATCCAACCCAGCCTACTAGCACACCGATATTTATAAAGTTGAGTAAAAATCCTTTAATAAACAATTTACCGTAATGCCTTTTAGGAATATCTACATTATGATATTCTTTAACAATAGACCTAAACGATTTTGCTGTTTTAACAAATGAAATGATACCGTAAGCAATAAGTAAAACCCCACCAAATATTAAAAAATTAGGATCGTCCTTTATTTTATCTACTAATTTGTTAGTACTAAAAAAGGCTACGGCTATAAATAAAATATCTGCAAGGATTACCCCAAGATCAAAAATAACAGCGCTTTTAAAACCTTTGGTTGCTCCAGTTTCAAGCAAAACAAAAAATACAGGACCAATGGTAAAGGCAAGGATAAGTCCAAAAGGTATGGCTGTTAAGGCATCATCTAGCATTGAAACGTAGTTGCTTTTTTACAAATGTAAAAAAGTCTAAGGAATTACATGCGTTTTATAGTACCACCAATGACTTTAGATTCTTCAACAGATTTTGGGTTTCCGTAAAGATAAATATTTCCACCCGCTTTAATGCCTGCTTTCACTACCTCTGTAGCATAAACATAGGCTTCTCCACCAGCATTAATATCTATATCTAATATTTCTGAAATTAAGTCTTTAGCATTTAGCTCTCCACCTGTATAAATGGTTGTGTTTTGGTATTTAGTAGATCCTGTAATATTTATAATACCACCGGTAACGGCTCTGCAATTAACATAAGTTGATTTGACGTTAGCCGTAATTTCTGCACCTTCCTGAGTCTTAAAATCTATTTCGTATTGATCTATGATAGATTTCACTTCTACCATAGCACCTTCATTAGCGTCAATGACATCGACCTGCTTATAATATAAAACAACGACCGTATCTTCACCACCGTAAATATTACTGATATTCATCCTAATTTTAAGCTTTCCGTTACGGTTTACAACTTGCACGTCATCTTTATGCGAGCCAGATATCTCAACTTTATTTTGATCTGAGGCCTTCATCTTTAAGTTAATTCGGTCAAATACTTTTACTTCTGAAAATTCGCCAACCGTTTGCTCTAGTTTATCTTGAGCGTTTAATGATAAGGCTATAAAACAAAGGGATATAATTAAAATTCTTCTCATTTATTTTAGGTATTATAATTATTGTAAATACAATAGTATTATCAAATTTAAGATTCTTTTGGGTGTCCTAGCAAGTAAAAGTCAAGATGCTTTTTAACTAAATCTGTATTTTTTACTTTAACAATAACCTCATCACCCAATTGATATATTTTATTAGACTTTTTACCTACCATGGCATAATGGTCTTGATCAAAATAATAATGATCATCGGTCATATCTCTAACACTTACCATGCCTTCACACTTATTCTGTATAATTTCAACATAAATTCCCCAATCTGTAACACCAGAAATAACACCTAAAAATTCTTCATCTTGGTGGTCTTGCATAAATCTAATCTGCATGTATTTTATGGAGTCGCGCTCTGCTTTAGTAGACAAATATTCCATATTACTAGAATGGCGGCACTTTTCTTCATAAATATCTTCACTAGCTGAGTTTCCGCCATCTAAATAGTGTTGTAGTAAGCGATGTACCATAACATCGGGATAACGTCTTATAGGTGATGTAAAATGCGTGTAGTAATCAAAGGCTAAACCATAATGACCAATATTATGAGTCGTGTACTCAGCTTTACTCATAGTACGAATGGTTAAGGTGTCTACTAAATTTTGTTCTTTTTTACCTACTACATCTTCTAATAAACGATTTAAAGAAGTGGCAATTTGGTTACTGTCTTTAAAATTAAGTTGATGACCAAAGCGTCCCACAATATTTTGTAGTTGTGCTAATTTTGCTTCATCTGGTTCATCATGAACACGATAAACAAATGTTTTTTTAGGGTTTTGCTTTCCTATAAATTCAGCGACCTTTTTATTAGCTAACAACATAAATTCTTCAATAAGTTTATTAGCCGCCTTACTAGATTTAAAATATACACCAACCGGATTTGCGTCTTCATCGAGGTTGAATTTTACTTCGACCTTATCAAAAGAAATAGCGCCAGAACGCATACGTCTACTGCGCATTTTTTTTGCTAGTTCATTTAAGGTTAAAACTGCTTTTGCTATGCCTTCAGTTGTATGATAAGATGTTCCTGATAATGCTACCTTCTCTGGAATTTGAGTTTCTATAGTTGAGGATGATGACAATTGAAACTTAGGATTATTTTCAATAATAGCCTGGGCTTCCTCGTAAGCAAATCTTGCATCAGAATAGGTTACGGTTCTACCAAACCATTGCTTTTTTATTTCGCATTTATCATTCATTTGAAAAACTGCCGAAAAGGTATACTTTTCTTCATTAGGCCGTAACGAGCAAGCCCCATTAGATAAACGTTCTGGTAACATAGGTACAACGCGATCAACTAAATAAATAGAGGTGGCCCGTTCATAGGCCTCTTCGTCTAAAACAGTATTTGGTTGCACGTAGTGCGAAACATCTGCAATATGTATTCCTATTTCGTACCAACCGTTATTCAAAATTTTAAACGACAAAGCGTCATCAAAATCTTTGGCGTCTTTTGGATCTATAGTAAAGGTAAGCACATCACGCATGTCGCGACGTTTAGCAATTTCTTCTTTAGTAATAGAAATGTCTAGCTTATTGGCGTAGGTTTCTACCTCTTCTGGAAATTCTGCAGGTAAACCGTATTCTGCTAAAATAGAATGAATTTCTGTGCTGTGTTCACCTGGTTTTCCTAGAACTTTAATTACCTCACCAGAGGGTGAATCTGCTTTCTCAGGCCAATCGCTTAATGCTACTAAAACTTTATCGCCATCGTCTGCCTTTTTTGTTTTATTAATGGGTACAAAAATATCGGTATACATTTTAGAACTATCTGGCACGACAAATGCAAAATTCTTATTATCCTGTATTTGTATGGTACCAACATATTCTGTTTTGGCACGATTTATAATATTAACAATCTCGCCTTCCTGCTTGCCACGATGTTTTCTTTTGTAGGCATAGAATTCTACCTCATCACCATCTAAAGCTTTATTTATATTATTTGATGCTATAAAAATATCATCTTCAAAGTCATCACTTATAACATAACCATTCCCTTTGGAAGACATATCTAAAATGCCTTTGTAATAAGTAGTAGTAATTATGGCTTTGTACTTACCGCGATCTTCTTCTTCAATTTCTTTTTTAGCTTTTAATTGCTGTAAGGTTTTGATGATTTGATTTCTGCTATTAGCATCGTCTACTTTAAGTTGAGCAGCAATTTGCTTGTAATTAAGAGCTTTATTGCGATTCTTCTTAAGAATATTAAGAATTTTATTAGAGAGATTTGAAATTTTATTTTTTTTAGATGTTTTCTTTTTACGTTTTGCCATTATGGTATTTTCATTATCCAAGTTTAAAGCAACTTGTCATCGCTTTTATAAAACTTAATACTAATTGGATGTGAAGTTATTAAGTACTTCTACAAAGCTACGTTATAAATATTAAATTATGTTTACGGAAAGTTAAATAAACAAAAAAGAGCTGCAATGCGCAGCTCTTTAAATAATCCTCTAACAACGGGATATAAAATGATTAATAGCAATTCAAATTTAAGCTGTTGTAAACAGTATTGCAATACTCAAATTGAGTATTTTATAAAAGCTAAATCAGTTGTCAACAATTATATATACTATTATCATTTTTCTTTTAAATTTTAAAAAATAAATAATGATTATTATAGTATGTTAATTACTACGATAACTTTTATATGTATTATTTTGATAATTGAAAAATCACAATTTATCAGGTTTTAACTAACATATATTTTGAACTTAAATATCTGGAAAATAAGATCAATTAAATTTCTATTAACAGCTGTTGATATCTATTGTTGATATAAAAACGGTATAAATTAATTTAAAAAAACTGTTTATTGGAGTAAAATTTATGTTCACAACTATGTACTAAAAAATGATTTAAATATTTGCTCATTTAAATTTAATTCTTGCTTGAAAAATTATATCTATTTTCCTAATTATTATTTTAAATAGTTTTGAACAGTTATTAACAAGTCGTGAGTCCATCTATTAACCAACTTTAATTATTCGTAAATTTGTGTCATCACAAAAAATACAACTTATGACTATTTCTATTGGTAACGATCACGCAGGTCCAGAATATAAATTTGCAATTGTAAAACATTTACAAACTAAAGGATTCTCAGTAAATAATTATGGTACAGATGACACAGATAGTGTAGATTATCCAGATTTTGTTCATCCTGTTGCTAAAGATGTTGATAAAGCGCAGGTTAATTTTGGAATTTTAATTTGTGGTAGTGCTAATGGTGTAGCAATGACAGCAAATAAATATAACAATGTAAGAGCTGGTGTTTGCTGGACAAACGAAATTACAGAACTTACAAGACAACATAATGATGCCAATATAATTTGTATACCCGCAAGATTCACTTCAATTCCTCAGGCCATTAAGATGGTAGATACCTTTCTTGAAACTGAATTTGAAGGAGGTCGTCATAAAAAACGCGTAGATAAGATCTCAGCCACATGCTAAACATATGAGTCACCAACACTCACATCACCTAGCAAGGGATATTAATGGTAGGAACTTACTTATCACTATTATTCTAAATATTTTAATTACAGCGGCACAGATTATAGGTGGCTTGATGTCTGGTAGTTTATCCCTATTAAGTGATGCGCTCCACAACTTTAGTGATGTGTTATCCTTACTTATTAGTTTTATAGCTAATAAACTGGTTAAAAAAAAGGCTTCATTTAGTAAAACTTTTGGATATAAGCGAGCTGAAATTTTAGCAGCTTTTATAAATGCTTCCACCTTAATCATTGTCGCTATTATATTAATTAAGGAAGCTGTAATGCGCTTTTTAAATCCAGAAACTATTACTACTTCATTAGTTATATGGTTATCTATAATTGCTATTTTAGGTAACGGATTTAGTGTCTTATTACTGCGGGCTAACGCCAATAAGAATATGAATATTAAGAGTGCTTATTTGCACTTGTTAACAGATATGTTGGCTAGTATAGCTGTATTGGTAGGCGGTTTATTAATGAAATATTACCAAATGTATTGGGTAGATAGTTTGTTAACCTTACTTATAGCGTTATACCTAATATGGGTAGGTTTAGATTTGCTTAAATCTTCTACAAAGATGCTAATGCTTTTTACGCCAGATCGCATTGATATTTCTGAGCTTGTTCAAAAAGTAAACCAGTTACCTCAAGTTAAATTACTTCATCATGTACATATCTGGAATTTAAGTGACGATGAACTGCATTTGGAAGCTCATTTAGATTTGAATAACAATATAACCATGGCAGAATTTAATAGGGTATTGTCTAAAATTGAAGCTATTTTACGTAATGATTACCATATAAATCACGTAACTATACAACCTGAGTTTAATAAAGCAGATCCTAAATCTATAATTGTACAAGACTAATGTTAACTATTACAACCAAAGCTTTTAAAGACCTTGATTTAGAGGAGTTATATAAACTGTTACAATTACGCTCAGAAGTTTTTGTAGTAGAACAAAATTGCGTTTATCAAGATATCGATGACAAAGATCAAAAAGCCTTACATGTAATGGGTTTTGTTAATAGTGAAATGGTGGCTTATACCCGGATATTTGCTGCAGGAGATTATTTTAAAGAAGCCAGTATTGGCAGAGTGGTGGTAAAAGATAATGTTAGAAATTTAGGTTATGGTTACGACATTATGAACGCTTCTATTGAAGCCATTTATAAAAATTACGGGTCATCAAAAATTAAAATATCTGCACAGACTTATTTAAATGATTTTTACGAAAATTTAGGTTTTAAACCTATAGGTGAAAGTTATTTGGAAGACGGAATACCGCATATAGCTATGATAAAAACATAAAAAAAAGATCTACTGAAAGCAGATCTTTTTTAACTAACTAAACTAAATATTAAACTTTCTGAAAAAAATTACTCTTTCATGAGTTTAAAACTCTTACCACTTTCTAATCTTAATAAATAAACACCTTGTTTAAAATTAGAAATATTAATACGCTCATTATTTTTAATTTTTCCTCGTAGCACGTCTTTACCAAGTATATTGTACAAAACAAAATTTTCTTCTGTAGTTATTCCTACCACAGAAAAATAATTAGATGCGGGATTGGGATATAAATTAATTTCTTTTGATGCCTTTATTTGTTTTGAATAATTATTATTCACTTCCTGTGCATAACATACATTCAGAAAACCACTTATAAACAATAAAAGTAAAGTTCGTTTCATAGTTAAAGTAAATTGCGTTATGACCTCTAAATTAGACAAATGAAGTTAAAAAATAGATGATCTACATAAATATTCGGTAAAATACAATATATTTTAACATATTAGAGATAATATATTTTTTTTAACGACTTAAGCGCAATATATATGGTGGTATGGTGGTGCTATAAACCTTTAAAATTAGTTAAGCATATGATTCTAATTTTAATCTTTTTTCACAATTTTATCGATTACGATCTCAACACGTTTATCTAATTCTGGCGGGCCACCAAGAGGATACTTATGTTTTTGTCCTTTGTATTTCATACGGTAACGTCGCACACCTTTTTTGGCTAAATAGTCATAGATATATTTTGCTCTAGCAAAAGACAAATTGCGTTTTTTTGTTTTGCGGTCTACCGCATCTCTAGTACCATAGGTACAACACACATGCCCTTCAATAGTAAAAAAGATATCATCTCGTTCTACTAAAATTTCAGCTAGCGTGTCTAAATATTTCATAGACTTTGGGGTTAAATAACTATAACCCATTCTAAAAATAAGGTCATTTACAATAATATGTTCGCCTTCTTTTAATTGGCCAAGTAGACGTTCTTCTACAGTTAAATCTTCTGGCTTTACTTCTGGTACCTCGGTAGTTTCTACAATTTCTTTTTTAGGAACAGCTGGGGTTACTATAATTTCTACTTTACGATTTAAACCTCTTATTTTATTAAGGTTAGTTTCTTTTACAATGTTAAGAAGTATCTCACCTTTTCCATCAACATTAGTAATTATTGAGTCGTTTATACTTTGATGGGTAAGAACGTTTTTTATGGCATCGGCCCGTTGCTGAGATAAAACCATGTTATAAGAGTCGCTGCCTCTATCATCACAAAATCCAAATATGGCTATTTTCTGAATGCTATCTGTATCAATTTCTGAAATAAAAAGAAGCAAACGGCTTTTTTCAGTTTCAGGAATTACATACTTATCGGTTTCAAAATATACCTGATGTTTTTTAGTATTTTGGGAATAAACAAGCTGTATACAAAACAGAAATATGTAGGTTAAACGTTGCATATAAGCAATTATTTAGACGTATAAATTAATATAAAATAAAATCATCTCAAAATTTTAGCATATTCTACAGGTGTATTAAGTAATTCAATAGCCTTTAATATTTCTATGTTATTGGCCATGTAGTATTCATATAAACCTTCGCTATAAAAGTACCGTTTAATGATTTCGTCTGTTAATAGTCCTTTTAGTTGTGTCTTATTTTTGGATAGAGCAGTAAATTTGTAATCGCGGAATTTTTTCTTCAATTCGTTAATGTCTTTCACTATTGAAGCACTAAGAATTTCGTCTTCTGCGGTGGTTAGTACCTCATCTAATTTTTCTTCAGTCTGTGTTTCAAAATTAAAATTATTGGCTTTAAGATAGTTTTTAAAGTCATTGAAGTGTTTATCGGTAAATTTAAAGTTCTCTAAATTTTTTACCTTGTTGTCGTAATAAAATTTTGTGGCATAGTTAAAAATATAATTTTCATCTAAGATCGCATTAGTAATAGCATTTTCCCCTAGGTGCTCTATCTTAATATCTGGTACAATTCCGCCTCCATCATAGACTAAGCGTCCATTCTTAGTTTTAAACGTATTATAATCGTCTTTATCAATACGAATAGCATTACCATCATCATCTCTATTCCAATAATCTAAAGCTTGTATGCAACGCCCAGATGGTGTGTAATAGCGTGATATGGTAATTTTCATTTGTGTACCATAGGTTAAGGGCTTAGGTCGTTGTACCAGTCCTTTACCAAAACTTTTGGCGCCCATAATTACGGCACGATCCAAATCTTGTAGGGCACCAGAAACAATTTCACTAGCCGATGCGCTTCTACTATTAATTAAAATAACAAGCGGTATTTCTGTATCCATAGGCTCTTGCCTTGTATAGTAGGATTTGTTGTATTTTTTTACTTTAGATTTGGTGGTGACTATGAGTTGATTTTGTGGCACAAACAAATTAGTAATATTTACTGCCTCACTAAGTAAGCCTCCTGGATTATCCCTGAGATCTAGAATGAGTTGTGTAGCACCATTATTCTTTAACGATTGTAAGGCCAGCGCTGTTTCCCTGTAAGCGGTATTGGTGAATTTTCTTAGAACGATATAGCCTGTTTTGTCATCAATCATATCGTAATGTGGTACAGCTTTTATTTCTAGAGACTCTCTAGTAATTGTCACTGTATTAATTTTTCCTTGGCGTTTATAAGTAATAGCTACTTTAGAACCTGCACCACCTTGTAGAAGGTTAGCGGCATCGTCTTTAAAACCAGCAATAGGGACATTATCCACTTTTATAATTTCATCACCGGCTTTAAGCCCTGCCTTATCTGCAGCATAATCTTTATAAGCCTCCACGATTACTAGTTTATCTTTTAGAGTGAGCACTTTGGCACCAATTCCGGTATAATCGCTAGAATTATTAATTCTAGATTGTTCTACATCTTGTTCGTTGTAAAACTGTGTGTAAGGATCAAGCTCGTCTAGCATGCTTTTTATAGCAGTATCCATAAGTTCGGCAGGATTGGTCTCATCTACATAATTCATGTTTAATTCTTTAAACATGGTAGTAAAAATTTCAATCTGTTTAGCGATTTCAAAAAAATCATTTTTAAAAGCCGTTGTACTTAAGAAAAGTAAAACAGCACAAACAGAAATAAGAGTATTTTTATGAATTAGCTTTTTCATGGTCTTGAGTTTTAGCTAAAAATTTTTTTATTAATAACGGCATGCATGCGTTAATCTCAGCAAAAGTTGTGCCCTTATGGCTAAGGTATAAAATCATTAACGCATAAGAGGCGGAATCATTGTTAAAATGACAGGGTTTTTGAAGCCTGTAAGACTCTCTTAAAAGTCGTTTAATTCTATTTCTAGCTACAGCAGATTTATGCAATTTTTTACTTACAGAGAAAGCCGCTTTCATAGCGGCGTTGTCCTTAGGGGTAGTTTTTATATAGATTAATTTTAGTGGAAATACAGAAACAGTTTTGCCATTTTTAAACAATTGTTCTATGGTTTTTCTACTTTTTAGCTTATCTTTTTTACTTAATTTATATATTTTCATAATTCATATTACAGACAAGTATAGTTAAAATTTACCTATGATATATATCATATTTTAAATCCTTTGATATAAGTAAATTACAGATTGTTAATTAATATTCATACCTATTATGGGCCGTTTAGACGTAAAGCACTTAGTTAAAACCAAAGATAAAGCATTATACATACACCATTTGGTAAAAGACTTGGAGGCCTTAGATATGATGCTTAAAAATGATCTTATAGAGAAGAGCCCCATACGAATAGGCGCTGAACAAGAACTTTGTCTTACCTCTAAAGACTTTTTTCCGAAGGATAATAATGTAGAACTTTTAGAGGCTATTAATGATGAACATTTCACTACAGAAATAGGTAAGTATAATATTGAAATCAATTCGGATCCCTTATTGCTACAGGATGAGTGTTTTAGCGATTTAAAGCAGCAATTAGCAACATTAATAGAAAAAACAAAAAAAATTGGAGAGCAGTACGATACTAAAATTATACTAACAGGCATACTACCAACCTTAAGGTTAAAACATATTTCGCAAGATTACATGACCGAGATGCCTAGGTATTTTGTATTAAACGAATCGCTTAAGTCCTCACGACAACAAAGTTTTAATATTCATATAAAAGGCGTAGACGAACTCAATTTATATCACAATTCTGTTATGCTAGAAGCTTGTAACACAAGTTTTCAAATGCATTTACAAATTCCACCAAACGAATTTGTTGAACGTTATAATTGGGCTCAGGCCATCGCAGGGCCTGTTCTTAGTTGTTGTGTAAATTCACCAATACTATTTGGCAGAGAATTATGGTCTGAGACCAGAATTGCATTATTTACCCAAAGTATAGATACGAGAAAAAATACATTTATTTTCAACGAAAAATTATCCCGCGTAAGTTTTGGCGAAAAATGGGAATCTGGGGATGTCAGCCGTATTTTTAAAGATCATATCTCTAGATTTAGAAGTCTGTTAACCTCAGATAATCACGACGACAGTTTAGAGCGCTTAGAAAATGGTGCTATTCCAAAATTAAAGGCCTTACAACTGCATAACGGAACCGTTTACAAATGGAATAGAGTCTGTTACGGCGTTGGTGGCGGAAAACCCCATTTAAGGATTGAGTGCAGATATATCCCTTCTGGACCCACATTAACCGATCAAATTGCCAATATGGCATTCTGGGTAGGCTTAATGATGAATACTTCTGAAAAGTATAAGAATATTCACCACAAAATGGAATTTAAGGATGTTAAGGACAACTTCTTTAAAGCCTCAAGAAGCGGAATGCAAACACAATTTAAGTGGCTCAATAAGTTAGTGACGCCTAAAGATCTAATTCTAGAGGAACTTTTACCCCTTGCAGAAGAGGGGCTAATAGAGGCTAAAATATCTAAAGAGGAGATATCTAAATATTTAGGAATAATAAAAAACAGAGTTCTTAGACATAATGGTTCTGAGTGGCTGGTTAACAACTTTAGATATTTACAACATAACAAAACTAATTTTGAGGCCTTACAGCAAATTACAGCCTCTATGCATAAATATCAACTTACAGATACCACCATAGACCAATGGCCTAATTTTTCTAAGGACAGCCATCTGCTTGAGGATAAAGACCGCATTGTAAAACATAACATGATTACTAAGATTTTGTTAGTAGAGCAATCGGATAGTTTGGAGTTGGTTTCAAATATTATGAAATGGAACAACATTCATCACGTTCCTGTCGTTAATAATAAGAAGTTATTAACGGGTTTACTTACCTGGACAGATATTATTCAACTTAGTGATAAGGACCTGTCTTTAAAAGTGAAAGATGTTATGACTAAAAAGGTCTTCACCATCTCACAAGAAGCACCCTTGGAGGATGCCAAGAAAATAATGCAAAGCAAAAAAATCAATTGTTTACCAGTAGTTAGAGATAAAGAATTACTGGGAATAATAACCTCAAATGATATTTAAATGCCCCAAACCGAAGAACAAATCATTCAAAACCGTACTGTTGTAAAATCTCGCGTATTTCATCATATCAATACTGAAGAATCAGGACCTATAACTGTTTTTTTTGGTGGTATTCACGGTAATGAAAAAGCAGGAGTTTACGGTTTAAATAACTTTTTTAAAGAGGTGGAGGCCTCGGATTTTAAAGGTGAGATTTTTGCCGTACACGGCAATATTAAAGCTTTAGAATCTAATAAGCGATTCCTAACTTCAGACCTCAATCGTATGTGGACCAGCGCACAGATTGACGATTTAGAGCGTAAATCGGACTTAAACGAAGAACAACAAGAACAGGAAGAGATTTTACATCTTATTACTCAAATTTTAAACAGGTCTACAGATCAACCCATTTACTTTATAGATTTACACACCACTTCCAGCAAATCCTTACCCTTTATTACCATCAATGACGCCTTAATAAACAGGAAATTTTCGAGGTGTTTTCCAGTACCAGTAGTTTTAGGAATAGAAGAATACCTAGAAGGTCCTTTACTGAGTTATTTAAATAAAAAGGGCTATGTTTCTCTTGGTTTTGAGGCAGGCCAACACACGGACCCCGAAGCTATAAAGAACTGCGAAGCGTTTATAAGCTTAGTGTTGCACCATACAGGAAATTTTAAAAATTTAGATCAAGATAAAATAGAGCGTTGTGAGAATCATTTAAAAATGGCTTCAGAATATATCAATTCCATATATGAAGTGATTCACAAGCATCATATAAAATCTGAAGAGAATTTTAAGATGGTTGACGGCTTTAAAAGTTTTCAAAAAATTAGAAAAGGAACGCTTATCGCCTATTCCAATGGTGAAAAAGTTTTGGCTGAGCAAACGGCAATGCTATTTATGCCATTATATCAGAAATCAGGTAACGACGGATTTTTTATCATAAAAAATATCCCCAAATTTTTTCTCAAACTTTCTGAAATCTTAAGAATACTAAAAGCCGATACCCTATTAACATGGCTTCCAGGTATTACCTGGTATGACAAGAGAAACGGGGTTTTAAAAGCTAACCTAAAAATTGCAAAATTCTTAACGGTCTCTATTTTTCATTTGTTTGGCTATAGAAATAAGGAAATTGGTAAGACCGAACTGCTACTTTATAATAGAGAACGTGTTTCAAAGACATCATTGTACCACTCAACCTCTTGGTGCAATTAAAAAAGTCCGCTATGGTTAGCAGACTTTTTTAATGGTTATATTAATGATGTTATTACTGTTTAACTTCTAAAGTATTATTATCACTGTTAATATCAGCCATCATTGAGGACGGATCAATTTTTACTGAACGTACCGCTTTTTCAGTATTAAAAGTATAAGTAGGATACGCCCAAGCCCAATCTTTAATTATTGTGGCATCGGTTGGTTTTTCGCCCCGCATCATTTGCAAAGGAATATAAAAATCTTCCTCAGAGCCATCGATATAAGTAACTCTAAGATCTATAGGCATTGGCATAAGACCAATACGCTCTAACGTCACCGAGTTGCCATCTATAGATTGTACGGCGTAATCTATGGTGTTTGTAGTTTGAGCAAAATCAATAAGATACCAGTCTAATTCAAAATCGGTAACATATTCTGCCGTCCTCACAATGTCTAGAGGTGTTGGGTGTTTAAAAGCAAAATCATTATAGTATTTTTTTATAGTCTTTGCTAGATTTTCGGCTCCGATAATATAGCCTAACTGGGCTATAAATACAGCTCCTTTACTATAGGCAGCTGCACCATAAGCGCTATTGTATGCATAACGATCTGCGTGGGTAGTTAAGGGTTGCTCGTAGCCAGATTTAGCTAAAGCTATATAACCTCTGTAAGACCGTTCGAGGGGGTTTTTAGAAGGTTTTTCAGAAATTTCATTTTCAGCCAAAGTAGAAATATAACTTGTAAAACCTTCATCCATCCACTCGTGTTTTGCTTCATTGGTAGCTAAAAGAAACTGAAACCACGTGTGTGCTAATTCATGGGCGGTAACGCCTACTAAGCTTCCCAAACTACGCTTGCCAGTTATTAAAGTACACATGGCATATTCCATACCTCCATCTCCACCTTGAATAACAGAATATTGTTTGTAGGGGTATGGACCAATATGTGTGCTGAAATAGTTCATAAGCTCAGCTGTTTTGGGCTGTAACGTTTTCCAATTTTCCAAATACTTATCTTCTAAAGTACTTTTATAATAAAAGTGTAACGTTGGTCCATCAGGCATCTCATAAGTATCATGAAAAAAATTAGGATCTGCTGCCCATGTAAAATCATGAACGTTAGGCGCCTTAAAACGCCATATTTTTTTTCCTTTTTTAGTTTCAGGTTCACCTTGAAGATAGCCTGTACCACCGACAACGAAATTTTCATCTATGGTTAAAGTAACATCAAAATTGCCCCAAACTCCGTGAAATTCTCTGCCTATATAAGGATCGGCGTGCCAACCTTCAAAATCATATTCGGCCAGTTTAGGATACCACTGCGTCATAGATAAGGCAACACCTTCTTTGTTATTTCTTCCAGAGCGTCTTATTTGTACAGGAACCTGCCCATTAAAATCCATTTTAAAAGTCACCTTTTCACCTGGTTGAATCGGTTGATCTAAAGATACTTCGAGCACCGTTCCGGCAACTTCATATGTAAGTGATTTTCCATTTTGAGTAAGTTCATTAACCTTAATAAAGCCTATTTCATCTTCGTTTAATTTACTAATGCGGTCACCAACTCTGTAATCGGGGTCTTTGATGGTGCGCGAACGCACATCCATTTCACTTCCTGGCTGAAAAGCGTTAAAATATAAATGGTAATACACCCGATTAAGCACATCTGGTGAATTATTGGTATAAACTAAGGTTTGTTCACCTGAAAAATTATAATTCTCAACATTCATGTTAATATCCATCTTATAATCTACATGCTGCTGCCAGTAACCTTTATTATTATTTAAGTTTGAAGGCTTAGGCTGCGCTGTAGCACCATAAGCGTAAACACTAATGATGAAAAGAGTAGCTAATTTTAAAAATTTCATTTTATTTTGTTTTTGAAGCAATAATTAATGCATTAAATGCATTGGCTATTCTACCAGATTTAGATAATTCAGCAAAAGGTCTTACATCTGAAGCATCACCACCAACAACAACTTTGTTGCTTAGTGCTAAACCCGATTGAAGAATAACATCTTTTACCTGTGCAGCTGATAATTTAGGGTAATAAGATCTTATTAATGCGGCAATTCCTGCAACTGCAGGAGCTGCCATAGAGGTACCACCTTTAGAGTCGTATTCGTTTTCTGGTGTGGTTGAGTAAATACCAGAACCTGGTGCAAAAATATCAACGTTTTTCTTACCGTAATTTGAAAAACCAGATACCATTTTAGAGCCGTAAGAATTGGTTAAAGAACCTACTCTTATGTAGGTGTCTGAAACCTCATCATAATTCACATTATCATCTGGGAAATTTGGTTCGGTATCTACATCTTTGCTATCGTTACCCGCAGCATGGACAAAAACAACATCGTTATCGGCTGCGTATTTAATAGCATCTCTTACCCAATCACTATGTGGTGAAAAAGATTTACCAAAACTTCCATTAATCACCTGCGCACCGTTGTCTACAGCGTATCTTATGGCTAAAGCGACATCCTTGTCATATTCATCACCGTTAGGTACGGCTCTTATGGCCATAATCTCAACATTATTGGCAACGCCATCCATGCCAATGCCATTATTTCTTTCAGCTGCAATGATACCTGCTACATGTGTTCCGTGAGACTCTGATTTCTTTACAGGTTTAACATTGCCATCACCATAACCTGTATCTGTAATATCATCAACATCGTCTCCTGTTGTTCTTCCATTAAAATCTGGATTTAAATTATAGTTTAAACGATCGTTAATATCTGTTAGTAAGTTATTTAATTCGGTTTTTGCCTCCGATAGAGACAATCCGTTGGCATTTATCTGCTGAGCGATCTGCTTAGATTGCTTCAAAGCTGAATCATCGGTTTCAATAGCTTTAACTTCTTCTAAAGTATAGTCTGATTTATTGAGATGTTCAGAAATAGCAGCATCGGCATTATTTACAGCGTTGGCTATTTGCTCGTATTGTGTTTTACGACCCATCCATTTTTCGCGCTCAGATTCTAAGAGTTCTTGGGCTTCCTCATATCTTGGGTTAGAGGTGTCACCGCTTTTTATAAGACGCACATATTCGAGTTGCTCATTATAGGCATCTCCTAAAAAATTCCAACCATGAATATCGTCTACATAGCCATTATTGTCATCATCTTTTCCATTATTAGGAATTTCATCCTCGTTGGTCCAGATGTTATCGGCAAGATCTTCATGGTCTATGTCAATACCCGAATCTATTACTGCCACAATAGTGGTTTTTCCTTTCTTATTTTTAATTATTTCATCATAGGCTTTTTCTACAGCCATACCTGGAATGGTATCATTTTCAAGGTCTAAATGGCCCCATTTTCTTTCTTGTTCTTCTGTAAGCGGAGTGACCTTAAGAGGTGAGGTATCAATATTTTCGATTGGAGTAGAAATAATATCAGAATTTCCACAACCTAAGGCTAGGGTTCCTGCTATTGCTATAAATGATAAAGGTTTAAAATTAAATTTCATTAGTGTATATAGTTTAATTAAATATTTGATCACAGGTAAAGGTTTCATTAAGCCTAACACCTTTTTCTGTGTGTTTTACAGTTATAATTTCGTTATGCGCGTCATGCTCCAGAAACAGATAAAAGTTTTTATCTGCAGCAAGATTTAAGAATTGTTCTTTTTCATTTAAGGTAAGCAATGGCCTTGTATCATAGCCCATTACAAAAGGCAAAGGCAAATGACCCGCTGTGGGAAGAAGATCGGCCATAAAGCAAATGGTTTTATCCTTATAAGTTATCATGGGTATCATCTGCTTATCGGTATGTCCGTTGGCATAAAAGATATCAAATCCTAGCTCAGACCCTTTTAGAATATGGTTTTCTGGTAAATCTGTAAATTTTAATTGTCCGCTGTCTTCCATAGGTAAGATGTTCTCTTTCAAAAATGAGGCCACTTCTCTTCGGTTGGGTTGTGTAGCCCATTTCCAATGGTCTGCATTACTCCAAAAGTGAGCATTCTTAAACGCTGGTTCATAACCTGTACGATTTTTATTCCATTGAATACTTCCACCGCAATGATCAAAGTGCAAATGGGTCATAAAAACATCGGTAATATCATCTCTATGAAATCCGTATTTTGCTAGGGATTTATCTAGATTATCATCACCCCATAAATAATAGTAGCCAAAAAACTTATCACTTTGCTTATCGCCCATTCCTGTATCGATGAGGATTAACCGATTGCCGTCCTCAATAAGCAAGCATCTTGCTGCAATATCTATCATGTTATTTTGGTCTGCAGGATTGGTGCGTTGCCAAAGAGATTTAGGGACTACACCAAACATAGCACCACCATCTAATTTAAAATTTCCGGCTTGTATAGGATATAATTTCATAGGTTTCGCAAATTAATAAAAAGGGATTAATTTGTTTCATTTGTTTAGATTTTATTGTGATTTTACGAGTTGGAAAAAAAAAGCTATTTTCGGAATCAATTTAACCGTCTTTAATTAAAGGTATGATAGAATTAGCGGGAATAATTATTTTAGGCATTTTAGCCCAGTGGGTAGCTTGGAGATTTAAAATTCCGGCCATTTTACCATTAATTTTAATAGGCCTTTTAGTGGGTCCTATTGCCGCCAAATTTTTAACTGAAGATGGCTCTAAATGGATTGAACCTGTTTGGAATGGTGAAAAAGGACTCTTTCCTGGTGAAAGCCTTTATAATTTTGTGTCTCTAGCAATTAGTGTTATCCTATTTGAAGGTGGTTTAACGCTTAAGCGCGAAGAGGTAAAGAACGTTGGTCCCGTCATTTCTAAATTAATCACCATTGGTTCTGCTATAACATTTTTTGGTGGTGCTATTGTGGCTCATTATTTATTTGACCTCAATTGGGAAATATGTTTTCTATTTTCTGGGTTAATTATTGTCACGGGGCCAACCGTTATTACCCCCATACTCAGAAACATACCTCTAAAGAAAGACCTTTCAGCAGTACTTAAATGGGAAGGGATTCTTATCGATCCTATTGGTGCTCTCGTTGCTGTATTGGTATTTGAGTTTATTACCGTAGAAGGCGATAGTGGTTTTACAAAAACAGCATTTATTGAATTTGGTAAGATTATACTTTTTGGCGTCACCTTTGGGTTTACGTTTGCCCATGGTTTAGCATTTGCCATTAATAAAAAACTCATTCCGCATTATCTTTTAAATGTGGTGTCGCTTTCAGTAGTTCTACTGGTATTTATAGAGTCCGAAATTTTTGCGCATGAGTCTGGTCTTTTAGCGGTTGTAGTAATGGGTATGGTTTTGGCCAATGGTAAACTAGAAAATATTAAAGACTTGCTTTACTTTAAGGAATCGTTAAGCGTGTTGCTTATTTCTATTTTATTTATTCTGTTGGCAGCCAACATTAATTACGATGATTTATTACTAATTTACACCTGGGAAACGGCCGTATTATTTGGTATCGTCGTTTTGGTCATTCGGCCACTCGCCGTTTTTGTGAGTACGCAAGGTTCTGATCTTAAAATTAGAGAAAAATTATTTATTAGTTGGGTAGGTCCAAGAGGTATCGTAGCCGCTGGTATTGCCTCTTTATTTGGAAGCAAACTTGCCAACCAAGGTGTTGAAGGAGCAGAATATATAACCCCTTTAGTTTTTTTAATTGTGCTTGGTACCGTTCTTTTAAATGCCACTACCGCCCGTTTATTTGCCAAGGTTGTTGGTGTGTTCCTTACCAAGTCTAATGGAATCCTCATTGTAGGAGCCTCTAAAGTTTCACGGCTTTTAGGGCATTATTTAAAGAATAATGGCAGGCACGTGGTATTGGTAGATAATAACGATTCTAACATAGCAAAAGCCAAAGATCTAGGAATAGATGCTATAAGTACCAATATCTATTCAGATAATATCCTGAATAACATAGAACTTAACGATGTAGGCTACATGTTGGCCTTAACGGGCAATACCGAAATTAATAAGTATGCTATTAGTAAGTTAGGCAAACAGTTTGGTGAAAACGGTGCCTATAGATTATTGTCACCACAAGAAGTAAAATCGAATGACCCTGATCTGAAGTCGGGCTTATTTTCTGCTCGAGATGATTTTAATTCTTTGCTCAACGTTGCTGCTAAATACCCCTCTATTCAAGAAATAGAACTCAGTAATAAGGATCAATATCTAGAGCTGCTTGAGGTGTCTAATAAAGATTCAGAAATTATCCCTTTATTCATAAAAGATGATGAAGGCATTTTACATATCATAAAGGCAGATAATACCGATGTGGGTCATATTGGTAAAAACTCTATGTTAGTTTACTTAGGAAAGCCCGTTGATGTAGAAAAATTAGCCGAAGAAAAACTCTAGTGACTTATAATTTATAACTTAATTTAAACATTATAATACGTGGTAAGACAAAAGTTCTACTGTCGCTGATTAAAAAGGCATTAAATGAATTCTGTTGTCTAAAACGCACATTAAAAATGTTGGTGGCATTGACTTCAAAACCCCAAGGACTGTCTTCTTTTTGGTAGAATAATGAGGCGTTAAAAACGTCAAAGGTATTGACAATGTCTTGGTTTTTGTTGTTGTAATTGTCAAAGGTATAATCTGCTTTTAAAATAAAATCTTTTAGAAAATCATATTCCAAAATGGCCTCAAAGCGGTCGTTTTCAAACGCGTTTTCTATGCCTCTAGCTTTGTAATTGCTGAAATCTTTGGTATAGTTGAGTTCCAGATTGGGGAGGTTTTTAAAAAAGGTTTCAATACCTGCGGTTGCTGAGGTGGATTTTGAAATATTGAGATTGATCTCATCGTTCAAAATCTGGAAGAAATCATTATAGCTAAAGCGCGAGCTCAAATTATACCGAATCTTATGTATTTTTTTTGAAATACGACCGCTCACATTCCAATTATGTTCCGCTTGGTCGAACAAAATAGGCGTATTGAACGATTCAATACCATTAAGTTCTGTGACGTTCTTGATGCTCTTTATCCTTTTGTTGAAACTGGTGTTGAGATTGAAATTGAGATTACGGAACAGGCTGAACTTATAGTAGCTTAATGTTGCGGAATGATACAATTGATTTTCCAACTGGTTATTGCCACGAAACACGCTATTAAAGCTGGACAACACAAAATTATTCGCCAATTGATTAATACCCGGAAAACGCGCATTCAAACGGTAACGGAAATTTAGTTTTTCACTGTTGTTAAATTCAACTTTTGTTGTAAACTGTGGTAAAAACAGATTTTTGTTAAAGGTCTCGGCATCCTCAAACTGCTGCGTGCGCCATAGGTAGCTGTGATAGAACAAGCCAGGTTTAAAAGTAGCAATACCAATTTGAAATTTGTATTCCAATCCCAAATAGGTATCTATAAAATCATAACCAAAATCATTACCAAACCCTGCCGTGTTAAAGTTGTTTACTGTACCATCATCCAACAGTTGCACATCTTCATTAAAGAAATCATTGAATGAGGTGTTGATGCCAACACTCGTGTACAAATGGTTAAAGTTGTTAAGCACCCAATAGTCTTTTACTATGGCATTAAAGCTGTGCGAACGCGATCTTTTGGTCTGAAGAATATTGAATACTTCGGCATCTTGCAAAGGAATTAAAGCTTGCAAAATCTGTTGGTTGGTAAGCCAATTGGTAATGGGTTCATCATTTTGGAAATTATAAGTCGCTTCTAAAGTTGCCGTATGGGCTTTACTTAGCTTACGGCTGTAATTGATATTTTGCTTTAGGTTAAGCGCCGTAACATCCGTGAGCGTGCTGATGCTATTGTTTTGGTTGGGATTTATGGTGGTGAGCAAACCGTTACTGTCATTATTGGTAACCTTTACAAAGGCATTGTAGGCAAAATCTTCTTTGTAACTTGGGTCATAATCTACGGTAAATTTGCCAATGGTAAAAAAATTGTTGAGTTGGTTGGTGATGTCCCTATTCTCAATAAAAGGATCGTCTATGTTTTGGTAGCTGTTAAGCGTACTGCTTGCGGTTTCTGTTTTAGAGTTTGAGGTAATGAGATACCCACTAATGTCCGTAACCTCGGATATGGATTGCCTAACGTTAAGCGCACCAAATTGGTTCACGTTGGCAATAAAATCCTGATTGTTGAGATACTGCGCAAAATCGCTGTTAAATAGACTGAAATAACTGCCGGCATCGTCCAACAGTTTGCCAAAACCACCCTCAAATTCCAGATAGTCGCTAAAGGTAAAACTCTTGATGCCTTGGTTGTTAAGGTCGCCAATAAAATTTACGTTGGTCTTTGGGCTGTAATAAAACAGGTTGGGATGCAACAGGTAGCGGTCCTCAATGCCTGCACCCACCTCAATGTCGCCAAACACAAATTTCTTTTTGTCCTCTTTTAACAATATATTCATGGCCATATCCTCAGAGTCCTGTAGGCCTTTAAGCATGGCCACCTCGTTGTAGTTGTCCAGCACCTCAACCTTGTCCACCGCATCTGCAGGGATGTTGTTGACGGCGAGCTTGCTGTTGCCGGTAAAAAAGGTCTTGTTCTCCACCAGTACCTTGGTGACCTTTTTGCCGTTAACGTTGACGTTGCCTTCTCTATCCACCTCTACACCTGGTAGTTTTTTTAGGGCATCGCGCAGTTTGCGCTCCTCGCCCGTAACAAAACGGCTGACGTCGTAGGTGATGGTATCCTTTTTTATGGTTACTGGCGGGGTGTAGGTAATCTTCACCTCGTCCAATTGGTCTGGGTTTTCCTGTAACACAAAATTTTTAATAAGGTCATGGTTTGTGGTGGTAAGGGTGAGTTT
>Ga0207419_1000633_pt1 | contig 30261 bp, 26 predicted proteins | sample ElkSloMetagenome_4_FD_184723 | JGI IMG/M metagenome (GOLD analysis project Ga0207419, IMG submission 184723) | Hot spring microbial communities from Elkhorn Slough, Monterey Bay, USA - MD2A (version 2) | ecosystem: Environmental > Aquatic > Marine > Intertidal zone > Estuary: Microbial mat ... | reverse complement strand
GGGGAGGTGGGGAGGTGGGGAGATCTTGCCTCTTGCCTGTTACCTGTTACCTCTTGCCTGTTACCTGTTACCTTTTGCCTGTTGCCTTTTGCCTGTTACCTGTTACCTCTTGCCTGTTGCCTCTTGCCTCTTGCCTATTCCCTTTAACTAAATCCATGTTCGGCGAGAAAATCGGGGGTAATTTCTTCTATTGTAGAAATAGGGGACATTTCGTCGAAAACGGGAGAGGTGTTGGGATGGGGGGCGCTTCTGAGGAATTTGGCAACATATTTCCCTAGAATGTCGGCTTCGAGATTAACCCAACTGCCGGGCTTGAGGCACTTTAGATTGGTTTCGTCATAGGTGTGAGGAATAACGGCAACTTGAAACCCATTCCCGCGCGCGTCGCATTCGGCAATGGTGAGACTGATGCCGTTGATGGCAATGCTACCCTTGGGGACAATGTAAGGGGCGATTTGTTGCTCCCATAAGTGTAAGCTTTCTCTGGGTGCGGTGAACTGCATTTCCCAGGAACTGGCTGTTTGAACCGAAGACTGCAAGCATCCAATCCCATCAACGTGACCTGTTACGAAGTGTCCGCCTAACTTGCTACCTGCACGGAGAGAGGTTTCGAGGTTAAAATAGCCGTTGAGATCTTGTCCTAATGTTGTCCGACGCAGCGTTTCTGGAGAGGCTGTGGCGACAAATCCTCCTTCTACGATTTCGACAACCGTTAAACAGACTCCGTTGACTGCAACACTGTCACCAATGGCTAAATCTTCTAAGATTAAATCAGTTTGACCGGAAACGCAGGAAATTTGAAACTGTTCGTCTGTTCGGGGCCGAATTACTCCCAACGCTTGAATTAATCCTGTGAACATGGCATTTTTTCAGTAGGGGATCAATGTTAAGTGAACAAATCTGAATTCACGTATGACTTGAAAGCTGAGTTAGATCCGCACAGCGGGTCAAACAAAAATCAATTGTTGATTTCAGGAAATTTCAAGGCATACTGGAATGCAGGATGTTCTTTCTACGGGTTTTATCACTCGTTTGCCTAAAGTATTCTATCGAGGCTGAGTCGATGATTGAAATGAAAGTCGCCGGAATCGCGCTAGATGCTGCTACTCGCAGTCCCATCGTTCTTCTGAGGGATGCTTCAGAACGACGTGCCTTGCCTATTTTTATTGGTCAGGATCAAGCTCGATCCATAATCGGCGCATTGGAAAACCATAAACCCCCTCGACCGTTAACTCACGATTTGTTCGTGAATTTAATGGATTCTTGGGATATGACTTTAGAACGGATTGTAATCCACTCTCTGCAAGATAATACCTTCTATGCGGTTTTAATTGTGCGTCAAGGGGACATCAAAAAGGAAATTGATGCTCGTCCGAGTGATGCGATCGCTCTGGCTTTACGCACAGATAGCCCAATTTGGGTGATGGAAGAAGTGGTTGCAGATGCTTCAATTCCGGTGGATCGTGAGGCTGATGAGGCTGAAAGACAGGCTTTCCGAGACTTTGTGTCTAATCTGAGTCCGCAGGATCTGATCAAACGCTCTGATTTTCGCAAAAAAGATGAAGCTCAATAGTCGGAGTTCGGATGGCTGATGGTTTGATTAACAAAAATTTAGCTCCATTTCCCAATCTCAAATCTGAAATTAAAAATGCGTTATCGGCGGTTTGGTAAAACCGAGCTACGCCTTTCTGTGCTTTCGCTTGGAACCATGCGATACCTGGCGTCGGCCGAAATTGCGGGGCAAACAGTGCAGCAGGCAGTATCCAAGGGGATTAATCATATTGAGACGGCAAAAGGGTACGGACAGAGCGAACGGTATTTGGGTGCTGCATTGTTAGCCGGATTGCCTGTAGCGCGATCGCAACTTCAGATCACATCAAAACTCACCCCGTCGGCCGATCCGAGCGAGATGGAACGCGGGGTTGATGAGTCCCTCGAACGCCTAAATTTAGATTATCTTGACTGTTTGGCCCTTCACGGGATCAATACCGGGGAACATCTAGATCGGGCGATACGGGGAATCTCCGGGGTGCAGAAGACTCTTGAGGATGGTCGAGTCAGACATATTGGGTTTTCGACCCACGCCCCCCTGGAGGTCATACTCGCCGCGATTAATACACATTTGTTTGAATTTGTCAATCTGCATTATTACTATTTTTTTCGGCGCAATGCGGCCGCAATTGAGTTAGCCAGTCAAAATGACATGGGGATATTTATTATCTCCCCGGCTGATAAGGGCGGACAACTTTATACTCCATCTCCGCGTTTAGAACGGTTGTGTCAGCCTTTTTCTCCTCTGATGTTAAATTATCGCTTTTTATTAAGCGATCGCCGAATTACCACTTTAAGCGTGGGGGCGGCGAACCCGGAGGAGTTGGACTGGCCTTTGACGGTGGCCGATCAAGATGGGGAGTTAACACCGGAGGAAAAGTCTGTTTTAGACCGTTTAGAGGCGACTCAGCGCTCTGTTTTGGGAAGTGAACGGTGTAGTCAGTGTTATGAGTGTTTACCCTGTCCTGAAGCCATTAACATCCCGGAAGTGTTGCGGTTGCGAAATTTGGCCGTTGCTTACCAGATGACGGAGTTTGGAAAGTATCGGTATCGAATGTTTGAAAATGCGGGTCATTGGTTCCCAGGGAGTAAGGGAAACCGTTGTACGGACTGTGGAGACTGTTTACCTCGTTGTCCAGAAAAGTTGGATATTCCGACGTTACTTCGGGATACTCATCACCGTTTAAAGGGGAAAGAAGGGCGACGGCTATGGGAATAAATAGCAAGAAAAAGGAGAGGATTGGGATATGTTTCAACCTGTATGTGAACTAAATCAAGTTAAAAGTTATTCAACAACTATTACCACAAATCGGGATACGGCTGATATTTATTATCCCGATTTATCCCTATTGAAAAACCAGGCTTTTAAATTTCCAATTGCTTTATTTTTACAAGGATTTGAGGTTGATAAATTATATTATAGTCTATTTTCGCGGTTAATTGCTAGTGCTGGATTTGTGGTTGTCGTTCCCAATCATATCCCACCGGGTCGAACTTATCTCGCGCCTGAACTTACACAAATTAAAGCGATTTTAGATTATTTTAAAAGTGATACAGTTCAAGACAATTCTAATCTTGTAGATTGTGTTGACTCAGAAAAACTGGTTTTATTGGGTCATTCTTGTGGTGGAATTACAGGTTTAGAAGCGATTCGATATCAACAAACCATTGAGACAATTTCCGGTCAGCAATATATTAGACCTCCTGAGTTGGTTGGTGGTGTTTTTTATGGAACTAATCTGTTGAGAAAAGAAGCAGGATCAGCAATGATTGAAAATGCCGGAATTCCGATTGCTTTAATAGCAGGAGAACTCGATAGTATTGTTTTACCTGAATTGACTCAAAGAACCTATAAAAATCTAGCGGATAGTCCGAAGGCTTTGATTACAGTCAAAGGGATAAATCATTATGGAATCACTGATGTTTCTCAGCCTAAAGATGGGCCAGAAGAAGAAAATAAACCTCAAATTCAACAAACAGAATCCGTTCAAATAATTGCGGAGTGGAGTGGATTGTTTTTACAGGCTTATATTCTTCAGCAACAAGCTTCTCTAGAGAAGTTATCAAGTTATCATGATTTTTTGAATGAACAAGTGAGTGTAGTTTGTGAGGGATAATTTTTCGATCTTGTTCTCAAGTCACTTCCAAAATGTTCGGTTTTGATCAAAAAAGGAGCAAAATTGCAGTATAATATCTCCTACATTTGAATAAACAATAATTGTTACCTTGGATAAAAATACAATCAAAATCGGATCATTAGAATGGTTTTATCGGGAAGCCAAACCGGAAAAGACCGATAAATCTCCTGTTTTACTCTTACATGGGTTAGTGTCTCAGAGTTACAGTTGGGTCATATTGATGGAAGAATTAGCCGCTAAAGGCTATCGGGCGATCGCACCAGATTGGATCGGGGCTGGGTTTTCTTCCAAAGCTGATAAACGGGATTTTGCTTATACTCCTGATGCGTTTTTGAAGGCATTATCGGAGTTTATTGAAGCCTTAGAATTAACTAAATTTCATCTGGTTTTACAGGGTTTTTTGGGTTCTGTTGGTTTACAATATGCGTTGCAAAATCCTGATAAAATTGACCGTTTAATTGTTCTGAATACGCCTGTTTCATCTACGGCTAAACTCCCCTGGAAAATCAAACAAATGGGTTTACCGTTTGTCGGGGATATGATGGTACAAGATCCGCTACTTGTTGATCGAACGTTGGAAGGGGGAAGCGGTTATGTGATCGAAGATAAAGATTTGGATGTTTATCGCAGTCCGTTTTTAAAAAGTTCTGCGTCTGGGCGATCGCTGTTGGCTACCATTAAAAATTTAAAGCTGAAAGAAGCGATGGCGGAAATTTCAACTGGGTTTAAAACTTGGGAAAATCCGACTCAAATTATTTGGGGAGTTGCAGATCCGTGGTTGGGTGTAGAACAAGCGGAAGAATTTGCTAAGTTGGTTAGAGGTTCGGAGTTAGTGAAGTTAGAAAAAGCCGGACATTATCCTCAAGATCATTGGCCCAAAGAAATTAGCGAATCGTTGTTATTGTTTTTGAGAAAACAAGCCGTTTAAATTTTTACCTAAATCCCCCTTTTATCTCCCTAAACTCCCCTAAATCTTCCGCCCCCGTGACCCCCAACATTGGGGGTATTGGGGGTAGAAGGGGGACTTTAAGTACACTTACCTCCTGCTATTTTACCCTTTCTAAGAAGGGCTAGAGGGGATAAATCATCTAATTCCCTAAATTAACTCGCCTTAACAATAGCAAGAGAATTATCGAGGGCGATCGCATTTCCGTAGGGGCTTAAATTCGCCCAAAGGGGAGAAAAGAAACGGTTGTGAAGGTTCATAACCTGAGCGAGATTTGTCACTAATTCAACGTTATCATAGCCCTGTGCGGCTTTACGCCATGCGGTTAGAGTCAGATTTGTACTTCCTTTAAAGGCGATCAAACCATCAATTACAATTAACTTTTGATGGGGAACAGTCGCCCAATTTTTAGCATCATAAACAGTTTTTAGTTGTAAATTGGGGGATTCCTGGCTGTAGTTTTGGAGTTCATCCCGCAGCCAAAGTTTATCGGAAGTTAGGGCGATAATTCCCCGAACGGGTATTTTTTGAGCCAGTAATTTCAACGCAAATAAAAAGTCTCGACTGATGCCAAAACTATTAATATGAACAAAAGATTGGGCTTGGTTGAGACTGTCTAAAAGAGCGGAAACGGGTGGATAATAACTGTTGTTTGGGCGCATTTTTTGAGCGATAGAAGCTAATTTTTTGGCGTGTTCGATGAAATTTTCAAACTCAATATAGAGATTTAAGGCTTTATAATGATTGCGAAAACTTTCGTATTTTTCAGCATTTATTTCACCGGGAACAACTGTCTCTACCCCACAAACCGGACAGGGAATATTTCCCTTTTGATTACAATGGGAAATAGACTTTAGCAAGCCTAAACACTTCTGACAATGGGCGCGAGGGGGTTTTAAATTCAGCAAGGTTTGTAAGTCAAAACCGAATTTATTTTGAGAAGAATTGAGTGAATACATCGTTAAATATCCTGAACTTTTACAATTTAATTTTGATTTATCTTGAGAAGAATTACGAGTGTAAATAGGGATAAGATTTGGGGAAGTCTTCCCGACAGTTTGGGGGAAATGGGGAAGTGAGTTTTCCCTATTTTCCCTGTTCAACTTTGTCTAACTCCGCTACAGTAGGAATAAACTAACTTTAGGAGAGTAAAATAATGTCAGATAAACGTTTAGGCTTGACTGAGGAAGAAAGACAAAAACTGAAAGAACTCTATAAAGAGAAAGGATTTACTCAAGAGGAACTTGCTGAGAAAGCAGGTATTTCTCTGGATACTCTCAAGCAAATGTTGGGGACTAGAAAACCCGATCTTGTGGATAAATTTCAAATTGAAAAAGTAGCTGAGGCTTTGGGTTGTGATCCGACCGAGTTTATGAATCCTCAACGTTGGAATATTGACAAAAGCAAATACACGGGAAGATTTCAGGGATTAATTGAGGAAAAAATACGCAACTTTGTAGGGCGGGAGTTTGTTTTTAATGCGTTTGCAAAATTTATCGAAACTCACGATAGAGGATATTTTACAGTAGTGGGCGATCCGGGAGAAGGAAAAAGTACAGTTGCGGCGAAATACGTGAACGATCATTCCTCTTGTCTCTATTATTTCAATATTTATAACGATAGTAAAAGTCGAGCGGATAAATTTCTAAAAAGTATTTGTCAGCAACTAATTTGTGAGTACGGGTTGGAAGATTATCAACCGGACTCGTTACCGCAAGAAGCCACAGAAGATAGCAACTTTTTAAAGGATTTACTTCAACAAGTTAGTGATAAACTCAAACCCGATGAAAAAGTAGTGATTGTGGTTGATGCTTTGGATGAAGTCAATCTGAGTGATCAACAAAACGGTTCTAATATACTATATTTACCCCGATATTTACCCAAAGGCGTTTATTTTCTGCTTACTCGTCGTCGAGAGTTAGAAACTCGGTTATTGTTTGAAACCCCTCAAGAGATCTTTGATTTCAAGGACTACACCGTGTACAGTCGAGAAGATATCAAAAACTATATTTATCTCTTTTTTGAGGATGATGAATTTAAAAACTCGTTAAACGAGTGGATTGTTAATCAAAATCTAAGAAAGACAGAGTTTATTGATAAATTAACAGAAAAAAGCGAAAATAATTTTATGTATTTGAGGTATGTGTTACCGGAAATTGCCAAAGGTTATTATCAAAATTTACAGATAGAAAATCTACCCCAAGGTTTAACCTCGTACTACGAAGACCATTGGCGGCGAATGGGAATGCAGGATAAACCCTTACCGAAGTTAAAGATTAAGATTGTCTATATTCTCGGAGTGTTGCGTAAACCCGTTTCTCGTCAGTTAATTGCTAAATTTGTGAGTGTAAAAGATGAAATAATCGTTCAAGAGGTACTCAATGAATGGTCACAGTTTTTGCATTTTAGTCAAATTCAAGGACAAACTCGCTATAAAGTTTATCATGCTAGTTTTGCTGATTTTCTCTCCCGCAAAGAGATCATTGAAGCCGCAGGAATTGAAATTATAGACATTCATGGATCGATAACGAATGCTTTGTTAGAAGATTTGGATACAACTGAAGACGAGGACTAAAATAATGGGTAAAATTGGCAACTGGTTAGCGAGAAAAACAGAAGAAGATAGAGAGTTTGTTTTAACCGAACTTATTTATCACTTGGTTGAAAACTCTCAGTTTGGAAAGGTGCATCGCTTTCTAACCGATTTTGAGTTTATGCAAGCCAAAATAAAAGCGGTGGGAATACAAGCGTTAATTGAGGATTATCAGCGTGTTGAACATCTGGAAACTGACGAAACTTTGAGACTGCTACAACGAACTTTTGAACTCTCGGATCATGTTCTCAATCAGGATAGAAATCAACTCGCTAGTCAACTCTGGGGACGACTTTTATCACATGAAAATAATCCCAAAATTCAACAACTTCTGCAACAAGCAAAACGATGTCAAACCTCACCTTGGTTGCGTCCAACTGTTCCTAATTTAACTCCACCCGGAGGAGCGTTAATTCGGACTCTTGTTGGACACAGTGGTTCGGTAAATGCAGTGGCTATCACTCCTGATAGTTCAAAGTTGGTTTCGGGTTCATGGGATAATACTATCAAAGTCTGGGATTTAGCGAGCGGAAAACAACTATTAACTCTCAGGGAACATAATTCTGTGGTAATGGCAGTTGCGATTAGTCCTGATGGCTCAAAGTTGGTTTCGGGTTCAAATGATAATACTATCAAAGCTTGGGATTTAGCAAGTGGAAAACAACTATTCAATCTTGGCGGACATGATGATCATGATGATTTAGTATGGGCAGTTGCGATTAGTCCTGATGGCTTAAAATTGGTTTCGGGAGCAAGTGATAATACTATCAAAGTCTGGGATTTAGTAACTGGAAAAAAACTATTAAGTCTTAGCGAATATAGTGTAGAACATAGTATAAATGCAGTCGCTATCAGTCCTGACGGTTCAAAAGTTGTTTCTGCTTCATCGGATAAAACTGTTAAAGTTTGGGACTTAAATACAGGAAAAGAAATGATTACCTTTATTGGAGATAGTGATTTTAATTGCTGTGCGATTAGTCCCGATAATCAAACGATTGTGGCGGGTGATAGTTCTGGAATATTACATTTTCTGCGGATAGAAGGCTTGGACGTGAACGGTGTTGATTGAACTGAATACTTATTCAATGACATCAGATATTTTACAGCGTTAAACGGGAGGAAATGCCAACATATTCAAGCTTGAACGTGAGCAAAATTGTCTTGATTTTGATGATTCGAGGGTTCTGCAAATCGGGAACCGCCATCGTTTTGTACAGGAGGTTTGGGCTTAAAAATTCCACAAATAATTGCTTCTTCAATTTGAGGCGAACTGATTACCGAATTCACCAGACCAAACACACTAGAACTGATCATTGCAGTCAAAAACAATACATTAATAAGGCTCTTAAATTTCATCATATCACTCTGGAACTCTACTATTCACTCAGAGGAAATGGAGAAATTTTATGCAAATCCCGTTTTTGGTACAATAGTGATTCCTCTGAACTTCGGTTGAGTGGGTGAGGTGAATAGAGAAATTAAATGGTTTGAAAAATTTCTCCTCCCCTTCTAGGAGAAAGAGTTAGGTGATAAAATAAGTTTTGTATTATAATAACTTCCGAAGTAATTGATCAATTTGTTGTCGGGTTTGCTCTAATTGAAAATTTTCATTGGCTTTATGATAAGCTTCTGTTGCAACATTGGCAGCTAATTCGGGGTTTTGATAGCAATTATTAATGACGTTAGCCAGTTCTTCTGAGTTACCCGGAGTAATCAGCCAGCCTGTTTTTCCAGGATTGACTAATTCGACGACACCGCCCGCAGCAGACGCCACAATGGGAGTTTTACACAGCATTCCTTCAATAATAACTCGTCCAAAAGGTTCGGGAGAGGTGGAGGTATGAGCGACTAAATTACAAGCGGTCATTAAGGGTACAACATCAGAACAAAATCCTAAAAATTTAACTCGATTTTTGAGTCCCAAATCTGCCACTTGTTTGTGGAGTTGTTCGACGTATTCTTGCTCTCCAAATAGTGCATCTCCGACTAAAATAGCAGTAACATTTTCAGGACAATGAGTTAAGGCTTCGAGTAGAATATGTTGTCCTTTCCAGGGGGATAAACGGCTAAAATGACCAACTACAAATTTACCTTCGAGTTCAAACTGTTTTTTAATTGTATTAACGTCTGAAGTTTCCGCTTGATAGTTTTCGGGTTGAAAACCATTGTAAACGACTTGAGTAATTTCTAATCGTCCTCCAGATTCTAGAAAGGCTGTGCGAGTCGCTTCGGAATTTGTAATCACTAAAGAAGCAAAACGGTTCGCTAATGTAATAGCAACACGGCGATTTGTGGAACTAAAATGATCGGCGTTGAGAATATCTCGTAAGTGATAAACCAATGGACGACCACTAAGAAAACTAGCCAAAGCACCGATTACTAAAGCTTTTTGAGTATTTGCATAGATAATATCATATTTTTTGGCGATTTTAGCAATATTTAAAATTAGGGGGGTGATCGAACTAAAACTGCCCAAACTTTTTAATATTCCGCTATCTTTTTTAACGTTGATAGACTTATTGGTAAGGATTTTAACGGGGATTTTTTTGTGTTCGAGTAACTGGCGAAAAGCCCCATCCGCAAATAAAGCTACCAAGCAGTTTTCACGATAAGGATAGGCTACATCAGCCAAAGAAAGTTCAGCACCGCCTAATTTACCGCTTTGATCTAAAAATAAAATTTTCATAGTCGTTTTAACAAAATCAATACATCTTTTTGATTAAACTCTATATTTGTTCATGGCAAATTTAACCTCTAAAATAAGCCGATCTCGATAAACGGGAAGTGTAGCTTTGTGAAAGCAGTAAAAATCTTCAACAAACCCAAAACCTGCTTGACCATAGATCGTTTGTACCTTGTCCCTACCATAATAGTCAATAATCTCTTGATCGTCTCTTTCTCTGAGCAAAGAAAACTGATGAGATAATTTTTTATGATTGTGACTCCCCTTCACACAACTATGAGGACAGCTTAACTCATCGACATCAGTTAAATAGAACATAAATTTAATGAATCGATAGTCTTCCAAATCGTAATGAAACTTAAAAACACCTCGAAAAGGTTCATCAACGGTTTCTCCGATAGCAAAAGTCCATCGAATTCGACTTTCCACCAATACGGGTTTTGTCTCCAGATATTCCGCAGCAATCTTCGACAGCATTGAATCATTTTCAATAGTTTTAATTGCCGGACAATTTTGTGAAGGATTGAAGTGATGACCTGTTATAAACCGATATTGACTTTTTTTTTCTTCTCGATCTTGATTCTCTAAAAAGAATGGAAAACGCGGATCTGCATTTCCCCAATAATTAATCTGACTTGAGAATGCCAAGATTTCTTGTATAATTTTTTGAGGTAAGTAAATTCCACAGTATAATCCATCTTCTCTTAGGCTGCGAACAATTTTTTCTGGGTCGATTTCTTCAAAGATAGTTTTTTGATACTTTATTTCAATTTTTTTATTAAAAAAATATTGCTTTTTTTTTGAAAAATAAATTCCCCAATCTCTAAAATTTTTAATTCTGCCAGTAAAAAACATTAAAAACCAATGCGGATCTTTTAAAAGTTGAGAAAAATATTTTAAGCACCTTCGCTTAAATTTGGGTAAAAAAACACGATAGTATTGTATCAAGTTACTCATTCGTTATGCCCCTAATAAAAATTGCCTGGACATGAATGCTTGAACTTGTGATTCAAGGATATGCAGTTTAATTCCTACCCATCTTAACTGCTTATCCGCTTATTTGCAAGAAGATTTTTTCGCACTTGCTGGGCAATGTGAAGCCAGTTAAAATGAGTAGAGGCATAGTCCCGACAAGCGTCGCGGGAGGGTAAAGAAATCTCACCCGTGAGGACGGTTTTCAGTTTAAATTCAATCGCTTCTATTGTTGTGGAATCTGTGATTAATTCTGGGGTAAATTTCCCTAAAATTTCTGGCATTCCCCCGACAGGTGTACACAAAACGGGCGTTCCACTCGCAAGAGATTCGAGTAATATTAATCCAAATCCTTCTAAGGATTGAGAGGGAACGACGGTTAAATCGGCGGATTGATAGGCGATGGGTAACTGTTCGTCGGGTAAGTAACCGAGAAATTTAACGTGATTATTGAGTTCAAGTTCTGCGGCTTGTTGTTCCAATTGTTCTCGTAAAATTCCTTTCCCTGCTATGGCTAACCAAACGTCAGGACAACTAGATTTTAGATTGGCTAAGGCTTGCAGTAAGGGGCTAATTCCCATGCGATGAACGAGGCGGCGAGGGGTAAATAAAATAAAGCGATCCTGGGGAAAGTTAAGCTGTTCTCGGGCTTGTTGACGAGATAAATTAGCTTGAAAACGATGAGTATCAACTCCGCCAGGAATAATATTGATTTTATTCCAAGAAATGTGATAGTTTTGATTTAAAATATCACCGAAAGCCTTACTCAGAACAATAAAGCGATCGCAACGTTTGTATACTTGTTGTTCCATCCAATATTTAGCCCAAACTCCCAATTTTTTTGCACCTTCTTGTTCACTTTCTAATGCCCAAGGGCCATGAAAAGTAAATGTTAGGGGTACATCTTTCGGTAAGTTTGAAATTAGCGGTAAACTATACAGTGAAAAATGCAAATTAATGGCATCAGGATGAGTTAAATATCGATTATTAAAGTTTTGACGAGTTAACCAAAGTCGTTGTAATAGTGAAGTATCAGGTTCGGCTAAATTGGTTAGTTTTATGGAAGAATTGGCTTCAACGGTTGGAAGTCCAACCCCGCATAATTCAATTTTATCTCCTTGCGATGCGAGTTGATGAGTCAGTTCATAAACGTAGCGATTGAGTCCTCCTGGCATTGTGGGAAACCAACCATTTCCAACGCATAAAATGGATTGAGAGAGAGGTGGTCTATAGGTTGTAGATACTTTCATATTGATTTCAATAAAAAACGATAAATAGACAAGACTCACTCTAAGCTAAGGGCAAAACTGTCTTCGGTATAAACTTGCAAGGCTACATCTTTAACAATTTCAAAGATTGCTTTTCGCTCTTCCAAAGATAGGGAGTCACGACGCATTCTAAAAATATCGGCACTATTTCTTTTAAAATCCTGTACTCTTCCTTTCCGGGCTTCAGCAGAGTTATTTCCCTGAGTTTGTTTGCAAATCTTACGTTCAACTGACTTCGACCAAGGCAAACTCAAATCTTCATAGAGTTGCTTAAAAACTTGGATGGGTTCTTGACTCAGTTGTTCGTGAGTGATCACTTTCCAATCAGGATATTGTTTACTCTGCTCTAATAAAACTTTATAAATAACACGCCAAAGCGCAGCAGCGGCAATAACTGGGTCTGACCAATCTCTAGTCAAAAAATCTGCTTCATTTGTGAAGTAGTCTTGAATTAGATAAGGTTGATCGCTCAACTGAGCCGGACTCAGTTTAAAATTAACTCGTTTGATACTAGCAACAAAAGATGCAGGATGTTTAATAATAATTACAGGCTTAACTTGGAAATGAACGTAGAGATACTCACAGAGTAAACTTCCAATCGGATCTTTAATAATTGCAGTCTGATGAAAAGGATTGAGCCGTGCTATTCTTAAATAAAATTTTCCTCGACTTCCAATAACGTACTTAATCAATTTTTTATGTAAAGGATCGGTCTTCGGTACTTTAGTTCTCAGTGTAAAGTCATACCTAAAAATTTGCTGAGTAAGCTGATGATACTTCTTCATATCTTCTGTATCTAAACTGGGTCTGACATAGCGATACCATTCAGTTATTCCGGGTAAGCCGCATTGAGGGTTAAAAGGCTCGTGAATGTAATCCACCTCTATTGGTAAACTCAAATTCATACCAACGAATGTTGTTCCAGTACGAGGAGCGCCCGTCACAAAAATCCAATTTTTAATTGGATTATTTCTCATTTTTAACATAGTATAGTAATTACAAAGAAAAAACAAAAAAACAAGAAGTTAAGCGAGGGTTAAGATTCAGATAATCGCTTAAATTTTTCATACAAAGTTTGAGCTTCTTTTAGCAAAAGAGTATTTTGAGGTTTTAGAATTTCCTTCTTCTTTACCAATTTGAGCTTCTGGCGTTTAGACACTTTATCTTGATGCTTACTCCCTTTGGGTCGGCATTCTTTATTTGCTTTTTCCACATCAATTATATCAAAATTTCTTTCAAAGCGTTGATTAATTTTTTGCACTACCAAATCTAGCTGTTGTGTAGTTTGCTCGAAGTTACTAACAACATAATATTCTGAATATGGCTCTAGTTTTCTATAGAAAGCAATATAGCTTCGCAGAGCTTGAGATACCGAAACATGAGGCCATCGACTGGTCAGAGAAAGAACAGTTCCTTCAGGTTCTCGAATGGTTAGCCAAACGGGAATATTTTGCTGAATCGCCTGAATAATCTGAGCTGGAGAATGCAGATGATGAGCTAGCTTGACTTCTTTTGTCTGAGCGAATTTGAATGCCGCAGTTGCAAAACTATTTGCTGAACCTTGAAATCCATCAATTACTAACTCAGTACATGGACGGACAATACGTTCTTGGGGATTGGCATCTTTTGATTTTTTCTTCATCTTTCCCCACCAAATATAAAATTGATATAAAAACCAGTAATTGGGTTCTCTCGCCACAAATGAACGTAGAGAGAAACTGAGTCTTCGGGGAAGATTCATTGGTGAGCTTTGCTGGATTTGCAAAATTAATTTAAAGGTCTTCATAATTTTTATTAAATCAGATGGATGACAAAGATTGCGACTAAATCTAATTCATTCTTTAATGGAGTTTAAAGTCTTAATCCTGATTGTTCTTTGATAATTATAATATTTTTTTGCAGCCATGCCCAGACTCATAAATCCCCAGAATATCATCCCTTGAACTTCCACATTAGGTCGGGTTAAAGGTAGTTGAATAAAGGTGCTGACGGCAATGGCACGAGCAGCAGCAGCAAATTGATCGTTGCAAGTTTCAGAACCTTGAAATAAACTCAACATCAATAGCATAATTCCACTGAAATAAAAGAGAGTTCCAAACAATCCTAAATCTAAAAGTGGAGATAAAATACCACTATCATGTGGTGGCCCTCCTATACCTCCACCGATGTAGCTACTCAGTGCATCATCAATGAGTTCAGAGAAAGTTTCCTGTCGAGCCTCAGCACTATTATCCTCCTGTAATTCAGTAATTGTGCTAAAACGAGACGTGAGAAAATCAGAAAATGGCTGCAAAGTGACCAAAGGAATAACACAGATCACCGTTAAGAAAATAGTGATCATAATTCGCATTTGAATATGACTTTTGAGAGATCCAGTTAGCAATAAAAGCCCAAATAAATAACTAGCCCATGTAGTACGTTTTCTTGCCAGTAAAAAGGAAAGATAGCCAACCCCGGTTGCGGGTGTACTTAAGCTTCCCTTATTTGGGTTAACAAGTAGTAGCAGTAAACCCGCTGCCATAACTGTTCCAAAGGGTTGATTTGAAGCCATTGTACTCCAGACATTTAGTCCCAAAGGTTCCGGCTTTCCACCACTCTCAAACTCGGCTTTAATCAGCCAGTATACATCCCATTCAGGAGCAATCAAAAATTGTATAATTCCGTAACATCCCATCACCAAAAGACCCCAAAGAAAAATCCGTTGAATACTTTTACGATAGGTGATATAATTTCGCCAATTAATAAACAGATGAAAACCAAACAAAATTGGACACAGCCAATCTAATAATCCGATACCCACCTTGACAATTGTTCGATTTATTAATCCAACTAGAAAGCCATAAAATATTGCCAATAATGATAGAATATAAGGAAAGCCACCTTGCTGATAGATTTTCGGAAGATTTCGCCACAGGGTGACGATTGTTATAAATGTCACTAAGAAAGGAGCGAGTAAGATGGGACTAGGTTCAGTATAACTACTACGATAATCGGATAAACGTCGAATTAACGGAGTTAAAAACCATAGCCACCATGTAAAACCTAGATATAAAAGGGGATAACGAAAATATAAAAATACTCCAACTCCCAAAGCGCCAGCAGGAAAAAGTAGATTTAAAATCTTTCCTAACCCCGCCAGAATACATAGAGTTGAAACAAGAGTAAATCCTAAGATCGCAGTCCAAGCTAGGGCTGGCTGCAAGCTAAAAGGCTTTAAAAATGATTTTTTATCATTCACGAAATTTCTCCTATCTGAACGTTACTTTTCTTTTTTAAAGCCTCAGCAAAATTTTAGGATTTATACTGTGTTAAAGTTCCTACATATTGGCTAAATGACTGACTGTTTTTCCAAGTTTTCCAACCCTGCAAATGTCCACGTATTGATACAATTAGCTTTTGTCCGGCAACTTTTCCTTCGCTGGGTAAAAATCGAACCCACTGCACCAAACCTCGCTCACCTCGGGTTCCGACTAATATTGCCCAGAACATGAAAATGAATCTTTGTATCGGTGAGAAATAGTCTAATACAGCTAACGTTTTATTATGGACAATATTAAACATCGCCAGCTCATTAAACTGATTTCGTTGATCTTCGTCAAACCGTTTTCCTAAATAATGGTCAACTTCAATATTCGGATCATAAATGACCTTCCAGCCTGCTTTTTTTAAGGCTAAACAAAACTCAATTTCATAATGAATTTGAGAACTTGTGCCTAGCATTCGAGTATCAAAGCGCTTATCCCCAATTGCTTTTCGTCGAAAACTCATATTAACGCCTTTAAGCACATCAACTTCACGAGCTTCTCCTACTCCAAAGTTATGGTTGCCAATAACCCGTCCAAACCATTGAAGTCGCCCGACCACTTGCCGCGAACCTGCTTTTAATTCATTGTTGATATACATAAAGTCACGTCCACCAACTCCACCAACTTGATCATCTGATAAAAAGTGAGTTTCGATACGCGCTAGCCATTCAGGGCGAGGTACGGCATCATCATCTGTAATCGAGATAATATCTCCATGAGCAGCATCCAAAGCCATATTGAGAGCCGCAATGACTCCAGATGCGGTTACTGTGATTATATTCAGTGGTAAAGTCTCTGGGTTGAAGGTTTCTAAAAAAGTCCAGGTTTGGGTATCTATATCTCGAACTGTAACAATGATTTGATCGGCAAGTCTGGTTTGCTTTTTCAAGCCTTCTAGACAATTGGCTAAGTCTTGAGGACGACGATAGGTTGGGACAATTACAGTTAATTTCATGGAAATTTCTCTAATTCTAGATGTACTATTTTTTTACGATTCAACAACAAAACTAAACTACCATAACTCCAAAAAACGAGAACGCTGAATAATATCTGGCCACGCACTCAGAGCATTTTTCCGGAGCAAATATTGGGTGGTATGAGGAAAATAGATACTCAAAAAAGCAGCTAATTTGATTGGGCTTGGAAACAAATCTTTATAACGTTTCACACCGATATAAAGTCGGGCTGCGATTTGATGAATATCATAGTCTGTCAGTTTACCAATTTGACTATTATCTAAAGTATTTCTCTCTCCTTCAAAACGAGGGCGAGTGTCTAAAGCTCTCAATTCTTTACAGAAAATAATCCGATAACCTAGCTTTAAAGCCCGCAAGCAAAGGATTGCATCTCCTTGCCCAAAAAAGATGTCTTCTTCCCACTGGACTTCAGAAAAGAAGGAGCGAGGAAACACGGCAGCGTGAATGTGTACGCATTCGGGATTTCCTTCAGTTCTACGATAAAATCCTCGAAAAGAAAGTTTAGTCGGAAAGTTTTTTTCACGTCCTGATTTAGTATAGCTGATTCCGGTTAAAAAGGTATATTTTTGCTCTTGAGGAGAGAGCTTTTTATATCTATCTAAAGCATTGGCAATAAAGTCAGAATCCAGCCAAATATCATCGTCAACGAACGCTACAAGGTCGGTATCCTCAATCGCATTAACGGCACAGTTGCGGTTGGCATTAACCCCCCGTTGAGGGCCGATAATATACCGAGTTCCCGGATATTTTTCAACAATTTCACGGTGTTTTTTTTGCATCTCCGGGTCGGGCGAATCGTCCGAGACAATGGCCGCATGGGGTTTGACCGTTGAGTTCCAAATAGCCTGTAGGCAACTCTCTAGCCGATCGGGAGCATTCCGCACTGTAATACAAGTTGATAATCGCATATTTGATGATTCTCCAATTTAAGGTTACAAACTTTTTTTTCTGATTTATGTAGACAAGGTATCGGATAAAAAAAACTTTCTGATAGTGGTTAAAGCTGAGGTCGGCAAATAGCCTTTAGTAAACCGCAGCAAGTCACGCATCATATTAAAGAGAGCGTATCCCAAAGACGTGTATTTTGCCACATCTATCCAGGCAGTTATCCAATGTATATAATGCTTCTCCCTAAAAAACTCCCGGGCGGCTGTCGAGTAAATTTCAGCGTACAGACGGTTTAAGGGTAAAAGTTCTTGTTGTTCCTTTTTCATCAGAGGATAAAGTTGTTCTAAGTAGACAATTCTTGATTGTTTCCTTTCTTCTATCTTGCTGGCATTAAAGTCGGTCATTTGACCCTGATTATGCTTTCGTATAACGACGAGTGGTTGTTCTGTGAAAACAGGCTGATAATTATGTATGAAACAGCGAGCGTAAAATTCTCGGTCTGCTCCAACTCTGAAGGATTCGTTAAATAAGCCCACCTCCTCAAACATCTCTGATTGTAGGACGACACAGGAAGGGCTAATGATAAAACTTGATGTAACAAGAAGCTGATGAATTGGAGAGATAAATCTGTCTAAATCATATTTTTGAAGCTTGACAATTTTCTCCTCTTGAACGGTATCCCAAAGCAAAACGGTACTCACGCAGAAACTTCGCTCTCGACCTTCTAAGGCTAAAATTTGAGAGGATAAATAATTCGCTTTCCAAAGATCGTCGGAGTCAAGGAAGGCTATATATCGTCCTTTGGCTTGATTTATCCCTAGATTTCGAGCGGCAGGACATCCCACGTTTTCATTGAGGGTAATTAAATGTATATCGGGATACTCTCGAGCTATAAATTCTGAAGTTCCATCCCCTGAGTTGTCATCAACAACAATAACTTCTACCTTTCCCTGATAATCTTGAGACAATATACTGGTTAAGGCTTCCTTTAACATCGGAAGGCGATTGTATGTCGGAATAATTACTGAAACATCAAAATCTTTGTTCATGACATTTTCTGTGAGAATTTTCAAGTTCAAATCTAATTTATCATCTTTGGTTTAGCTTTTTGAAAAGATTTTATCAAGATTTCAACTCTAAATTTTTATCATATTTTACGAGTTAGCTTTTTTTTCATGTAAGAGAGTAGAGTTCTGGTCATATAATATAAACCATAACCTGGAAATGTATAATTGGCTATCTTTTTTGAACAGACAAACCATTGCTGCAAGTTATTTTGTTTAATGTATAGTTGAGCATATTTTTTATATAGATCTGCATGAAGCCGATTCTGAGAAACATCTAAGCAACCTTTCTTTTCGATTACAGGATAATTTTTGTGAATTATGGACAATCGCTCTTTTATTCTCTCTTCTTGATTTTTGATATCCGTTGATTGTCCTTGATCATGTTTGCGTTGAATGGCTAGAGCCTGATTTATAAAAATAGGAGTATAGTTAGCAATCAAACATCGAGCATAAAAGTCAGCATCTTCAGCTCGCTTAATTGTATCATCAAATAAACCAACCTCTTGCAGCACTTGGCGAGGAAAAACAACACATGAGGGAATATGAATAAAATTTCCAACCATCATATGGTGAAGGGGTGAAGTATATTTTTCCAAGTCAGGTTTTAAAACTTGGAGATGTTTTTCATTTTTTACAGTATTCCAAACCACGATATTACTAACGCTGAAACACTTATCTTTACCTTCTAAAGCTGAGATTTGAGTTGGAAGATAATTTTTTTCCCACAGGTCATCGGAATCGAGAAAAGCAATGTATCTTCCCTTAGCTACTGATAAACCCCGATTTCTGGCAGCGGCGGCTCCCCCATTTTGCTTGAGACTAATCAAGTTTATTTGCGGATATTTGTGATCAATAATTTCCGAAGTTTTGTCCGAAGAATTGTCATCAACAACAATAATTTCAACCGTCCCATCGAACTCTTGAGTCGAGACGCTTTTAAGCGCTTCTTCCAGCATATCAATTCGATTGTATGTGGGAATAATAACCGAAACATCAATTTTCTGATTCATGGTAAACTGTTCCTTCTTTATATGTTGAATTGAATTTTTACATTTTTTTCTCGAACCAGATGATTTGGATGAACTAAAGTTCAAAGTTTTAGAGAGAGGGTTTCTTAATACCAAAAACTTTCTTAATCATATTTTTCTGCGTTACCTGTGCTGTTTTCTGAAAAAATTGAAAAGTTCTGAAATCGGGTTGATTGACAAAAACTTTGAAGCCCAACTTCAGATAATCTATAGGAGAGCCGTATATTTTATAATAGGCAGCCGATCCCATAGAGTTTAGAAATGATATTACGGGTTTCATACCGTTTTCTTTTAGTTTCATATTCAAAAACTCCTCACGCAAAACTAAGAACTCTTTGCCATGAACTTTCCTCGTACCATCAGACCAATTATTTTGACCGTGAATCCGATATTGACCAAGACTTTTATCAATACCATATACATTTCCTAACAGGAGTGCAGTTTTAACCACAAAATCGTCTGCTGATGTCTGCACGCCAAACTCTGGAATTGGAAAAATGCGTTCGGCAAGCTTTCTGGCGATCACATTTCCGCTGGTAGTAGAAGTAGCAAAAGGTACATACTTATATTTACAAGCAAACTGATAGAAATTAGAATAATCCTTATATTTATTGTTGAGTTTAGATGTCTGTATGCGACTCAAAAAATTGCCGCTTTGATCTACAACATCCAAATTATGAGATACAAGAGTTAAAGGACTAATTTCCTGTTGGCTCAAAATTAACTTTACACATTCTTCTACTTTCTCAGAGTAAAAGGTGTCATCGGAGTCTAAAAAACAAATCATCTCACCTTGAGAGGCTTTCCAACCCGAATTCAAAGCCGAACCCTGACCTCGATTTTCTTGAAATATTGAAACGATTTTCTCTCCATAGCTTGCAATCACTTCTCGGGAATTGTCGGTAGAACCATCATCTACAACAATCACTTCGATATTAGAATAAGTTTGATTCAATGCGCTGTCAATTGCATCTTTGAGAAAGCGTCCGTAGTTATAGTTGTTAATGAGAACGCTGACCAAAGGTTTCGATGCGTCTTGATTTGTCATTTTTACACCCCTGATTTAAGTCTAAAAATATTGGACTGGCAGACAGGAAAAGCCACAATATGATTGAAAAAAAATGCTTAATATTCGGATAAATTTTTATTTTTACGAGACATCATTTTCCTATTTTAGCGATATGATACGAGTCGATTTTAGCTAACTTGACTTAAATCGTGCTGCATCTGATGATATTTCCACAGTTTTCCACGCTGTTCTAATAACTCCTGATAACCTCCTTCTTCAACAATTTTTCCTTGTTCAAGCACTATAACTTTGTCTGCTCGAACAATCGTTGAAAGTCGATGAGCAATCGCAATAACTGTTCGACCTACGGCTAGCTTTTCCATTGATTCTTGAATTAATCGCTCTGAAACTGAATCTAAAGCACTGGTTGCTTCATCCAGTATTAATATATCTGGATCACGTAAAATAGCGCGGGCGATCGCAATTCGTTGTCGTTGACCTCCCGATAATCGTACACCTCGATCTCCTAATTTCGTATCTAACCCCTGGGGGAGTTCTTGAATAAAGTCCAAAGCATTAGCAAAATGAGCGGCTTCTAAAACGGCTTCTTCTTCAACATTTTCTAAGGCATAGGCAATATTATCTCGAACGGTAGTGTTAAATATAAAAGTATCTTGACTCACTACTGCAATTCTTCGACGGAGTGAATAAATATCAAATTCTCGTAGATCTATATCATCTATTAAGATTTGACCTTGAGTCACATCATAGAAGCGAGGAACTAGACTTGCTATAGTTGTTTTTCCTGCTCCCGATGCACCTACTAATGCGGTTGTTTCTCCTCGATTAAATGTTAAGTTAATACCCTTCAAGACTAAATCTTTTTCATCATAACCGAACTTAACCGATTGAAACTCTATAGATTTTTGTAATTTAACGAAAGGCTGAGTTCCATTTTTTAGATAAAGTTTATCATCAGTTCTCAGGAGTTCTTTAATATTATCAATTGAACCTTGAAAACCACTCAGTTTTGTACGAGCATTATTAAGTTGACGAGTAATTGGCATTAAGCGAAATAGAATAAATAGAAATGTGAGTAAGGAAGAAATCTGTAATTGATCGTTTGGAATAAAAATAGCAAAAGATAACATTAATATTCCCACTAAAATCAGGGTGGCTACGGCTTCGGAAATCGGAACCACTGAAGCACTATAGGTAACAGTATCATTTTCTGTTTCTAAGAGTTTTTTACTGGTTTGGTAGAAACGTTTACGCTCGAAGTCTTCCGCCGCAGATGCTTGAACTGTGTTAATTCCATTAATAAACTCGATTGCGGTTGCAGTATAGGAACCTCTAGCTTTTGTTTTTTCAAAACTGATCTCTCTAACCTTCTTAATAAGAGTGGAAACTCCGACCGTTAGCAAGCTAAACAGTATCAGTGAAAGAATGGTTAACTGCCAAGAGAGCAGCATCATTGAAATAATGTATACAAATAAAACTGAGCCTCTAACCAATATAAAAAAGAAAAGCTGAACAGCTTGCATTAACTGTCCAATTTCAGAGGTAATACTATTAACTAACTCTCCGGAACGAGTTTTACTGAAAAAGCTCAAGCTTAATCCTTGAAGCTGTTCAAATATACGAACTCGTAAATAATATCCCAGATAACTCTGAGACAAGCCACCATAGACATCACTCAGATACATCATACTGGTTCGTGCCAAGGTTGTTAGTAATATCAGAGCAGATATTCGATAAATTCGCGCAATCGTTGTGGCATTTACTCCCAGTATCCAAATATCAAACCATTCAATTCCTGTACGGAGAGGTTCTGCATTGGGTTCAGTCAGGTTTTGTAAAAATGTTAAAAGAAATCCAACTCCAAAACCTTCAAAGGCAGCCGCTAAGAAAGTAAATATTATGGCTAGAGTCAGAGTTTTACGAAAATTTTTAAATTCTTTAAATATAACAGAATTATCTTTCCAAATACTGGTCTTTTTAATCAGATGTTTAAAATTTTTTTTAAATTCTAGAGTTAAAGTCATATTCAAAAACTATCCTTGTGTATTTTAGTAGATTAAGAAGGAAAATTTGGTAAATTAGCTGTAGTCTCGCAAGTTAACGATTGAGTGGGTTACTGAATTTGAGAGTTGACCATTTTTTTCTATATGAGCTACTTGGTTACTTTTGGTGTTGTTAGAAGCATTAGCTACAATTCCTACAACATTTAATTTTTTAAGCATTGTAGTTGCTTGATTAAGTTCTGTTTGAGTAATTTGATCGATTCGTTCGACGAGAACAACTCCATCACAAAATGAAGCCGTTTCTAGGACATCTACTGTCCCGATAACTGGAGAGGTATCTAATAATATTAAGTCATAATTTCTTTCAAAAATTGTCATTAGTTGTCGCATTTTATGAGAACTCAAAAGTTTGACTGGATCAGTAGGAATTTGTCCTCCGGTTAAAACGTCAATACTCAAACCTAATACAGAAATTTGATTTAAGTTGGGAATCGAAACTTCACTTGATAAAAAAGTAGATAATCCTTGTTCATTGGAAAGATTGAGTTGTTCATGGAGTGAAGGAGAACGTAAGTTTGCATCAATTAGTAAAACCCTTTGATGTAAGCGAGCTGCGCTGATAGCCAATCCTACAACTAAAGTCGATTTACCTGCTCCGTTTAGTGCTGAAGTCACTAATATAGATTTGGGTTTTTTGGGGGAACTCAACAGTTGGATATTTTTGTAAATCAAGTCAAGGGATTCTCGAAAAGGAAGCCAATAAATAGTCCGTAAAATTACAGAATCTTGAGTAGAAGATTTGCGGAAAGGTAGATTTATAATTGAAGTGCTGGATTGAGCATGAGGAATTTTAGGCACAATTCCTAATAAGGGTATGGCAATCTTTTCCTTTAAATCATCAGAACTATGAACCGTATCATCCATACTTTCTCGCAAGAAAGCAGCAATTCCTCCGAGGAATAATCCCACTACTCCACCCAAAGCGATATTCTTTTTTAGACTGGGTGCAATTTGTTTTCCTAACTGAGGGGGTTCTACAACTTGCCAATTGAACCCCCCTCGAGTAATTTCTAAACTAATTTCTTGCCTTTTTTCTAACAGTTGCTCAATAGTCATCCGTTGAATTTCTACTTCGGGCTGTAAGCGGTTGTAGTTAGCAATTACACTTGGAAATTGATTTAATCTTACTCTCAGTTCTTCTTCACTTACAGCTAAACTTTGCAGGCGAGCTTGTAGTGTTTGCAATTCTGTTTGAGTTTCAGCGAGTTGACGAACTAACGCCTGATCGATACCACTGAGCTGTCCAGTTTTGAGTAAATCTTCGGCCGTTATATTAAGTTCGGCTGGGATTCTCCCTAAAATTCGGATGATTTCTTGTCTCAATAATGCTAGTAAACTTTGACGTTGTTCCAGTAACTTTTGCACTTCGGGATCAGCATCGGTAAATATTGTTCGTTGTTCGGCTAGAAGAATTTCTGTTTGTTGAAGTTTATTTAATAATTCTTGATAACGAGAAGATTCACTTAAACGAGCTGTAATTTTGGCTTGTTGGGGAGACAGTTCAAGTTGCTCTTGTAAGGTTTCATAACGGGCTTGAACACTTTGATATTGAATACGGGTTTCAAGCAAATCTTTTTCTACAGTGTTCAGTGCATCACTGACAGCTTTAGCTTGTTGTTCAGGATCAATCAGGTTTTCTTTTTCCCGAAATTCTTCTAAAGATCCTTCAGCTTGAAGTAATTTTTCTTGAGCAGTTGGTAATCCTTCATTTATAAATGATAGCCCTTGCTCTAAACGGAGTTGATCTTGTTTGATATTATAGTCTTGATAGACTTTCTGCATTGCTATTAACACTTCCTGAGTTTTAATCGGATTATTATCAGTGTATACCGCTTCAAAAACTCGAGTTTGAGTGTCTCCTTCTTCTATTTGAGATAAGGTTAAATTTTTCTCAATGTCTCCTCCTTCTATTAATGGATATTCTGATTGTAGTAACTGAGCGGCTTTTTCTGTAAACTGAGAACTTCGCATCAGTGTCAATTGAGTAGCATAATCTTCTTCCGAAGATAGAGTTTCTTGTTCTCCTTCTAAAGTCGTTTTAGCCGGAAAATTAGGCTGAACTAAAAGCTGCATTTTACTTTCATAAGTTGGTTCGGTATACCACTTCGTTTTTACCACGGCAATCGATAGAACGGTTACAAATATAGTCAGCAGCCAAAAGCGTCGGCGCAGAATAATTTCTAAGAGTTTACCATACCCTAAATCGGCTTCAGAATTGTTATCAGAAAAGCTTGATGTCATGACCCTCTACCTAAGCAATTTTGGACTGGGGTTCTTCCATTATAATTCTTTGTCCACAGAGCTGTTGGAAGATAGGTTCAAGTTTACTAAAAAATGCAGCCTGTGAAAATTTACTCACAGCATGATCTCGAATTCCTGCATAATTCCATTGAATTTTCTGGAATTTAATTAGGGCTGTATAAAGTGATTCTGGTGTTTGTTCCTCAAAAAATAATCCTGTATATTCAGGAATTTGAGTATCTAAGACGCCACCTGCACCATAGGCAATAACAGGGGTACCACTGGCATTTGCTTCTACTGGAACTAAACCATAGTCTTCTAAAGCAGAAACAATTACAGCACGGGCATTTGCCATCAACTCTTTGCGCTGTTCGTCAGTTACAAAACCTAAAAATTCAATATTTTCTTTTGCTATAGATCTCAATGATTCTTCTTCGGGACCACTACCAATAATTTTTAAGGGTAATCCTAATTTATTAAAAGCTTTAATCGTGATATCAATGCGTTTATATCCTAAGAAACGAGATGCGACAAGAAAATAATCTTGTTTTGAACTCGAAAAGAAAAAATTATTGTTATCGATAGGATAATTCACGACCATCGCATTTTTGTTGTAAATTTGCCGAATGCGCTTGGCAACTTCTGTCGAGTTAGCGATATAAACATCCGGCTCCTGAGCGTATTTATGATCAACTTTTCTCATCGCTCGGAAGACTTGCTCTAGAAATGGATAAAATGCTCGGTAACTTTGGTATTTTTCTAAGTAAGTTTCCGTATCCCAAAGAAAACGAGTGACATTATGACAAAAACAAATATGCTTGGCGTCAGCTCGCTTTCTAACTGCTTTCGCAAAGCTGGTACTACTACTAATAATTAAGTCGTATTCTTGTAAGTTTAAAGAGCGAAAAGCTCGATAATAAAATGGTGCTAGCAGTCTAAAGTTTTTGGATGCTCCCGGAATGCTTTGTAGAGCTGTTGTGTAGACAAGTCTATTCTCAAGGTTGATTGTTTCTCGAGGCTCATATAATGAAGTAAAAATATCTGCTTTTGGAAAAGCATGACACAGCAACTCAAAAACCCTTTCTGCTCCTCCTTTCTGAGTTAGATAGTCATGAACTAAGGCAATTTTCATAGATACATCCTGTTAAATATACTTTTTCTGAAGAAGTGTATTTCTTCTAGACCTTAAGACTTTTGATGGTCAAAATATAATCTATAGTTCCTGATCTGTCAACTTAAATTACCGAAACCGAAACAAGCATCTTTCTTTATAGCTTAATTGAATTATAGAACGTCTACTGATTTGTACAGTAGTCTTCCAAAACTAGAAACCGTTCATAATTTTAATCCTTGTTTTTTTCAGTTAATCTACATCATAGAGCAAGAATTTTTTAACTGAGTTGTAGTTAGTACATCAAATTTTCTTTTTAAATAAATATTGTAGCAAGCAATAATATAACATAATTTTTACAATTGTCAATGATTTTGTCATATTTTAATTAATTGTATATATTTATACTAATATTAATTTAATAAATCTAATCTAATAATTGATTGTAAAGTCAATGAAGGTTTAGCTTAATTAATCTCAAGACAATGCTAGAAAGCTGTTCATTTTTCTCCATAAATAGTGACTATTATTCGACGTTGACGCGGTTTAATATCACATTCTAAGTGAAAAATTTGTTGCCAGGTTCCTAACTCTAACTGACCTTGTTTTATCGGAACAGTTAATGAAGGGCCAAGCCAAGTTGCTTGTAGGTGAGAATGTCCATTACCATCATGCCAAGTTTGTTCGTGACCATAGTCTTGACTCGGTGGAATTAATTGATTCAGAATTTCTGGTAAATCTTTTTGTAATCCGGGTTCAAATTCAATTGTTCCAATTGCACCTGTACTCCCTATATTAAAAAGATGTACCATTCCAGTTTTAATACCAGAACTTTTAACGATTTTATGAGCAGCTTGGGTGAGATCTTGCATATCTCCATTTCCGGTTGTGCTAATTTCTATTGAATCTTGATGTACCATACTGGTCTACGCTGTTAAGATTGTGATTGCTAAACAATTAAGAGAGTGATTTTATTTCAAACTCTTGATCACCAATTTAGGGAACTTTACTCAGGACAAACACACTCCCTTCATTCCCTCGTCCAATTCGCATATTCTCATCTAGATAGGTAAAATCTAACCATCCTTGTTGAGTCTCAGGATTAATTGTAAAATCAATTCCTAAAAATTTTTTGTCTGTTTCAATTGCATTAATAAACTGATTAGGAGATTGATAACCCAAAAAACGCTGTAAACCGACGACAAACCGATTAAATTTAACCTCAACTCGTCGAGTTGATACCGATTCAAATTTAGCAACTACACTCACTAAGCCTTCTGAATACGGAATACCAACCAACTCCGCTATATTGTATATTTTACCTGTGTTGACTCGTATACATTGATAGACATTGCTAAGATTATAAAAGGGAAAACGATCAATTCCCAACAGTTCTTCACTACTGGTATAAAGTAATTTCCAGTTTCCATCCAAAAGTTCGGCTACTTGTAGAGGCTGAGGATTAGGATTATAATCTTCGAGTTGAGCAATTGCTGCTAAAATTGCCTGACGATCTATCTCACTCGCTAATAACCCGCGATTTTTGCCGGAAATCAGCTCTAATAATTTTGATTTTTTCATCATTTCAGCACTTGTCGCTTCTATTGAATTATTACTAATCATTTTTAATTCAATAAGAATACCACAGCAATGTAACAGATCTTTAAGTCTAAAAAATCTATCTTAGGTTTGATTGATGAGACAAAGACTGGGGGTAACTCTCGTCAAAGTTCTAGGGGCTAGTCTCTTAAAGAAATAACTGACGCGATTTGCATCTGCTTCTTCTAGGTGTTCAACTCCAGCAATGATGATCCTGAACAGATTTTCAAGATTGAGTCAAAATATTCGCACAATTGTCAAGATTGTGTAAAGGTTTACAGCAGAGGTGGATGTTTGTATTTTTATAAGATATTCTGTATGTAGGATCAAACCGAAGTATAATTTATTCACAGTGTCTTGAGTGCTTATACTGATAATGCCTTGAATTTGAGACCTTCTCAGTTTAGTATTTAGATCTAAATAAACACATTACAGACTTTTGCTTGTAATGTCTCTAGGAGTTGAATACACTGGCTGTGTCTCTATCTAGTCCCATTCATCTAATTTCTGGCCTACCTCGTGCTGGCTCAACGGTGCTAGCTGCTTTACTTCGGCAAAATCCTCGCTTTCATGCTGGAATGACATCGCCTGTCGGAGGGTTAGTCAACCGAATGCTGGATGCGATGAGCGAGGAGAATGAGTTCTCCGTGTTCATTTCTCCTGAACAAAGACAAGACCTAATTCTCAGTATATTCTCTGCTTATTATCAACAGCAAATTGCTGAAAATAAAGTCATCTTTGATACAAATCGTCTTTGGTGCAGCAAGTTACCTCTGATTTGTCAGTTATTCCCAGAAGCGAAGGTGATTTGTTGTGTGCGTAATGTTGCCTGGGTGATGGATTCTCTCGAACGATTGGTTCGGCGGAATGCGTTTGAAATTTCTAGAATGTTTAGAAATCGGGCTGAAATTTCAACGGTTTACAGTCGCACAGAAGCCTTAAGCCAAGGAAATCGCTTAGTGGGTTTTGCTTATAATGCTTTGAAAGAAGCGTTTTATAGTGAACAAGCTGATCGTTTGCTGTTGGTAGATTATGAATTTTTGGCGATCGCTCCTGAGCAAACGTTATCATTAATTTATCAGTTTATAGGAGAAGAACCGTTTAATCATGATCTAGAAAGTATCGAATATGAAGAACCCGAATTTGATCGAAAGCTGAGAACAGAAGGTTTACATACTGTCCGTTCTCGGGTAGAATTTAAACCTCGTAGAAGTATCCTCCCCCCAGACTTATTTGAGAGATTTAGTCAACTTTCTTTTTGGACAGATACAACGAATAGTGTAGCTAATGTTATTAATTTTAAAACGTCTTCTAAATAACTGGAGTTTGGTGAAGCAGCTAGACTGATTTTGCGATCAAGAAAAATTCGCAAAACAACATCTATATTTACCGATCACAAATTATTTTCCTCATCAAACTGACTTCAGTTTATTAAATTTTTTACAGGGTGTCTTTCTCCTTTTTAAATAGCCTCACTGCTAATAAATGTGAGGTTAATAGGTTCTGTTTAAACTTATGTTTAAGCAAATTCAGTGCATCTACTCTATCTCACTAAACATGACTATTTTGACCAGATGCCATGACCATGCAACTACTCTTTATCGATTCTGCTGTCCAACAACCTGAATATTTAACTCAAGACTTAACTCCAGAGTCTCACCCTAATCTACATAGCTTTATTATCTCACCTCAAGCCAATTTTATTGCAGAAGTTACACAAATCTTAACTAAATATTCTCAAGTCAACGCCATACATTTTGTATTTCATGGAGAAGATCATACCCTACAATTAGGTCAGATTAATCTCACTCCAAAAACCCTCGAAACCTATGCACCCCTACTCAAACAATGGCATAAATTTTTGACTGCTGATGCCGATATTCTCCTGTACGGATGTAACGTTGCTAAAACTCCGAAAGGTCAAGAACTTGTTCATCAGTTCAGTCAACTCACTCAAACCAATATTGCGGCTTCCACTCACTTAACCGGAAATGCTGAACTTGGCGGTTCATGGGACTTAGACTATAAAACAAAACCCGTTAAAACACCCATTGTATTCAATCAAAAAATACAAGAATCCTATCCGTTTGTGCTTGCCACTTTTGATGTTAATCAACCTACAGACGATGGCACAGGAAATTTACCCGGAACTTTAAGTTGGGCAATACAACAAGCCAATGAAACAGCCGGAGATGATACCATTAATTTCAATACCAGTGTCCGATTAAATTTAGACCCTAGCCTCAAACGAATTCAGCCATTAATTGATAGCAATATCAACTTTATTGGCAATAATAAAACGATTAGCGGTGACAACGATAACGACGGAGTGATAGACCTCAACGGCGAAGACCGTCCTTTATTCTTCATCAACTCGGGAGTGGTCAGCTTTGAAGACCTCATCCTCACAGGTGGAGTTGCTAAAGGCGGAAATAGCCTGTTTGGGGGAGGAGGTGCCGGACTTGGGGGAGGGTTATTCATCAACTCCGGCGATGTCACCCTCGACAACGTTACCTTTGAGGAAAACTACGCAATTGGGGGAGATGTCAACTCTGGGGGTTATGCTGGCGGTGGTCTCTCTGGTGATAACATCAACTTTACTGGAGGCGGCTTATTTACAGATGGCCCTGCTGAAAATGGCAGTGGTTTAGGCGAAAATGGCGATTTTGGTGAGGGGGGTCGTTTAGGTAACGGTATCGCTGCTGGAAATGGCGGTTTTGGTGGGGGTGGTGGCTATGGCCACAACGCCAACGGTGGAAATGGCGGTTTTGGTGGGGGCGGTGGCTTCGGCTCCAACGCTA
>Ga0207419_1000630_pt1 | contig 30324 bp, 28 predicted proteins | sample ElkSloMetagenome_4_FD_184723 | JGI IMG/M metagenome (GOLD analysis project Ga0207419, IMG submission 184723) | Hot spring microbial communities from Elkhorn Slough, Monterey Bay, USA - MD2A (version 2) | ecosystem: Environmental > Aquatic > Marine > Intertidal zone > Estuary: Microbial mat ... | reverse complement strand
TTCCCGGTGAAGTTGTCAATGTTGCGGGTGTATTGGATGATCAAGATTTCGATACCTTTTCAGTAACTCGGGTTGATGGTTCGCCCGTAATTCCGACTGGAGTAGCTGGTGGACCCGGTGTAAATTACGATTGGGATGACGATTGGAATTATGACTAGGATAATTACTAAAAACCGTTATAGCAGATTAATGTGTCTGGAATTTTGGAGGAAGAAACCAATGAATTTAAAAAACAAAATTTTTGGGGCTACAATCATTTTGAGTACGACTCTATTTTCGTTGAATTTACCGAGTCTTGCTCAAGTTCCCATTCAAAATTTACAACGGACTCCAGGTTTAACAATTTCAGGAGAAGTAACAGGAGTTTGGGGAAATAATTTTGTTGTTAATGATGGAACGGGGCAAATCTTAGTCGATGCCGGGCCAAGTTGGTGGCACTCTATTGATGTCTCTGTCGGGGAACGAGTAACCGTTGTGGGCGAGTATGATGACGATGATTTTGACCGAAATCAAAGCGGGATACAAGCCCCGTCCTAAAGGACGGTTAACCTAGTTGATTCATAGTTATTTAGGTGTACGTTGATTAGCTACATATTCTTTGAGAACATTTAGCGGTGCGCCACCAACAGATGAGGAAAAATAACTAGGACGACCCAATGCAGTCCCATTAAGTTTCTTGTATCCGGCTTTTCCATACATTCGGCTTGAAACCCCTTTTAAATGGTTAACAATAGTTGAGACAGAAAGTTTAGGAGGATACTCAATAACAACAATATGAACGATTTGCTGCTTCCCCATTGAATTCAATCAACTTGAAATCCATTTGTTCAGCAACACGTTTAAACGACTGGTGAATAACTTCTAGGCTTTCACTTGTTAATATCTGTTTTCGGTACTTTACTACACAGACGAGCGTGAATTTTCAGGTCTGTAATGCTGTGTCTTCCTTTCCTTAACTTCATTGTTGTTGTTGCAGACCAATAGTATGATGATAGTATGAAATCAAGATACCAGTACCGAATCTACCGTGCGACTCGTTCCTATCAAAAGTCCAACAGACGTGGATAGGGCAAGGTGATAAACCTTGACAACTCAATAACCGTGATGGTGAAAGCCCATCCCTCCAGATGGTGGAGTGACAGCATAACCCCTTCCTGTGGAGAATGGTCATCAAAGTGGGAAAAGCGGGGTTAAACGGCAGTAATGATGAATCTGACATCAAATCCTGTCTAACACCTAACTATGTGTTAGACAGGAACTTCCGTTAGAAGTATCGTCACGGTAATCCAGCCCACACAGATTATTGGCTGGCAACAAAATGTTAATAAGCTAACGTACTGGAAAAAGGTAGAGTTTAACCAGAACCATCTACAAAGCTTCGGTACAGAGGAAGACACTAAGGTTAGAAATACGGTTATTGGGAACGAATTAACCCCTACAAATCTCTTAGATGAGGTCGAAATCTAAGTAGTAACCAGCGTAAGATTTGTCTGGGAAGGATTGTGTAAGAAGCAAAAGCCTATCTGTAATGGATAAGGATAAGCTGACGTACACACTGTTCAATGGAATGAATAGTCTTAAGTAGCAACGAAAAAGTTATGAACACGGTTGAAAAATCGATGTATGAATGGAAGGACATCAATTGGCGAAAAACCGAAAGATGTGTCTTTAAATTGCAAAAAAGAATATTCAAAGCCAGTCAACAAGGCAATGTCAGATTAGTCCACAAATTACAAAGGCTACTCCTAAAAAGCTGGTACGCCAAACTGTTAGCCGTTCGACGGGTTAGCCAAGATAATAAAGGCAAGAAAACCGCAGGTATCGATGGTGTTAAATCCTTAATACCAAAACAAAGAATGGCACTTGCCAATAACCTAAAACTTGGCAACAAATCAAAACCAACCCGCCGAGTATGGATACCCAAATCCAACAGGGACGAAAAACGACCTCTAGGAATTCCAACCCTGTATGAACGTGCTTTACAAGCATTAGTAAAACTAGCGTTAGAACCCGAATGGGAAGTTAAGTTTGAACCTAACAGTTATGGATTTAGACTAGCACGTTCAACCCATGATGCCATCGGAGCAATATATTCATGTATCAATAAAAAGGCTAAATATGTCTTAGATGCTGATATAGCCAAATGCTTCGACAAAATAAACCATCAAAAACTGTTGGCAAAATTACAAACTTACCCCAAGTTGAGACGACAAATCAAAGCTTGGTTAAAATCTGGGTTCATGGATGGAAAAAAACTGTTCCCTACCAACGAAGGTACGCCACAGGGCGGTGTAATTAGCCCATTATTAGCAAACATAGCCTTACACGGTATGGAAGAACATATCCTGCAATACGCAGACAAACAAAAATGGAAATACCCAAACGGTAAATCCATGTCAAACAGAGATAAAAGACAAAGCATATCGTTTATAAGATATGCGGACGACTTTGTTCTTATCCATGAAGATCTAGAAATTGTTCAAGAATGCCAGCAAATAATAAATGAATGGTTAGCTGAAATGGGACTAGAACTTAAACCTAGTAAAACAAAAATATCCCACACCTTAAATCAACATGATGGCAATGTTGGATTTGAATTTTTAGGATTCAACATAAGACAATACAAAGTCGGAAAGCATCATGGAGCTAAAAACACACAGGGAAAACAACTAGGTTTTAAAACCCTAATTAAGCCAAGTGCTGAAAATGTCAAAACTCACCTAAGAAAATTAGGAGAAATAGTAGACAGTCACAAGTCAGCCCCACAGGTTGCCTTGATTAAGCGACTTAACCCAATCATAAGAGGATGGAGCAATTATTACTCACCAGTAGTAAGTGCAGAAACATTCTCAGATTGTGATTACTATTTCTTTGAAAAAATCAAAAGATGGGCATACAGAAGACATCCCATGAAAAATCGAACTTGGATAATGCGTAAATATTGGCATACCGAGAAAAATGATAACTGGGTATTCAGCACAAGAGAAGGAGAAAATCCTTTGAAAATGGCAAGACACCAAGACACAAAAATCGTAAGATTTGTCAAGGTAAAGGGCAATAGAAGTCCTTACGATGGGGACTTAATCTATTGGAGTAGTCGTTTGGGTTCTCACCCAGAAATGCCAGCCGAAAAAGCGTTTCTCTTGAAGAAACAAAAAGGACGCTGTACATACTGTGGATTACACTTTCAAGATGGAGATCTACTAGAAACCGACCATATCATCCCTAAATCAAAGGGTGGTAAAGACAACCGAGATAACAAGCAGTTACTCCATCGACATTGCCATGACCTTAAAACTACAAAGGATGTAACTGGTACTCAAGACAAAGAGCCATTGGAGAGAGGAGCCGGATGAGGTGAAAGTCTCACGTCCGGTTCTGAAGCCGAGCCAGAATGGTGACATATCTGGCTTAGGGCAACCAACAACTGCGCAACAAACCAAATTAGCCAAACTTTTTGGTTGTTGTCGGGTTGTATGGAATGATGCCTTAGCGCATTGTATTGAACTCTATAAGGCAGGAGAGAAGAAACTGAGCAATTCTCAACTCCAGAAAAAGTTCATTACCCAAGCCAAGAAAATGGTAGAACGGGAGTGGTTGCGCATAGGTCTCTAATATCCCTTTACAGCAATCGCTTAACGACTTAGAACAGGCTTATAATAACTTTTTTAAGTCGTGCAAAGGTAAGCGGAAGGGAAAGAAAGTTAGACCACCTAAGTTTAAAAAAAGAAACACTAAACAATCAGCTAGATTTAGAGTTGGTGGTTTCAAATTGAAGGAAGACAAGATATCTTTATCCAAAATTGGCAAACTAAAGATTATCTGGTCAAAACCTTTGCCCAATCCGCCTTCATCGGTTACTGTAATTAAAGATGCAGCTAACCGTTATTTCTTGAGTTTTGTTATTGAGGTTAATCAACAACTCCTACCTGAATCACCTAACAGCGTAGGAATTGATTTAGGAATCAAGACGTTTGCTGTACTAAGCACCGGAGAAAAAATAGACGCACCAAAACCCTTAAAGCATAAAATTAAACGACTTAGAAAACTTAACCGCAATCTGTCTCGAAAACAGAAAGGTTCCAATCGGTACGAACGAGCAAGAGTAAGGAAAGCCAAGCTCTACGCTCGGATGAAAGACACCCGTAAAGACTTCCTGCACAAATTGTCAACCCGAATAATTCACGAAAACCAAGTGATTGTTTTGGAGGATTTAAACGTTGCAGGGATGGTCAAGAATCGCAAGCTATCTAAGGCTATTAGCGATTTAGGATGGAGACAGTTTAGAACTTTTATTGAGGGTAAGGCTGAAAAGTATGGCAGAGATTTTCGAGTAATTAGCCGTTGGGAACCAACAACTCATGCATTGTTCGTATTGCGGTTTTGTTGGTGGCAAATTAGACCTTTCTGTCAGGGAATGGACTTGTTTAAGCTGCGGGACAGTTCACGACAGAGATAGTAACGCAGCAGTTAATATTTTGGTCGCCGGGGGACATTCGGAGACTCTAAATGGACGTGGAGGCAAGCGTCAGACTTTTGTTAAAGAAGCGGCAGCCGTTGAAGCGTCAACCCACCTAGAAAAACCTGTGCAGTTATCAATATTTGATATTTTGCAGTAGGTTTTCTGTTAGGAATCCTCTTCGTTCACGGAGAGGAGGATGTCAAGCCTTTTCCATTACTTACCCAGACGGAAGCGTAATGAATATTCGTCCAACTTCTGGGCCTCCCCCTTGGTCGGGTGGTCGTCGAGGTCGCTAAAGGAATTGATGTAGACACAGAGGCGCGACGGGGCGTCTGTTGAGATCACTCCAGGCTTAGAACGAATTCGATACCAATTGTAACGGTCCGAGTCCCAACTCTTGGGGAGAAAGCGATCGCACTTCTAAGAGTGCCATCATATCTTTAAACCCAGGCTGACCCCGTGAGGCTCCAGTTAATCCCATGGCAATAATTAAACCACACCAGCCTTGAGTGTTCTGACACCGTTGTTCCCATTTTTGACGGGCTTGTTGATGGGTGGGGTCATCTTCGATAAATTCACCCAAGAGGTGTAGATCTCCATCTTCGGTTCTCAAAATTCCTAGATCGTAATTACAACCTGCCATCGGATCTTCGCCAGGATTAAAACAAATTCCAGTCAGTCCTCCGGCTTTTTTTAAAGTCTGGATCAAGGTTTGGGCTTTCGGTTTAGAGGTTTGAATTAAAATCACGGGTAAACCCTCACCGTCTTGGGGAATATCAATTTCTGAGGCTTGATGAAACTGGATGTGATTTCGCAAATATTCTGCGGTGTCCCAAGGCATGACACCCAAACTCAAAAAAGACTTTGGTGGCACCAGATCATCGCGCAAAATCGGCATTTCTAAATCTAATTCGTCTTCATCCTCACTGTCGGATGTGCTGGCTATGTCTAACAGTTCGCTTGCGACTTCGGGCAGAGTTGCCACTGTTACCATGATTTGCTTTTTCTGGGAATCAGACTTGAGAAAGGGGATACGATAGCGACGAGAAAGGGCTGGAAACTGGTGAGACTTGAATTTTTGCCGAAAGTCTCGCAGAAAGCGATGTAGAGCTTCTAGGGTGACTAATACTGTTGCGGCTTCTTCTTCGTAGAGAATAGAACGTAACCCTTCTAGCGGGTGTAAATTACCAAAGCTGGGTTGAATTTCGGAAATGGACAGATTGGCTAAATTCTCGTCATCCTCATCTTCATCGTCTTCAAAGTCCAACAGGGATTCATAGGTGACAAATAAACAGTCTTGAGTTAGGAAGGCTTCTTCTAGGTTATCGTGAGGCTGATGTTGCACGACTCGCTCCCGAAACTGTTTTAAGGAGTCTAAAGAACGATACATCAATATGCCATAATCCATCCCTAATTTACCCAAGGTGGAAATGTATAGGGTGGTTACATCAAATTCATTGAGTTCGATAGAGAGAATTTGGTGTTCACCCAGTTTTTCCCAGGGAGCATCCTGCCAAATGGTGTAGGCTTTTTCTTGCAGAGTAGAAGCGTGTTGAGGTGGTAATTGAGGCGGACGATTTTCTGCGACTTCTTGGAGTCCCCGAAAGATTTCATCAATGAGGGGCAAATCCGGGACATATTCAATCGTGATTTCCAGATCTTGGAGAACCCCCCGCAAGAAAAACTGAATTTCGCGATCTTTGACCACAATTTTTTGAGGACGAGCCGCAGGAGTCGGGCTTTGAGGATGTTCCATGGCTCGCAGTAAGGTTCGCACGGTTACTTCCGGCCCCAAGTTAGAACCGACCATATCCATCGCTCGTACCATTCCTTGAGAGCCATCGACCCAAATAATACATTCGCTACTGCCTGAGTCATCTCCTTCGAGCTTAGAACTGGACTCCGAAGACACCGAACGGCGATCACCTTCCCACACACTAGGAATTTGAGGTAAGTTTTGTAGCCGACGTAGAGTTGTGAGATTGAGACGTGCCATCTAATACAATGTTCCCATTGGCAATATTAATATTTGGGGGCTTCCGAATCAGGAAGGGTTCCGCCAAGTCACACTTTTAACATTTATTGTAAGCTTAAGCTCTGACACTCTCATTGACAAGCTTGATGCTGGCCTGGAGATTTTGGATTTTTACCCGGTTGACTCAACTCGGATGAGCGAGAAGTCTAATTCCCGCTACGACTGAGTTCACACGGATTTAAGAAGGATTTGAGTTGGAGTTTTACTTCTACAGACATCGAGATCTCAGAAAGATTTCTAGATTTGACCAACGGTCACAGCAGCGGACAGACCCCGAACCCGGAGGGCGGAGTAATCTGTGACTTTGTTGTTTTTTTACTTGACTGATCAACACACAACAATTGGTTTCATTGAGATCGAGTCAGCCTGACCCGCACAATTCAAATAGTTTAACATCTGATGCACTTTTCGGTGATCCGGTGTGATCAGGATTCTTTGGGAGTTGAGGAGGTGGGGCGGAGGGGAGATAGGGAGAGAGAGAAAAACAGGAGCGACCTCACGACTTTTGACTTCATTATGCTCGGCTTCTTAAAGAATTGGTAAAATACAAGCATATAGAGAAGAATGACCACTGTAAATTAAGGAGTCGGGACAATCGATGACACAAGCCACTCAGTCTCAAACTCAAGGAATTCAGATGACCGATACTGCGGTCAAGCAAGTTCTCATGCTCCGAGAAAAGCAAGATAAAGATCTTTGCTTGCGCGTCGGTGTCCGTCAAGGAGGATGTTCTGGAATGTCTTATGTGATGGACTTCTGTGATGTTAGCACTATTCGAGATGATGATGATATCTTTGATTATGAAGGGTTCAAAGTCGTTTGCGATCGCAAGAGCATTCTCTACATCTATGGTTTAGTGCTTGACTATAGCGAGGCTTTAATTGGTGGAGGATTCCAATTTACTAATCCTAATGCTGCTCAAACTTGTGGCTGTGGAAAATCCTTTGCAACTTAGAACCGTTGGAAAATTCCCCAAACCTGCCCAATTGTAAACTTTTGTTTGCAACTTCTAAGAACTGCACAGTTTGAGTGACGATAGGGAGTTGGCAAGATCACATCAGCCTGATGCTTGCCTTTTGCCTATCGTTCTCTAACTTGGCTGAACTGATTAATGATTATTGTGTGCAAGATTGTTGTCCGTTTGATCTTATGAAAACTCCTGAAGAACTCTTTCAAGAAGGTTTTGACCGTTATCAAGCTGGAGAAGATCCTCAAACTATTATTCCGATCTTTCAGGAAGTTTGTGATCGCGCTCCCAAAAATAGTAATGCTTTGACCAGTCTGGCTTGGTTATATTTACTCACTAATAAACCCTCATCGGCCTATAAAGCGGCAAAATCAGCCGTTAAACTCAACTCCCATGATCCTCAAGCTCGGATTAACTTAGCGGTGGCGATGCTTGATCTCGAGAAAAAAGGGGTTCGTCCTCATATTGAAGTCGCCCAACAAATGATTATGGCGGACTCAGAATGGCTCGATGAAGTCAAGAAAAATTTTGATGACGGTTTGACTCGAAAACCCGAGTGGAAAAGCCTGGTTCGTGTTCAAAAATGGTTACTAGAAGTTTAAACTTTTCAAGTAAGTATATTTACCTTTGGTGGAGTTAAGGAGGACCCTGAATTTTAGGATGAGATTGATGTCAATAGATCGGGGTTCTAAGCTTGACTGGACTAGGGTTGAAAGATGATTGAGAGTTTAAGGATAATGTCGAGTTGTTTAGGTTTTGTAACAATTAATAACATAAATTTATCCAAAAATCAGCCCACCAATGATAAGATTTGGGAACTTCAGACATTAACAATCTTGATTCACGGTTGACAGTAATTTTTGATAAAGCAAGGAGTTGTGAAAGCTATGACTATCGATAATCAAGTCCACGTTAAAGCAGAAACCCGTAACCATAAAGGTTTTTTTGTACAGCAAGCCGCTTACCAGCTCAAGAGTATTGATGATTCAGGCTGGGCGCTGATTTGTTTAGATGATGCGGTTTGCTACTATGTTGATCCCGATAACTTAGAAGCAGACGAAGACGATGATTCAGAAGAATCTGAGAGTTAAATAACATTTCACTGATAAATACTCATTAAAAGAGATTTACTTTTGACATATAGACTGGGTTGGGATAGCTGTACTGAAAAAAAGGAACAGCTATTTTTTTGTGAAACCGAAAAGGTGTAACATAGTATGAAGATAGTCAAATTTCAAAATACAGTTTTCCCCAGTGCAGAATACTGCTTCTTCCTCCGCTCTGATACCCGTCGCTGAATATTTTAAACTGCTTTCTGAAGTGAGTCGCCTGCAAATCTTAAACTGTTTGAGATCCAGAGCGATGAATGTTACCGAGATTTCCGAAGCCACGGGTTTAGGACAAGCTAACCTTTCAAAACATCTGAAAATTCTGACTCAAGCGGGGATTTTGTCGCGTCAACCCGTTGGGGTTAGCGTTTACTATGAAATTAATGATCCCCTCATTTTTGAACTGTGCGAACTGGTTTGCGATCGCTTAAGTGATCGTATTCAACAGCAAGCTGAAGAAATTCAACAACTCAAAATCCTACATTCTAGCTAGCCGTGCGCCATCATCCGAGTTGATGAAATGACGATTGTATCTGTTGGTTGTAATTCCCGCAAACATTAACCCCGCACCCACAAAACCACAATCTTTATGTTTTTATATTACCATATAGTAAGATAATGATATATTTTGCAGGTCAGTTCCTATGGGAAGAAAACAACAGCTAATTTTCTCAGGCTTTTTAATCTTGATCTTGTTATTAACGCTTAACTTGAGTTACTCTCAATCTGCTGAAGCTGTAATCAGACAACAACAAGAAACCCCGGAACAAGTTCTTTATCAATCTCGCCATACTTTACGGGATAATACGGGAAACTCCTGGCAAGTTATCCTGTTTAAACGAGTAAAATCTGGGGAATTGCGTGAGATTAATTTGCGTTTAGTTGGGTTTCCAGGTGAGGTCAAATTTGCTCATGTCAAACCTTTGAAAATTAAGGATGCTGACAAGATTTTACAGGCGGATGATGTATTTACCGAAAAATCTCCGGCTCCAAATGTGGGTCAATATAATTTGAAACCAATTTTATCTCAACTGTCAAGCAATCATTTAATTGAATTGGAATTACCGTTAGAAAAAGAGCGAATAGTTAAAGTTCCTCCTGCTGTTATTTTAGAATGGCAAAGCATTTAACTGTAAACTGTAAACGGTAAAAGATGGGTGACGCAATGCCAACCCATCCTACAGTTTAGAGGAATTGTAAGCTAATTTTTGCCATTCGATTTCGCTTTGGAATTCGCCTGAGTTTTGGCTTCTAGACTTTCTAAGCGACTTCTCAATTCTTGGTTGTCTTTTTTCACTTTATCAAGTTCTTGTCGCAGTTGTTTGAGCGCTCGATCAGAACCGACATTTTTCTGCACCTTTTGAACCGCTTCTTCAGCTTTCCGGCGAACTCGTCCATCCAGGGTTTGATCGGCTAAATCATTTAAAACAGCAATGGCTTTTGGCGTTTCCATCTGTTGTAAGGCGACAACAACCGCAACTTGAGTCAGGAAAAAATCTTCTTTTGAGAGTTCTTCCAATCGCTGTAAAATGCGTTCAAGGTTAATGTTATTTTGACCAGATGAAATCGTTCCTAACGCTCGAATTGCGGCCAAACGTAAGGCTTGATGAACCGTAGGATCAGTATATTTTAAGATTAAATTCAGAGCAGGTTCTGAGGTTTTCATCCGACTTAAACCAGAAATCGCTGCTGAACGTAATACCTCATTCCACCCTTCTCGTTCTTGCAATACCGATTCTAACAGTTTTATTCCCCCTTCTTCGGTGAGTGTTTCATCAGGATTTCCAGCAACCATTTCACCAATAGCGGTAATCGCTGACGCCTCAACGTAGTAACTGGCGTCTCCGTTTTCAACAATGGATTTTACCGCTTGATAACTGTCGGGTGTTTTGATTTTAGCTAAACTGTTAACAACCGCCCGACGCACTCTCGGTTCAGAATCTTCTAAGCCCCCAATTAATCCTGCAAAGGCTTGATCCAATTTAATTTTATTGAGTTGCTTGGCGACTTCAACCCGTACCCCCCAAAACGGTTCGTCTTTGATGGCTTTGGAGAGGGTTTTCACAACTTCTAATCCCCCTTTTCTCGCTAATGATTCCGCCGCAAAAATACGAGAAATCGGATCAGGATCATATTGTAATTGGGCTTTGAGTTCAGCCACTGGATATTCTAAACTCACCGTTTTGAGGGTATTATTTCCCGCATCAAAACTGATCAATTTTGGTTTTTCAGCGAGGGGAAAATAGAAGCTTTGTTCGGCTTCATGGATACGAACCGTAAAGATCTGAAACTGCGGTGCAGGTTGATCTGGAGACTTAGATAAATAGCCGAATGCTATCGGAATTTTTAAGTCAAATAAATTGCGTTCACTGGCTTTTTCACTGTTTTTAGCTTGCTTTTGCTTAACGGTAATTTTAGCCAGTTTATTTTCACCATCCCAACTATAAGAGACTTTATAATCTGGATGACCACCCCGATATACATATTGATCAAATAAAAACAGCAAATTCCGTCCAGTTGATTGGAGAACGGCTCGCAATAAATCAACAGTTTCTACTGTTTTGTGAGCATTGTTTTGAACGAAAGTATGAATCGCTTTTGTGAACAATTCATCGCCGAGTTCTGTGCGAATCATGTGATAAACACAAGCCCCTTTTTCGTACAGATGACGATCATAAAGTTCAATGGCTTCTCGATAAATATGAGTGACAATGGGGCGACGATACCGAGAACGATCTTCTGATAAGTAACTCCGGGTTTCATTCAGTCGATAATAGGCGGCTTCCTCTTTTCCATATTCTTGTTCTGTCCACAAAACTTCTGAATAAGTCGCCATTCCTTCCTTGATCCAAGCATGAGACCAATGTTCAATCACGACTAAATCACCAAACCATTGATGAGCGAGTTCGTGAGCGACTAAACTTTCCGTATTGCGGTTATCAATTGCTGCTTTTTCATCGAGTAAACAGCGATCTGTTAGCAAGGTTGTTGAGGTATTTTCCATCCCCCCAAAGATGAAATCATCGACACAAACTTGAGCATATTTCGGATAGGGATAGGCATAGCCAAAAGCTTGAGAGAAAAACTCAATCATTTGAGGTGTTTTTCCCATGCTACGACGAGCATCTGCTTCCCGGTTTTTTTCAACGTAATAAATAACAGGAATATTCTTCCAATGATCTTGAATTTCCGCAAAATCACCCACCGCTAATGTCATTAAATAAGTGGGATGAACTTGTTTTTGTAACCAATGATAGATGATCTTTTCACCCTGAGTTTCACGGCTGAGAAGTTCGCCGTTAGAAATAGCGATAAAAGGCGGAGTTACTTGCACCCGAATTTCTGATGTAGCGAGTTGTCCGGGATAGTCGAAGCAAGGAAACCAAAAACGGGAGTCTTCGTCTTCGCCTTGCGTCCAAACTTGAGTGGGTTTCTGGGGATAATGGGCGTTGGGAGTGATAAAATAGAGTCCACGCTGAGGTTCATCAACACGGTAGGTGATGGCAATCTTGATGGGTTTGTCCGCTTCTGTCGGCTGATTGAGATAAATTTCAAGTTGTTCACCATCATAGTCGAAGGATTGATCAACTTGATCAAGTTTCACCGCCTCAATTTCTAAGTCAACCGCATCAAGCCTCAGTGTTTCAATTCCACTTTGCACGGGTTTTAAGGTAATGGTACAATCCCCGTGAAAGGATTTGTTGGGAATATCTAACACCAGGTCAAGAAAAATGTGTTCAACTTGTCCAGGGCGGTCAGGGTTGTAGTGTGGACGAGCGCCAGGTAGCTCAAAGGATTTTTGGCTGTCGGTCTCGGTATCAAAATAAGAGTGCAACATTTAGTAACTCTGAAGCTACAGTAAAAAAACAAACAAAACACCTATGTTTGTTGCTCTATTATAGATGAAATATTGCAGTTTATGTTAGAACTTGTTGTTGCCATCTGAGGGAGTGAATGGTCGGGTCGCAGATGTTGATTTTACCCTCGATGATCGCCGCAGAGTTCTTTGAGATTACTGTAGTCGCAACTTTATAGAGCTTTGAGGATTTGATCCTATTTTTGTCTAGACCGAAAAACATGGGTTGAAATGATTTGAGATGGATTTCTTGGAAAAAAAGAAATAGAAAATGAACTATTTTTTATTCTTATGAAAAGAAAATTTACGGACTGGAAACAAATTTGATCAGATTCTCTGATTTTTTTAAAGGTTCTAAAAACTTATGGTTTTCCACAGTCAAGGTCGATTTCGATAAAATTTAGACTAAAAAAACTTGACAAAAAAGTTATTTTGTAGTAAAAAAATGTCAACAATATTTGATAATTAGGTTGCAACTCAGCCAAACCCCGCTTAAAATTTAAACTTTAAAAGCTCAAATCAAGGTTCACAAAGGATGAAGCTGGCAGCACGAGTCGAGCAGGTTACACCGTCCCTGACGTTAGCAATCTCAGCCAAAGCTAAAGCGATGAAGGCTGAGGGAATAGATGTCCTCAATTTTAGTGTGGGAGAACCTGACTTCGACACACCTAAACACATTGTCGCTGCGGCTAAGGAGGCGTTAGACGAGGGCAAAACCCGTTATGGGCCAGCAGCCGGGGAACAGAAGCTAAGACAGTTAATCGCCAAAACCCTTAGCCAACAGACAAGCCTATCCTATCAAGCCGAGAACATCATTGTCACCAATGGCGGTAAACAGTCGCTGTACAACCTGATGATGGCGACGATAGAAGCCGGAGATGAGGTGATTATTCCGGCGCCGTATTGGGTGAGCTATCCTGAAATGGTGAAACTCGCAGAAGGAAATCCTGTCATTGTTCCGACGTATGGGGATACGGGATACAAAATTACCCCCGAACTTTTGCGTCAGTCAATTACCTCAAAAACGAAACTATTTATCCTGAATTCTCCTTCTAATCCGACGGGAATGGTGTATTCTCCCGATGAAATTCGAGCCTTAGCAAAAGTTATTGTAGAAGCAGGAATTTATGTGGTAGCCGATGAGATTTATTGTAAAATAATCTACGATGATGCTAAACATCTAAGTATTGCTGCCGCTCATCCCGAGAGTTATAAATACACTTTTATTAGTAGTGGTTTTGCCAAAGCTTACGCAATGACGGGGTGGAGATTAGGTTATTTAGCGGGCGATACCCAGGCGATTAAAAGTTTAACTCGGATTCAAGGTCATAGCACTTCCAATGTGTGTACATTTGCTCAATATGGGGCTATAGCTGCTTTAGAAAATTCCCAAGAATGCGTTGAAGAAATGCGATTAGCTTTTGCAAAACGGCGAGAAGTTATGTATGAAATGCTCAGTAATATTTCAGGAATTAGCTGTATCAAACCCGATGGTGCATTTTATATGTATGTGAATATTGGCAAGTTAGGCATCACTTCAGTTGATTTTTGTAATGCCTTATTAGAAGATAAACAGATTGCAGGTGTTCCCGGAATTGCTTTTGGAAATGATGATCATATTCGCTTATCTTATGCGACTGATTTAGGAACGATTGAGACGGGAATGAAACGCTTAGAAGAATTTGTGCGATCGCATCTGTAAAGACAGTTATCGTAGGGATAATTGATGAATTATTCCTACCCGTCACCTATCATTCATTTCGGGTAATCTCAAAACCCTGTAAACCTTCGGGAGACTCCTGATTAACAGACACCTGTTGAACAACAGCCCCAGGTGGTCCTTGATGACACCATTCAATCATTGATTCTACATCAGGTTGTGAGCCTTCTAACACCGCTTCAACCCGACCATCCGGCAAATTTTTCACCCAACCGTTAACGTTGCGTTGTATCGCCGCTTCACGAGTCGAAAATCGAAAGCCGACCCCTTGGACTCGTCCCGAAATCAAAAGGCGAACCCGCTGAGTTGATGAGGGTGATGAGTTTTGCATTAATGACATAAGGATTGAGGTTTATTGTAATCAATGAATCAGCTTTATTCGGGGTCTTCTAATAAAATCGTGTTGAGTAAATTTAACTCTGAAGATGCCATAAAATAGCAGTTATTAAACGCTAATTCTAATGGAGAAATTGACACAGGGCTAGCCACCGCTGCCCAAGGAAAATCTCGGTATTTAGCAATCACAGGCATGACTACGCCTTGAGGTATTAATGTCCGTCCCAAAGCATTTCGCCAGGTTTGCGGGTCAACTAATTCCTGTTTTCTTTCAACCCCTTCACTATTGAAAGGGGGTTTCCAAAATTGGGGATAATCGAGGGGTAAGGCAATCATCACATCGTTGGATTGAATATCTTCTAGTATAGAATATTCCCGCCACTCTGCGTTATTTTCACGCAGTAAAATTTTATAGAGATCACAAGCGGGGCTACGCAGTTTAATCGGGATTTTTTTGCACTCCCCGATTTGATTGAGTATCCCCATTAATCGCTTTCTGGCTTGGCGAATCTTGGCTTGAGACTCGGAGAAACTGTATTTTTCTTGTATTTTGCGATCGCCCCAATCTTCCCACCAAAACGCCCCTAAACAAGTGAGATAATCGGGAATATGAAGGGTTGTATCACTGACATTCGGTAAAAGGTAACTTGATGGATGAGAAACCGTTTTAACTAAAGCTTCAAGGGTCGGATAATTCGCATAAGAAACCCGATCAATTTGAGGGGTTCGTCCTGTTAATCTAAAATCTTTAAACAACTCTTCTATGAACTGTTGACCTTTGATCACCAGTCCCTTCAACTCAGAAGGAGAACTACTATCACAAATAAACACATTTGCCTCTTGCAAAAACTGTTTAATATCATCAGAAATCAACTGCATTAACTCATCATCCCCAATACTACCAACCGGAACAAAAGCTAACCGTTGTTTTTGCAGCCCGGCATCCCCTTTAATTCGAGTCAAAATAGTTGCTCTCAGCATTAATAATAACGTTAATAAATCACTTGATTGACGCAACCATTGACGCTCTTTATCGACGGTTTCACTGGGAATAAAAAAGTCATTAATCAGTAATACAACCCGCCGAGAAATATTTTCACCCGAACATTTTTCACCTGTTTCTGGATGGGTATATTGTCCGCGTCCCCGATAAATTAACTGAGCAATTTCCATTAATGAAGCTTCAACACTAAAACGGGGAAAAGAGGCAATAATCCAATCGGCTTTTGGAAAAGAAACCCCCCTCGACCCCGAAGAAGTCATTAAAAATACCCTAACATTATCCCGTTGAGGTTCAGTCACTAACCGCAGGCGTTCACGGGGTAAAACACTTTGGTCTAAAACTTGAACAAAATCTTTTGAAAATAACCGTTGATCTCCCTCGGTTAACATTCCCTTGAGTTTGCGTAAAAATGCCTTATCTTGAGCAAAAAATATAATTTGTTGAGCGTGATTTTCTAACCCTTTTTTAATTTCTTGCCAAGCATTATTTAAAAGAACAGTCTCACTCTGTTGACGAATAGCTGTTTTAATACTTTGTTGTTTTCCATCACGGTTTAATTCTGGGGTAATTATCGACAGACGAATACTATAATCAATCGTTAATTCTGTCGCCGGATAACTATTACTCATAATATGTAAAGCCGAGTGTTTTTTTCCGCCTATTTTTAATTCAGTTCCCGTTACCCGAAACGCTTCATCACCCCGGCTCGGACTAATCAAAACTTTATCGGGAACACGCTTACCCGCTTCCATAAAATTCTTGAGAACAATTTCATTACTTAAAGACGCATCTGCAATAATTAAAATTACCCGAAACGGTGAATTTTCAGAGATTCCAATAAACTGTTGTTGTAACCATCTGGCGATTTCATTAACAAATAATGCTCCGGCTCCATCCCCCGCCACTTCATCGACCATCACAATAATTGTCGGAACCCGTTTGGCAAATTCTAGACGTTCATTAATTCCGGGTCTAGTATCAACAGGATTGCGAAATAATTTACTTAATGTTTCAATTGTCGTCCCCTTGCTTAAATTTCGATAACCTTGTGTCGCTACGGTTAAAACAACTTGTTGAACTTGGGGGTTTTCTTTCAATAAATGACGAGTTGCAGTCGCCAAAGTTCTTAAAACTCCAGGACTTCTTATCGTCTTCACTCGCTCATCCCGTTCATTTAGAGATTCTTTATACCGTTGACTGGTAGCAATCTCATTATTAATCTCTTGTTCTTGTTGGGGATTAATAAAAAGGGTACTGCTAACCGGATGTTGTAAGTTATCAACCCCGTTGACAACAACAAGACTATCAATATTTTTCTGTTTTTGTTCTTGATGAGCTATTTTTTCCTGGTAGTAGGTTTGAGCAGAACGAATCAGTAAAGAGTTGGTTGTAACTGTTAAGATTCCCGTTTTTTTACCCTGTTCTTGAGCCAAATCTTGGGTAACATTTTGGTTGATCACTACACGAGGACTCGCGTATAAAAATAAAAATCCGTCGCTTTGTTCTTTCAAAAAAGAGACAACCGAAGCTGTTTTCCCAATCCCCGGATTTCCTTCTAAAGCGATAACATTTAATCGCCCGCGTTGTGCTGAAGATAAACCCGCTTTAATCACCGATTTATGAGCATCTCTCAGGGTTAAACTGGATTGAGTTAGATAGGGAGTAATCGCGGAACGGGGAGAGGTTTGAAAGTAATCTAGCAGCTTTTTTGTTTCTTCAATAGCTTCTAAAATATCTTGTCTTTCAAAGGTTTGCATGGGTTGAAAGAAATCTTCTACCTTCTCGGTAAAATCCATGCTTAAATCTTTTTCAAAGCTGGGCGTTTGTTTAAAATAAGTTTTTGCTTGCTTTTTTAAGGTTGGCGGTAAAGACTTTAAAAGTTTATTAAAAACCAATTTAATTTCCGAGTTAAAATTGTCAGGACTATTCAGCTTGCTCATCTTTTCATAAGCTTCTCCCAAAGATTGCATTAACTTAACTTGAGGATTATTCTCAGAATTAAAATGAGCCGATAAACTTTCAACCCCGTTTGATGTGATCGCCATTGCTCTCGTCAGACAAGAGTTTTGTAACCGTTTTTTCTTTTTAAGTAAATCAACTAATTGATAGGTATAGGAAGACGCTTGAGATAATTTATAAAGGGGTTTATCTTTCCCACTAAACACAAAAAGATGTTTTTCTAATTTAGAACTCACTTGCAGTTGATCGCCTTGAACTTCTGCACAAATCCGCGAAAAACTTCCTCTCGCATCCAGATAACGAGTATAACGGTTAATTTCTTGACAATGAGCCGTTTCTAAACGAAAGTCTTCTAATTCTAAAGGAGCGTTAAAAGAAAACTCAAAACAGAGAATAAAATCCTGTGGGGGTTGACGTTTTTTGAGTTGTTCTTCTGTAGGAGATAGCCAGAGTAAAAAGTCCGCTCGTCCTGACTTTCCTTGCTTAACTAAAGACTGATCAATAAAATCTGAAATCTTAAAAGCGTGATGAAATTCCTCAGCCGTTTGTTTGGGTTCCAACTCTCTATTATCTGTTTGTCCGGGTAAGGTTAAAGGACACCATAACGCCTCTAATTTCATCCGGCGAGAGGGTTTATAATGATTCAGACATTCCCGTAAGCTAGTCCAGCCTAAACCGTACCCTAAAACCAATAAATGACGTAAATATTCTTGAATCCGTTCTTCAACATAAATATCGTGAACAGGTAAAGTTTTCGTCTCTTTTAAAGCTTGAATGAGGTGTTTACTGAGTTGACTAATTTTAACTTCTCGCCAAGGTTCGAGTTGGGGATGTTCTTCGTTTAAGAATTTACTATGCAGTAAATAGGCGATAACACCCCGTTGAACAGCGATTTCAAAAACTTGTCCCCAAATTGAAGCTTGTTCTAATTTTAAATTACTATTCATGGTTTTGTCCTCCGACGAAGTACCTGAGCCATATGAGTGAGTATCGCTGGATAACTTAATAATACTTTTCCTTGACGTCGAGAGTGTAAAATAGAGACTTCTCCAGCGGCTTCAGTAGTATTAGGAGAAATCCAATTAAAAGGATCGAGAACGGGAATAAATTGTTGATTCTGTATACCCCGTTCTGCTTCAATAAAATGGAGTCCTCGCAGTACAGTTAATAAGCAAGGATGGACGCTAGAAGTTTGTTCAGGATCGATTAAATGTTGGCGAGATCGCTCCGTCCAATTAATATTACTAAGGCGAGAATCTGAGAGCAGAAAATAAACACAAAATCCCGATTGGGGTCTTTTTTGAGCTTGGGTTTCTATCGCGTGGAGGGTTGCAAAGGTATAAACCGGAATAATATCGCGTAACCCCATTTCACCAATCTGCTCAGAAAAATAGGTGTGATCGCTGGCTCGTAAAATTTCAAAAGCGGCTTCCCCAGACTTCAAACGTTGTCGCATTCTTGTTCCGGGAAACACATCTCGCAGTAGGGTATAAATCGTTAAATCGGGGAAATCTTGGTAAAGTTTTTGCAGGAAATTTCTATCTGCTAAAGGGGTATTATAATCCGCTGTTTTGTTAATCCGACGACTTCGATAACTGTGAGCTAATAGGATAATATGTTCACAACCTTGTTTCTCCAGATAGGCGACTTCTTCTTTAATCAGTCGTTGTTCGCGGAGTTCTTCTTCTGTAGAAACAATATCAGATTGCATTCGTTCGGCTTTGAGTTCATAGCCAACTAAGGGTTTTTCGATAGCGGTGGCGATGTAGCTTTGACTTAAAATCAGATCATTTTTTTGCAGGTTTTTTGGACTTTCATCACAGGGGCGGCTTTTATAGGAAATTAAACCCAGTTTGGAGATTGCGGGTTTTTCAGGAGTAGAAATAGCGATAGGAAAAGCACTAAATAAGGCGGTGAATACTCCTTTTTTTACATAGGTTGCATTGCTTTTTTTCAGGTTTTGTAAGACTAGCCCCTGCATTCGTGTGGGATTATCTTGGGCTAATAAGGACTCCAGGGCTTGAGTCGCAGCATAGATATATTGTTCGCCGCTTTTATCATCATCATCTTGGCTTTGTTGGAGTCGGAGAATTGAGGTTGTAAAGGATAAGCTTTCGGCGTTTTTGAGTTGTTTAACGATACACCACAAACAAGTGTAAACCAGAACTGCAAAAGCGGTTACTGTTGCTGAATGTAGTTGTTTTCCTTGTTCGTTTATGTGTTTTGAATCTCTTTTTTGTAAAGTTCGAGTTTCGTATTCAATTTGAATGGCTTTGGGTAAAGCCCATCCTACAGCATCTTTAACACCCTGACAATATTCGTATTTGGATGCTTGACTTTGGTTGTCTTTGTACTCACAAGGAACAAAAATAACCTGTAATAACTTTTCGGGTAAACACCGTTGAATCTTGACAGATTTTCCCTTATCTTTAATGACTAGATTTCGTTCTAATAATTCAGTTTCTACTTTAATTGAAAATAGAAGATTGGGAATCGATGACGGATTTTCCTCGATTTCTAGTTGTTGTAACCAAGCAATTTTATCAGGTGCGGATGTTGAACTGACTAATAAATTTTGGGTTCCGGCTTCTGCACCTTCTAGTCTGTCCCAATTGACAATTCCCTTTTTAAGACCAATAAATTGTGTAGCGGTTTGTCGGTATACTTGAGAGATAATTTGCTCACCTTGACTTTGGAGAATGCTGATTAAAGCCTTGGCAATTTTATTCATTGAACTCTCACGAATGGTCAGTTCTTGAATAAAATCATCGATTTTATCTCTGGGAATATATTCAATTTTATTGACCAGTTTTTCTAATCCTCCTTCAATTTCTTTTGGAGTTAATTTTCGATCATTACTCGGAACAACAACAGACAGGAAAAATAGTTCTGCAAAACAATTTCTGAGCCGATAGGGAGGGAGGCTATCCGGTTTTGATAAATCTTCTTGGATTTTCTCTAAGCGAGCAAGAAAGGCTGATTTTCCTCGCTCTGGATTATTCCCGTTAATCCGAAAGCGATAGCTAATTTCGCGAATAATATTACTATCTGCCGAGTCGGAGTTAGCCTGTCGATTTTCAAAAATTTGGGTTTTCCATTCCGGCCAAACAGCCAGACAAGAGAAGAATCTAGAACTATGAATATAATCGAGAAAATTAATTTCCGCCGTCGTGCCATAATGAGTGGTGAGATCGAGTGTTAATCCTTTGTTTTTGACAATTTCAACAAAGTGTTTTACTCTTTGAATATATTCTGCTAAAAGTTGTTTGTTCGGGTCTGTACTGTCTTTTGCTTTGTTGGCGATCGCCTCCATAATTATAAAGGTAATATTTAAACGAACCCGCGATAAAGCTTCATCCTCCAAAAATTCAAGAAAGCGTTTAATTTGACTTTCAACTCGGTTATGTTCGGCTTCTAAACTAGCGATCGCATCTCTGATTTCATCTTCATCAGCATCTCGATTTGTTTCGAGTTCATGGGTAATTGCATCGCACATTCGCTTAAAATAATTCGCTGTATCAATCCGTTCGATCGCGGAAATAATTTTCGCAACTTGAACTCCGCGATCGCTTTTAGATAGGCTGCGATCATCAAAAGCTAGAGGGATTAAATTCGCCTGACTCATCCCCGATGGAAAATAGCCACTCACCCGTTTCGCCAGTTTTTCCAACTCTTCTTTGACATTATCAATGAGAAAATCTTCTAACTTTACCTCAGAGGGGAGTGAATTTTTTAAAGCTTCTAGGATACTCTCTCGCAGTCGATCAACCGCCTTTGAAAGTCGCTGTTCATTTCCTTCACTGAGTTGACCTCCAATGCGACTCACAAAGCCATATCCTGGCGGCTCAAAATCCTTGACAAAATTACTCGCTTGTGACTTAAATTCTTTTAGGGAAAATAGCCGCAACAGTACCCCCGAGGTACAGATTCTCAATCGTTTTTTGTCTTGATCGTAGTAAAATAGGGGCCGTTGTTCTGGTTTTTCAGAAAGTCCTGAAGTTTGGGAATTGACACCGATTGCTTTTTCTAGCAAACTAACTAGAAGTGCAAGATCGAGTGAAGCTTGCTGCTGCGAAGCCTGTAGGGACGCACCCTCATTTGAATCTGTCATTGTTTAGGGTCTCCTGATATTTCTGCCTATTTAGACAGCTTCACTCTGTTTTAGTTGACCTCACTAAAAAGAATGGGATCTAACATTTTATTAAATTACAATTGTTCTAACTTGTCAATCACAGCACCGAACAACTGAAAAAACCTAGTAAATTCCCCAAAAGTTAGCGGTTTCCATGGAAATATCTACTGATCTGTAAGCCTTAAACCGTTTATGTGAAATAATGGATGCAAAAGTAAGACCAGATTACTACTATAATGACTGATTGTCAACAGGGAGGCAGATATGGAAATTCTCAACCTAGCTATTATGTTAATCGCTGCGGCTTTTGCGGGCTTAGGGGTTGGTTTCTGGTGGTGGGATAAACGGTTAAAAAGGCAAAAACGAGCCTATGAAACCCAAATTCGCCAACAAGTTGAACAGCTTGAGAAAGAACATCAAAATCGGATTAAAGAAACAGTAGAATCTCTACGACTGGAGTATGAAAATGAACTCAGACAACAAAGCGAAGAAGCCGAACGCTACTATCAGCAAAAACTCAATGAGGTGAATGAATCTTGGCGAGATCGATTAACGACAGAACAACGTCAACTCAATGAACAAATTCAAGTCCGAGATGTGGAACTTGACGAGATGAATCAATCTCTCACCCAGTATGAAACGCAACTGGGACAAGTAAATCAACAGTTGGTTGATAGTGAACAGGAAGTTCAACAAATGAACCAATCTCTGAAGGCTTATGAAGCGAAACTCGGACAAGTTAGCCAAAAATTAGCAGTGAGTAAGGTTCAAGTTCAAGGGATGGGTGAAGCGATCAATTTGTATGGAACTCAACTCAAAAAACTGAATGAAGATAGCGAAAACACTCAAGCGGATATTCAAAATCGCATGGGATTTCTCGAACAAAAACATCAAACAGAAATTCAACAGTTGCGACAGGATTTAGAAGCAGCCCAAGAAAGTCAAGTTCAAAATGCGGTTGCGGGTTTAGAACAAGAGTATCGAGTGAGTATTCGCACCGGAACAGATCAACTGGTTCGCTCAATGCAGGAAACTCCCGAAGCAACGCCAGAGTCGCAGTCATCGGTTTCTATTTCTTCCGTGGAAACCCAACCGGAATTAGTGATCGAAGAACCACTGCTACAGATGACAATAACAGATGAGAAGTTTGAACAGGAAACGGTTGAGGAAAACCCTAACGAGGAAAATATTAGAGTTGAGAATGAGCCTGATGCGATGATGTCTGCAAATGTGCAAACCTCGTCTTTATCCACCAATGAAGCGGTTAATGCTTATATCATTGAAACGATTAATCATTGGGGAGATTCGGGTTTACTTTCAACGGTGCCGCAACTCTTAAATTATGCTCAACACCAAAATGATCAAGTTCGGGAACAGTTAGCGATCGCATTGGGTAAAATTGCCTCTACAAATGGTTTGAGAACTGAGATTCAGCAAGCAATTCCAACGTTAGCAAAACTGAGTCAAGATCCGAATCCTCAAGTGCGTCAAGATGCAGTCCAAGCGTTAGGTTCGATTAAGTCAGAAAAGGTTATTCCCCTTTTACAACGTGCGTTACGGGATTCTAATTATACTGTTGTGCAAGCTGCAACTGTAGCATTAGAAAAGTTCAAATCTTATCCCGTTAAACAAAAAGCTAAACCTCAAAATTTGTCTTGGCAAAAACCTAATCCTAGAGAACAATAAACGGACTAAACATTATCTGGATTTTTCCTTAATTATTGTAATCGTGTGGCGAGTCGTTCGGCTCGCTGACGTTCTTGTTCGGCTCCGCTGCGTCTTTTCGCGCTATCAAAATTGAGTACAACGAAAAAATCAGGCTCTTGAAAATCCCGACTTCGAGCTTGTTCACTGCTGTAATAGATGAACATATTACCTCCTGTAAAAAAGTCGCTGCGATCGCACCAATGCTGATGCAACGAATCAATGAACAGGTTCATCGCTAGACGGTGACGATTGCTGTTGATCAACTCTGTTTTTTGGGTTTATGCTGTCATCAACTTTCCCCCAATTGTTCAAATTATTACTCTAACTTTATTATAGTTGTTCTCGGCTTAATTGCCAGGAGTGAAATCTCACTAAAATGAATGGCATCAATGATTGTATGAAGTCTTCTCAAAATTTTGATTCACAGACTAGGTAAGTGAATTAGATCCTTAAAAGTTAACACTTTGATAATACTCTTATGTCTATTTCAGTAATTCTTTTGTTTTGGGCCGTGATTTTTCTATTGACGATTCCCTGGTTAGTGAAGATTTTTACCGGGAGAAGGGAAGAAGCTATTTCAGAAATTATCTTTCTATTCATTGGTTTGTTAACGTTATGGTTTGTCGGGGGTGCGATTGCGATTGTCGGGGGAAAATTAGATTTTATCTTTCAAACTTGGTTTGCCCAGGTGCGACTCTCTGAAACTCAAAAACAACTGATTCAAGGAGCCGCCTTAGTTGTAGCGGCTATATTAATACTCAATATCGAAAAGATTTGGGCAAGGATAAAACGCTTGTTATTGCAAATTTTAACCCGGATTAAAAAAGACTAAACATCGGGATAAGCCATCTGACGAGGAACAACTATTTGATCAAATTCTTCGGCTGTAATATAACCGAGTTCTAAACAAGCTTGTTTTAAAGTTAGATTTTTTTCATGGGCAACATGAGCAACTTCAGCAGCTTTATCATAGCCAATTTTGGGGTTTAAGGCGGTGACTAACATCAACGACTGTTCGACATATTGATTGATTTTGTCTGTATTCGCTTGCAAATCAACAAGCAGAAAATCGGTGAAATTATTACAACTATCTGCTATAATATTAATAGATTGGATGAGATTAAAAATCATCATCGGTTTAAATACATTTAACTCAAAATGTCCTTGAGATCCGGCAATTCCAATTGCTGTATCATATCCAATCACTTGAGCGGCTACCATCGTCATCGCTTCGCATTGAGTTGGGTTAACTTTTCCCGGCATAATTGAGGAACCCGGTTCATTTTCAGGTAAGATTAATTCTCCCAAACCACAACGGGGGCCACTCCCCAAAAAACGAATATCATTGGCAATTTTCATCAGTGAACAGGCTAAGGTTTTTAAGACTCCACTCGCCATTACAATCGCATCATGGGCTGCCATTGCTGCAAATTTATTGGGTGCAGAAACAAAGGGTAATTGGGTGATTTCACCAATAGATTGAGCTACTTTTTCGGCAAATCCTTTCCCGGCATTTAATCCCGTTCCGACGGCGGTTCCCCCAATTGCTAATTCGTATAAATCGGGTAAAATACTCTCTATTCGCTTTAAATTAGCATCAAGTTGGGCTACATAACCAGAAAATTCTTGTCCTAAAGTGAGCGGAACAGCATCTTGTAAATGAGTCCGACCAATTTTGACAATTTCGGCAAATTCTTCTGATTTTGCTTGCAGTGCATCTCGCATTTTTTGGACTTTAGGAATGAGTCGTTGATGAATAGCAATAGCGGCGGCGATGTGCATTGCTGTGGGAAAAGTATCATTAGAAGATTGTGACATATTGACATGATCATTGGGATGAATTGGGGTTTTACTTCCCATTTTTCCCCCGGCTATTTCAATCGCACGATTGGCAATGACTTCGTTGACATTCATATTACATTGAGTTCCGCTTCCCGTCATCCAAACCCGAAGTGGAAAATTCCCGTCTAACTTTCCGGCGATAATTTCGCCCGCTGCTTGTATGATTAGTATAGCTTTGTCTTCAGGAAGTTTACCTAACTCTTGATTGGTTAACGCTGCTGCTTTTTTGAGGATACAAAAAGCCTGAATAACTTCGGGTGGAATATAATCATTTCCTATCGAAAAATAACGAAGCGATCGCTGTGTTTGCGCTCCCCAGTAACGAGTTACAGAAACTTCGATTTCTCCCATACTATCCCGTTCAACTCGCATTGAATTTGTAGCGTTTTCTGGGTTCATTGTTTGTACTTCTCCGAAGACGTGCAGATTTATGACTAATCTTATTTCTTATCATAAAACGGGAGACAAAAATGATTAAGATAATCTGAAATTTAGGGTGCTGTGATGGGTTAGTGATCTGATAACCCATCCAACCGTTTTAATATTGTTTCATGGCTCGTTCCATCTGACGTTGGTCATCCCGCTTTTTCATCGTGTCTCGTTTGTCGTGCAGTTTTTTACCGCGTCCGACCGCAATCTCGACTTTAACTAATCCGTTTTTAAAGTACATTTTAGTCGGAACTAACGTTAATCCTTTTTGGTCGACTAAACCGATCAGCTTGTTAATTTCTTTTCGATGCAGCAATAACTTGCGAGTCCGGCGAGGTTCGTGGTTAAAATAAGCACTGGTTTCATAGGGTGAAATATGAACATTAATCAGCCATGCTTCACCATTACGAACTAAGGCATAACCATCCTGCATATTGACTCGCCCTGCTCGAATTGATTTGACTTCTGTTCCTTGAAGTTCTATTCCAGCTTGGTAAGTCTCTAACAATTCATAGAGATAGCGGGCTTTACGATTATCTGTAATAATCTTGCGTCCGCCACTGTCATTTTTACCCATATCAACTATACCTCAATTTTATATCAACTCTTAAAATCTACCGAGAGACAGTTGTTTCCTCCGAGAGAATTATGACTTATGTCTTACATCAATCAGATTCAGATCAATAAACTCTCTCTCAAAGAAGATGATATCACTGACTGAATACTTATATTATATAAGTATAGCGTTTAACGTGATTCAATCAAAAAAATTGATAATTCACATTGAATGAAAAGTACAAGATCAGGAGGATTTATGATCCGCGAACAATTACAAAATCTTAAAAACACCAAGCTACTCGGTGCAATCTGCGGAAGTTTACTATTAGGATTACCTTTTGTTCCCAAAGTAGCTTCAGCTCAACCCGCTACAGGTTTAGAGTATTGCTTTGATGACTTTTATCAAGAACCTTTGAATAGCATGGTTAGGGTTCCGCCTGGATGTCCTGACAACGATTATACTCGGGAAGTTGGGGCTGACGAAGAATTAGAGACAGAAGCAAGTTATCGCCAGATGGATATGGAAATGAACTCTAACACTCAACCCTACAATCGTTCTAATCGAGTGGGTGTGATTCAGCCGCCTATGCCTACTCGTCAAATGAGAACAATGGGATCTGTTGATGTTGATGGTCGTACTGTTGATGTGAGCCTAAATAATGATACCAATGCTGGGGTTACTTATCAAGTCATCGGACATACGGATGACCGATTACTCTACGAAGGAAATGAAACAGAGTTGTTGAATCTACCTTTACCCGTAACAATTACCGTTTTACGGGAAGATGCAGGATTGATTGACATTCAAGATATGATGGCAGAGAATGGAGAAGTTCAGTTTAGGTTGCAAGAAGAAGGCGACTTAACAGGTAGTGAAAAAACAATTCGGATTCAAGAAGATGGTACTGTTTTTGTGTACTAATTGATTGAATTGTTTGAGAGAGAAAGAGAATGCAAACGCTTCTAACGCTGGAGGTTCGTTGGTTTGAATTGGGTAAGATTCCCGAAGTAATCGAACATTGGTTTCAAACAAGTTGTCCGGGTGAACTTTCCAGCACTGTAGAGGAGCGAGAAGATCAATATTTTTATACGCCAGGGTGTGAAGACCTTAATTTAAAGTTACGTCAAGGAAAGTTAGAATTAAAATGGCGTCAAACTCAACTGGAAATTAATTCTTTTCAAGAGAGTTATTGGCAAGGTCGTGTTGAACGATGGTTAAAATGGAGTTATCAAGACTCTATACCTGAAAATTTGATTCAAATGTTAGGAACTGGCGATCAACCGATTGTCAAAATTGGAAAAAAGCGAAGACAACGTTATTATCAAAATGTTGAATATGAACTGACTCAACTCAAATTTGATGAGTGCAAGTTTTGGTGGAGTTTAGGGTTTGAGATGGAAGAAACCGAGACGCACCAAAAAACTCATTTTGAAAACATCGTCAGCCAAATCATTAAAACATATCCGCAAACCGCTTTTAATCTCGATCATTCTCATGCTTATCCCAGTTGGTTGTTAGAACAGGTTTTTGCCAGTCATCTTCAAGATGAGAATAACTTTTCATCCCTAAAATAAAGAATAGATTTTTGTTGATAACCTTATTTACTGTTTAAACAAAATGATTAGTTTAATTCCAACTTTAATTCCAATAATTCAAAATATCCAAACCCCCAAACCTCCGCCCGTTCCCGCACCTCCACCCCAACCCGTGCCTGCGCCCATACCTCAACCGGTTCCTGCCCCTATACCTCAACCCGTGCCTGCACCTATACCCCAACCCATACCGAAACCCATTCCTTAAACCCTGATGGTAACGCAGACCGATATAATGACACGGTAGTCTGATCGTAAGCAAGCACTGTAAACCAACATGGGAACTATCTGGGAACTGGACTTTTATAGCCGTCCACTGCGCGATGAAGAAGATAAAAAGGTTTGGGAAGTTTTAATTTGTCAGACTCCTTTAGAAATCGGTGATCGCGCTGAATCATTATTTCGCTATACTCAATTTTGCCCGAGTACGGAGGTGAATTCAATTTGGTTGCAGGGAGCCATTCAAGCTGCTATAAAAGAAGCTGATGAAACGCCGCAACGGATTCGTTTTTTTCGACGTCCGATGGCAAATATGATCCTCAAAGCCTGTAAAGAATTGGCAATTCCGGCTACGGCGAGTCGTCGAACTTATGCGTTGTTTCAATGGTTAGAAGAACGTATTGAAAATGTCTATCCCACTTTACCAAACTATCAGGAAACGGCTAATCCTTCTGTGCAGTTTGCATCCTCTCCACCCCAGCGTTTACCCGATGCTTTGCAGGGAGATCAATGGGCATTTGTGAGTCTAGAAGCGAGTGCTTTTCAAGAGATGTCTGAATGGAATATTGGATTTGGTGAAGCCTTTGGTTTGCCGATGGTGGGTTTAAGTGGAGAAACTCAAATTCCAGGTTTAATTGTGTTTTCTTCACGGGCAACTCCTCTAGCCGCTTGGATGTCAGGTTTAGAATTAGCTTTTTTACGAGTTAATAAAGGTGATCGTCCAAGTGTGTTGTTGGAAACTGGAGAAAATGATAGTTGGATTTTAGCAAATTTAACGGATGCTGCCACTCAAGCCGAAGCCGAAGAGTTTGAAGAAGCCAAACGACAGGCAAAAAATGTTCACTTTTTAGCCGTGCAGTCTGATCCCAATACTGAATCTTTTGCTGGACTTTGGATGTTGCAAGAACTGAATTTTTAGGGATAAATCTAGACTAAAAGATTTAGACTAATTGTTCAGTGATCGCCGTAATTTTATCAAAGTGAAAATCTTCAATTATTGAGGTTAAAGTTGCGGCGAGTTCAGCATGGGATTCAGGAATTTGAGTGATCAGATCATTCATCCAAGCGTCATCACCCCGAAGATCAGCTTGATGGAATTGTTTAAGCCATTCTAAAGGCATAATATTTAAAGTTTAGAGTATGAGTTCAACTTTAGAAACAGATGGGATAATTGCAGTATAAATATAGTGTAGTATAGCTAGGAAATGATCAACGATTGATTGAGGAAATATTGCTAATGGTACAACAACCTCGACAGGATGAACCCGTTTATAGCTGTGTGATCCCAGTTGACAGTTTGACTGGATACACCGATGAAGAAGTGATTGTGTTTGGTACTTCTATCGAGGATGCTAAACATCAAGCAGAACAATTACTGATCAATCAATATGGATGTAATTCTAACCAAATAACCAAATTAATGCTGTTTGCTAAAATAGAGTTATTAACTTCCTGGTGTTCTCCAGATAGAAGCGATGAATTCTAGTCAGATAGTTTAAGTTTAGCATGGAGAGTCGTTAAAATTGGGGAAATTTTATTTAGATGGAGAGGCAGAATTATTTGTTCCTTTAAAATATATTTCCATTCCCAAAAAGTTTACGTTCATTGATTTGTTTTCGGGAATTGGTGGCTTTAGAATTCCCCTCGAAGAGTTGGGAGGGAAGTGTTTGGGTTACTCGGAAATTGATGCGGGTTGTCTCCAAGTTTATCAGAAAAACTTTTGTCTTTTTAAGTTAAGTATGAACCTAGTTCTTGAGAAAAAATATTATTTTTTTGATTTTAATGAAGTACAAACTTGATTCAAAAAAATTTTGGTTGGGGTTAATGATTGGAAATTCTCGGCTTCATTGGGCTAAATTTGAGGGTTCACAACTCCTAAAAACTTGGGATACAGAACATTCTGATCTTGAGGAAAATCGAGGTAATTGTTTAGATTCAGTCCCGATTAAATTAGCTTCTGTAGTTCCTAAACAAACCAAAATTTGGCAACAATACTCCAATGTTGAAGTCATTACCTTAGAACAAATACCGCTCAAAAATCTCTATTCAACGTTAGGAATTGATCGGGCTTTAGCGGTACTGGGAGCGGGAACAAAACTCGGTTTTCCTGTTTTGGTGATTGATGCGGGTACGGCGTTAACCTTTACGGGATGCGATCGCGATCAAAGTCTCGTAGGTGGAGCTATTTTACCCGGTTTAGGGCTACAATTTTCGGCTTTAGCAAACAAAACTGCGGCTTTACCTCAAATCTCTAAACCTCAACATCTTCCCCAACGTTGGGCGATAGAAACACCCGGAGCCATTCACAGTGGTACAATTTATACGCTGTTAGCTGGAATTCGAGATTTTATCGAAGCTTGGTGTCAAGATTTCCCAGAGAGTCAAATTGTCTTAACC
>Ga0207419_1000629_pt1 | contig 30331 bp, 27 predicted proteins | sample ElkSloMetagenome_4_FD_184723 | JGI IMG/M metagenome (GOLD analysis project Ga0207419, IMG submission 184723) | Hot spring microbial communities from Elkhorn Slough, Monterey Bay, USA - MD2A (version 2) | ecosystem: Environmental > Aquatic > Marine > Intertidal zone > Estuary: Microbial mat ... | reverse complement strand
AATAAATAAATAAATAAATAAATAAATAAATAAATAAATAAATAAATAAATAAATAAATAAATAAATAAATAAATAAATAAATAAATAAATAAATAAATTAGAAAAAATTTGAAGGGAAATGATAAACTATTTCTTGATCTGGTCTTCTCTCAAGAGTTGCATTCAGTTCTAAAGCTTTATTCTCGATAAATTCTTGGGCTTCCTGTTGAGATAATTGGGTATATTTCACTAAATCACTCACTTTCACTTGACCGTGATTTAGACTCAGTAAATAAAAGAAGATAGAATTAATTCGCCGGGAATGATGTTCTATCTTCTGACGAAATTGATCATATCCATTCCACAACAGCCAACTGCCAATGCTTAAAGCAGGTAAACCTAAAGTCAACCCACCAATTGTAGTGCTGAGTTTGCTATCAGAAGAAGCATCTGGATTGACGAGTTCGGTTGCGATCGCCAACCCAAAAAACAGCCCCACAGAAACGAACAAACTTGCAGTGATCAGTTTAATCAACTGCATTATCTTCCCCTAGAATGATATTAGCAATCAGCCTGTAATTTAACATCGCTTCACGCTCTAGCTGAGATCGTTATTTCCGATAGCAGTTGACTGTAAAAGAATGGAGTTCAAGAGCGAACCGCCTCTAACAAACGAGAGAAATAGAAGCGAGTGCTAGTCATCTCATTCCGAGTAATCCCAAAGCCACGAGCTTCTAAAATTTTCACGACATCCGCTTCTCGATGTAGATAAGCACGAGTCGTTTTACTTGGCCCAGGGAAAAACTCACCAATTCTTTTGAGAATCGTGTAAGCTAGGGTTTTGGGTGCAAAACTCAAAATTAAGCGAGACTCCGCTAGAGAGGCCAAATGAGTAATCATATCCGCCATTTGATCATCAGGATAGTGAATCAAAACATCCAGACAAACCACGGTATGATATTGACCCTCTAAGGTTTCTAAATCCTGAGTGGTAAACGTGACATTGCTCGCTTGCTCCCCTAGTGTAGCTTTGGCTCGAACACTCGCCTCTGACACCATTTTTTCAGAGATATCGCTGGCATTGATCACAGCCCCCTCGGACGCCAGAGGAATACTCAAACTCCCCACACCACACCCCGCATCGCAAATGGATAAACCCGAGAGATTGCCATCTGCTTTCAGCCAGTTTAGCACGCGATCAACGGTTTGTTGATGTCCATTGCGGATATCGAGTTGAACCTTGTTTACCTCACCATCACCATAGATTCGTCTCCAGCGGTCAAAGCCTGTGGAGTTAAAGTATTCTCGAACAACGGTTTTATCGTCTGCAACGCTCATAAATTGGATTTGTTTTTAAGTGGAGTCCAACTGTTCAACCTACCATTATCCGGTACAATGAAACCAAATCTGAGATGATTAATTTGAGGTTGCCGGAAACAGGTCAGACAATTTAAAACTAATGATTAATGTTGAATTACTATTCATCACTATCGCTATATTGCTGAAATGCGAGTATTTTAGCAAGCAAGGCAGCCCATAAGCTAGGTATTCCCGCTTTACTTCTATTTTTATGACTCGGAATGATAGCCGGTTCAAAAGGGCCGGGTGAAATAGAATTTGATCATCCCCAAGTTGCGACAATCATTGGAGATTTTGCACTCACCTTGATTTTATTTGCAGGTGGACTCGATACCAATAGGCTAGGCTTAAGGGATTGCATTTACAAGTCTCGGTCGAGTCCTGAAAAACTCAAAAAATAAGTAATATTCTCTAATATTTTTTGATTTAAAATCAAACTTAAAAATTCTATAAAGTTTCGACGAACCGGGTGAGATTCACAACCTAATCCTGAAAATGAACTTAGAGACTAGAGGAGGATAAAATGCAGTTAAGTGAGTTCGTCGCCTAGTAATTATATGTTAAAAAAGTCTGATTGCAATCTCAGCTTTGTATAATATAATTATTCAAACTTTAATCCGTGATTTCTGACAAAGACCCAGGTTCAGACCCAATTCTCCCACAGTCCCACCTCAACAAAGTTATAATTTAGAGGATGATGTCGATGCTCAAGGCCAAGCTAAATATTTTATGGGGAGGAATCAACCTCTACTGTATTTGTGTCAATCTGAGTTAGCTATTCTCATTTTCTCATTTTGCTCTCAGTCTTGATGCCATTGCATCTACCTTAGCTTCAGTATGAAACATACGAACATCAGTGAAAAAACAGAAACAATTATTAGACAGATCTTTAAACCCCTTCCCATTTTTGTTTCGGGTATGCTAATGGGATCAATTGTAACGGTTTACGGAACATTAACTCATGTTGATCTGTTCAATTATTTAGGCTCTAATAACAAAGATATCATTGATTTTTATAGTGAACTTTTAGGATTTTCTAATGAATATATTCAACAACAAAAAGAGTTTCGAGGCTATGTTGAAGAAATTAATATTATCGTCAACCCCAACGATCTGAAACTGGACGCTTTACCCAATTCCTTTTGTGAAAATGCCATCGTAGAAGGAGATCAAATACAAATTTCTGTCCCCTCAGACAATCCAGAGCAAAATCGCTTTGAAATCTTTCAAGAAAAAATCGATAAAATTCTGAAGGATGGAGTCGGAACCCTAGATATTATCAATATCAATAATGAACCTACCGCGATAGAGATTAACCTTTTAACAGAAAAAAATACCTGTATTCGGAAACCTTTAGAGATTCAAGAGTTAGAAAGACTACTCCAAGAAAGAAAATGGAAAGAAGCCGATCTCAAAACCTATGATGTCATGCTCAAAGTCACAAATCGTAAGTCTGAAGGATACCTCAATAGTGAATCAATCCAGAACTTTCCCTGTTCCTACTTAGAAACAATTGATCAACTCTGGACTCGATATTCAGGTGAACAGTTTGGTTTGAGTGTTCAAAAAGAAATTTACAAACAAACAGGCAACAAGTTAACAGAAGATCATCTCCGAAAATACGATCCAGATGCCTATATTCATTTTAATGATTTAGTTCGATGGATCGAAACAGGAGATGATGGAAAAGAAAGTTGGAGACTCTATGAACAACTGATTTTTTCTCTGGATGCACCTCAAGGTCATCTTCCTCGGTTAAAAAAACTAGAAGCGGGAATGGAAAAAGAACCCAGTTATCAACTCATTTCCCCCAACTCCTTACCCCTCACCTCTCAAGAGATCCAAGCCCGAAACTTCCTGTTTTCAAGGGTAGAAGCCTGTGAACTCTGATTCTTAACTAGCTCATAATCTCAAACCTCGTTACAATCAGGAGGAAACTGTCTACTGTCAACTTCGCTCAGCCGAACATGAATGCGGAACGAACGTCTCAAAATGATCCCATTACCGTGGATTTCCTACCGCCCGATAAAATCTCCTCTCTCAGTCAAATCGGCTTGACTTTTGCACCCGGAAAAAAGCATCAAGGAATGCACTTTATGTGGGATCGTAGTTTGGAGCAAGATCTTGATCGTCTGCGAAATGAATATCAGACTGATGTTTTAATCTCTTTAATCGAATCACACGAGTTTGAAGCTGTACAAATTCCCGATCTAATTGTACAAGCACAAGCCAGAGAAATGCAAACAATTTGGTTTCCCATCCCAGATATGAGTGTACCAAATTCGATGGATGAATTGATCCTTTTAGTTCAAAAAATTTTGCTGAATACTCAACAAAATAAAACAGTTGTTATTCATTGCATGGGCGGTTTAGGACGAACGGGAATGGTTGCCGCTTGCTGTTTAGTGGCTAGGGGTTATTCTCCTGAAGAAGCAATTGAAACCGTTCGTGAAACTCGCCAATATAGTATTGAAACTCAACAGCAAGAAGATTATATCTCCGAGTTTGCCTCTGCTTGGGAAACTTCCAAGTCCATGATGTCTCGAAATTTATCTCGAAATTTTTGCTAGACCTCAACCCAGCAACCGTGAAGTCTTTAAACGGTAACAAATGCAGCGGAATTTTGGTCAAGGTTAAGTATCATACAGAAAAAAATCTAGCGATCGCTAGCTCGGGTTCAGCTGGGATCAAAAGTCAACCCAGTAAATTTCTAAAGATCCGGAAAGATTTAAGGAAACTTTTAGACGGACTTCAGATCCCATTTAAACTCAGTTTGTAAAAATGTTAACATTAGAGCATTTCCAATTTACTAAAAGTCTAGCTACACTAAAATGAGAGGAGTACGACATCAATAACAAGTAGAATCCTGTTCGGATTATTTTGTTCACGACCCAGTATAAAGATTGTCTACATTCGCGAAAACCCAGAAAACGAAATCAAAGGTGGGCCAGTCCGGGAAATCTTAGAGTAAGGGAACTTATTGAATTTGGACTCAATCGTGAGTAATCATAAAGATTGAGGAACAATTCCTTGATCCCCAATGCGACCTCTCCCTTGATTGTTTGCTCACCAAAGTGGACGGAAAACGGGTTCACGGATACTGTTTACTCTAACTGTTAGATTCTCGCCCCAGGCGGAAATCAGCCGTAAATTACGTTTTTTACGGGGAAAAATTCCCCATCTTGCATTGTCATCCCCATGTAGGGAATTAAGCCAGAGGAAGACTAGATGAACGACTACGCAAAAAGCTTTTCTTCATTTTGTGATCGCCTGCTCAGTGAGGCAATTCGTAGTAAAGCTAAACGTCTAATGGCAATTGCAGCCATTTCGGCAATCGCGGTTCCCGGACTCAGTAATGCCGTTAATGCCAGCCTCAAAGATAGTCCGAAAGCCGTTGTTGATGAGGTTTGGCAGATTGTCTATCAAAAGTATGTAGATCCGAGCTTTAACCGCCAAAATTGGAAAGCCATTCGACAAGATCTACTCGACAAAGAATACTCTTCACGGGAAGAAGCTTATGGTGCCTTACGTCAAGCTTTAGAGAAACTTAATGATCCCTACACCCGCTTCATGGACCCTAAACAGTATGAGCGGTTAACCAACCAAACCGCAGGAGAACTGTCCGGTGTAGGAATGCAGCTTTCATTAGATGAAAAAACCAAAACTATAGTTGTTGTCTCTCCGATTAAAAATTCTCCCGCACAAGATGCCGGAATTCAAGCCGGAGATAAAATTATCGCTATTGATGGAACCTCCACAAAGGGCATGAGCGTCGATAAAGCCGCCGAAAAAATTCGGGGTAGCGTTGGAACTCAGGTAGAACTGAGAATTGAACGCCAGGGACGAGAAGATTTTGATGTGACTCTCACCCGCGCTCGCATTGAACTAGAAACCGTTTACCATCGTCTCAATACCGAAGGCGATCGCAAAGTCGGATACATTCAATTGCGGGAGTTCAATTCCCACGCCGCTGAACAAATGAAAGAGGCGATGGAGGAGTTAGCCGAGCAAAAAGCAGAGGCTTTTGTACTCGATTTACGCGGAAATCCCGGAGGGTTGCTCCGCAGTAGTATAGAAATCGCCCGGATGTGGATGGATGATGGCGTTATTGTTAGTACGGTCTATCGCGACGGCGACACCCAAGAAATTCGAGCCAACCGCACCGCCCTTAGCACTTTACCTACTGTTGTCTTAGTTGATGGAAACTCCGCCAGTGCCAGTGAAATTCTCGCCGGAGCCATGCAAGATAATCATCGTGCGGTGATTATGGGCGATCAAACCTTTGGAAAAGCATTAGTTCAATCCGTCTTTGCTTTATCTGATGGTTCAGGTTTAGCCGTTACCGTTGCTCATTACTATACGCCCAGTGGCACCGATATTAGTAAAAAAGGAGTCACACCTGACGTTAAATTAAAATTGACTGAAGCCCAGAAAAAACAACTTGCCGGCGATCCTCAATCAATTGGTACTCGCAAAGATCCTTACTATGCCGGAGCGATCAATTTTTTAGAAACTGAGGCGGCTTCACAACCTCTACGATCTCTATCGGTTAGCGAACGTCAGAACCGTTAACAACAAGACTGATTGTGGGCAAATTGTTCAGTTAAAATTTGCCCCGAGTCTTTTGTCTATCGAACGAACAATTGTCACACTGGAAAATAGCAGGTAATCTTGAGGATGATGTTGTCTGGATTAAAGTGTTATCATGTCACACTCAATACCTCCAAATTCATCATCGCCTCAAGATTCTTCTCGTAATGACGAATGGATTGCCGTTTTAGTCGCACTTGTCGCGATGAGCGGTATTTTCTTTTGGATCTTGGGTAGAGATGCTAAACCCAATAAGCAAAAATTTGCTTCGCCCACTGTTGTTCCTGCTCCTCAAACAACCATTTCGGATAATCTCAATTTATCTAGAGTTTTAGAAGAATCCTTCGCTCAGTATCGGAATCAAACCCCAGTTTCTTCTGAGCCTGTCTCTGTCTCCCCAACTGCCTCTGTGTTTAATCGGTTTTCGACGGCCGATGTTACGGGAACTGATTCTAACTCAACGGCGATCAATCCGGGGTGGAGTTTTACTCCCTTCTTCTTTGCACCTGAAGACACACCAGAGTCAGGGGAAAATATCGGTTCACCAGTCACAATCGCACCGATTCCCACTCGAGAGTCAACGGCTACTCAACCGGAGACAGAAGCTAGTCCGAAGCCCCAACAACAAGCGGCTCAACCGGAGACAGAAACAACGATAGTACCCATCATTCCGCCTCAAGAGCCAACGGCTACTGAACCGGAGACAGAAGCTAGTCCGAAGCCCCAACAACAAGCCGCTCAACCGGAGACAGAAGCTAGCCCTCAACCCCAACAACAAGCGGCTCAACCGGAGACACAAACAACGATAGTACCCATCATTCCGCCTCAAGAGCCAACGGCTACTGAACCGGAGACAGAAGCTAGCCCTCAACCCCAACAACAAGCGGCTCAACCGGAGACAGAAACTCCAGCGACAGCACCATTCGTGCTTTCGGATGTACCGGAAGACTTATGGGCCAGAGAGTTTATTGAGTATACCACTCAAGAGGATATTATTATCCCCTACGCCAATGGTACATTTAAGCCCGATCAACCGATCACTCGGGCTGAATTTGCCGCTCAAGTCGAAAATGCCTTTATTCCCGAAGAAAATAAATCCGGCGGACCCAGTTATAAAGATGTAGATCAAAGCTACTGGGCGGAACAGGCAATTGTTGATGTCACCAAAACCGGTTTTATGACCGGTTATCCCGGCGAGGTGTTTAATCCTAATTTAACCGTACCTCGGGTTCAAGTATTGGTGGCGTTAGTTAGTGGATTAAATCTCAAAATCCCGAAAAATCCTGAAGAAATCTTAAAAGTTTATCAGGATGCCGATCAAATTCCCCAGTGGGCTGTTGAGCAAATCGCCGCCGCCACAGAAGCCGGATTAGTGGTTAATTATCCAGAAACAAAGACTCTCAATCCCAATCAACCCGCAACTCGCGCGGAAGTTTCAGCAATGATTTATCAAGCTTTAGTCGCATCTGATCAAGCTGAATCCATTTCATCCGATTATATTGTCAAACCGGATTAGAGTGGAATTTTACACTTTTTTAAAAGGTACAATTTTAAAGCTTAAAACTCCCCTAGTCTGAACGTTAACAAGCAGAATTTTAGGGGAGTTTTTTTATAGAACCGGAGTAAAATTTCTATGTACTATCAGTATAAATATTGTTCCCTAACAGTATTTTTAACTTTACTTTTAAGTTCAAATTTTATGATTCAGCCTCTGCGATCGCAAGAGACAGACACCCCGATTGTGAGTAAATCTCCTAAACCTTGCTTCTGGGAAACAGATGAATTACCTTCCCCTCCCCTTTCTCAAACTGAACCCAGTATTCCGAGTTTATGGTTAGCCCAAGAACTCTATGGATATTCAACTCTAGAACCTCAAAAAGTTGAGGAGGTTCAAAGCCAAACAGACATTCAACTCTATGTCGAACAACCCCCAGAAACCCGTCAACGATATCAGTTGCTAGAAACTTGGTATATTGAACCCAAAATTACCCAACTTCAGCCCGATTTGTATGTGAATAATTTAGTTACTCTTGTAGTCAATCGAATCAATTGGAATCGCGAAAAATACATGGGGCAATATGTGTTTATCAGTCGATTTTCTTCAGTGACTAGAAGCTATGGTTATAATTTACGGGTTTGTAATAGTCAGGGTGATTTACTCGGTTACTCTATTTGTGATTTTGAGAAAACGCCCTTAAATTGTCAGGTAAAAATTCTCTCAGAAGGGTTAAGAGTTAGAGATTTTAGGAACTTTAATCCTGAGTAGAGATCATTGATCAATAATCTACGGTGACTGTAAACAAAAAAATCCTCTGCCTTTTGTTGACAGAGGAACATTAAAATTTCGAGAATAGAGAAATCATTCGAGAAAGATTACTTAGTGACGTTTAAAACCGCAGCATCTTGATTGTATTCTTCGACTTGAATCGGAACAGGTTTAACATTCCAGATCTGTTCGCAATATTCTTTGATCGTGCGATCGCTAGAAAACTTAGCCATGCGAGTTGCATTCTTAATTGACATCCGAATCCAACCCGAGCGATCTTGAAATGCTTTGCTCACTTTGTCTTGACATTCAATGTAAGACTGATAATCAGCAAACAACATATAAGGATCATGGTGCATGAAAGAATCAGTCATGGGTTTAAATAGTTCCTTATCCCCATGAGAAAAATATCCCGATGTCAAGCGATCAATCACCCCTTTCAACTCAGCATTTTTGCTGTAATATTCCCAAGGATTATAACCCGCAGCTTTTGTCTTATAGACTTCATCGGCTGTCAAACCAAATAGGAAGAAATTCTCCTCTCCAGCTTCTTCACGAATTTCAATATTTGCACCATCTAAGGTACCAATCGTCATCGCGCCATTCATGGCAAACTTCATGTTACCCGTGCCAGAAGCCTCTTTACCCGCAGTAGAAATTTGTTCAGACAAATCCGCAGCCGGATAGATTTTCTGACCCAGAGAAGCATTAAAATTCGCCAGGAAAACGACCTTCAAGCGTCCCCGTACATCCGGATCATTGTTTAAAACTTCAGCGACGGCATTGATGAGTTTAATCATCAGTTTTGCCATGAAATATCCAGGTGCCGCCTTACCCCCAAAAATGAAAGTTCGAGGTGTAACTTCAATATTGGGATTTTGTTTAATCCGGTTGTACAGCGTGATAATATGCAGTACACACAAATGCTGGCGCTTGTATTCGTGAATCCGCTTGACTTGCACATCAAACATCGAATTGGGATCAACCCCAATGCCGTTATGCTTCCAGATGTAATCAGCAAGTTTGCGTTTGTTCTCTAGCTTAATTTGATCCCATTGTTCACAGAATCCAGGATCTTCGATGAAATCTTCAATCTTGCGAAGTTGCTCGAGATCTTTGAGCCAACCATTACCAATTTTAGAGGTATAAAGCTCAGACAGTTTAGGATTACTCAATAAAATCCAACGACGAGGAGTAACACCATTTGTTTTATTGAAGAATTTCTCCGGCCAAATCTTGTAGAAATCGCGCAGAGTGTCTTGCTTCAACAATTCAGTATGCAGTGCAGCAACACCATTAATTGCGTGAGATCCCACACAAGCCAGATTCGCCATGCGGACATATTGTTCTGGCCCTTCTTGAATCAGAGACAAACGCGCCAACATCTCCTCATCATCGGGATACCACAGCCTCACATCTTCAAGAAAACGACGATTAATTTCGTAGATGATTTCCAGATGGCGAGGCAAGAGATAGCTAAACAACTGCACAGACCACTTTTCCAACGCCTCCGGCATCAGAGTATGGTTCGTGTAAGCAAAAGTATTTTGGGTAATCCGCCAAGCATCATCCCAGTCCATGCTATGTTCATCAAGCAACAACCGCATCATTTCCGCGATCGCTACTGCCGGATGAGTATCATTAAGCTGAATAGCAGCCGTTTCATTGAGGTTATGTAGATTCTTGTGACGCATCAGATGAGTGCGAAGAATATCTTGTAACGTACAAGAAACAAAGAAAAATTGCTGCTCTAATCTCAGTTGCTTACCTTGAGGGGTGTTGTCGTTGGGATAGAGAACCTTAGAGATGGTTTCAGAACGGATTTTTTCAGCAACCGCACCATCGTAGTTCCCGGAGTTAAACGCATCAAAATTGAAGTCATCACTGGCTTCTGCCCGCCACAACCGCAACGGATTAACAGTATTCGTGTCATATCCAGGAACGGGCGTATCGTAAGGAATTCCAATGGCAGTGGTTGAGGGAATCCAAAGGACTCGATAATGACCTTTATCATCATGGTACATTTCCGTATGGCCGCCAAACTTCACCTCGACGGCCTGATCGGCCCGAGCAATTTCCCACGGGTTGCCAAAGCGTAGCCATTTATCTGGAACTTCAGCTTGCCAACCATCTTGAATCGTTTGGTAAAAAATCCCAAATTCATAACGTAGACCACAGCCTACCGCCGGAATTTCTAACGTCGCCAGAGAGTCAAGGAAACACGCGGCTAAACGTCCTAAACCCCCATTTCCTAAACCGGGGTCAGGTTCTCGTTCTAGCAGTTCATCTAAATTGAGTCCTGACTCCTCAACAGCTTGACGAATTTTTTCATAGATGTGTAGGTTGATCAGACTGTTGCCGAGATGGCGTCCCATCAAAAATTCGGCTGAGAGGTAATAGACAACCTTGACATCGTTTTCGACATAGGTTTTAAACGTTTTCAGCCAACGGTTGAGTAAGCGATCGCGGAGTGTATACGCAAGCGCCATGTAAAAATCATCTGCTGTAGCAAAGGACTCATACTTCCCTTGCAAATAGAAAAGATTATCCGCAAAAGCCCGCTTGAGCGTGTCCACACTCATTCCGGTGCGGTCGTCCTCAATTTGTATCGGACATTCATTTGCGGGAATTAGGGATTGAGTCATAGATTCTCCTTTCAATCGGCCTGTTGGGTTCGGACAACTTTTCGGTTGCAGAAATAATATCAGGCTGGATTTAGTTGTCTTGCGTAGCAATCGTTTCCAGCCTGTCTTTACAGAACCCCTGCTCCCGATGCAAACTATTGATAAATTTCTTTGATTTGAAGACCCAGAGTGTTAACTTTCGGGTCTATTGTATCCTGTTTGTTTGGATTGAGCTACATTGACTCAGAGCGAGATCCTCCTCCCACGCCTATTGGAATCTTAATGATCGCTTTAACGAACTCAAAGTGCTGCCATTGTCACATTTTTCAGGCTAGCCTAAAGTAGTTAACAGTACATTTTACAGAGGGGTCTCTTTCACAATTTAACTTAACGGGATCTCTATTGGCACTGAACTTTCTTTGCCTTTTCTTTAGAAATGCCGGGTCAGGAAAAAGGAGAAAAGTTGCTGCTCAATCACAGTCTGATCACGATTCTGGGATGGATAGGACTCAGCTTCTTTGGAGTTGGAGTCATTTTTGTTTACCTGTGGTTTGAGACGACCGCCCTCGACAGTTCCAGTCAATCTCAATTTACTCAAGCAACGCTAAACCTAGAACATCAATGGATCGTTAGTGGCGAACACGCTAAAAGTCTCGTCGAACAAGGGGCAACTCTGTTAGATGCTCGTTCCCTCCAGATTTTACACTTAGAACGTCTCCAAAATGCTACTTTTGTCAGTTGGCAAGACTTCTCACTTCCCAACCCTCCTAATCGCGGTAAACTACTAACCGATGATCGGGTTTTAACTCAAAAATTACAAGCAATTGGTATCTTTCAGGATCGACCTGTGATTGTCTACATTGACCCCAAAACAGGATGGGGCGAAGAGGGTCGAATAGTTTGGATGTTACGCAGTCTGGGTCATTCTCAAGCCGTTTGGGTTGATGGGGGTTATGGGGCTTTAATTAAAGCAGGTGTAGCTGTTGAAAACCGTCTCCAATCCACTCAACCTTCACCAGGAGATTTTCAAGTTCAACGTCGTCAAAATTGGGAAATTAATCGCGAGCAACTCAAACACCGTTTAAATGACAACAATTTAGTGATTGTAGATAGTCGAGAACCCCGAGAATATCAGGGAAAAACGCCCTACGGAGAACAGCGAGGCGGTCATATTCCCGGAGCAATTCACCTTTATTACAAAGAGTTGCTTGATGAAAATGGAATGTTATTTTCTCGTGAATTTATTTTAGAAAAATTAGCAGAAAAAGGGATTACACCCGATCAAGAAATTGTCAGTTATTGTACCGGAGGAATCCGTTCAGCTTGGTTAACTTCGGTGTTAGTAGATTTAGGATTTTCCGCCCAAAATTATCCGGGTTCAATGTGGGAGTGGTCAGCCTATCCCGCAGAAGATTATCCGCTGTTAAACTCCAAAAATCAATCGTGACCAGTAACGAATAAAAACTAAAAAAATGCACCCGACCAATAAAGGAGAGTGCATTGGGGTTCCAGCTATGAACGTATAACACTTAGAGCCATTCACCTCAACATACATCTGAGTGATCCGATCTTATGCAAAATCTCCCGATCTTTCGATCTGCCCACCCGTAGAGACTCCAAAACCCCACAATAGAAACAGTAAAATAATGACGGAAAAGCATCTTAACAAAATATTGCCATGAAACTGAAACGATTAGGACACGTCGCAATCTGTGTTAAGGATATAGACAAAGCGGCTCAATTCTATAAAAATTTAGGAATGAAGTTGGTTTGGAAAGATACAGACTGGGCCTACCTCAAAGCAGGAGAAGATGGGCTAGCCCTTCTCAGTCCCGGTTACGACCAAGCCGGCGCCCATTTCGGATTTGTGTTTAGCGATCGCCCAGAAATGGAAACCGCCTACAAACAACTCCAAACCCAAGGGGTAGAAGTCAGTCCCATTCACGAACACCGAGATGGGAGTGCATCCTTCTATGCCCGAGATCTCGATGACAACACCTTTGAGTACCTGTACGAACCCGTAAACACTTCTAACTGAAAATTCTCAATCTGGAACTCCCGACTGTGCCTGAAAGGGTTTGAAAACAATAAATAAAAGACCACCATTCAAAACACGACCCGAAACTATGTTAGAAAAAATACGCCTGGGAAGACGTCGGCAAACCCCCTTTTCGGCTTGGGAACAAGTTGACTACTTTCTCTTTCTCCTGTCTATTGGTCTGACCGTTTTGGGCGGAATCATGATCCGCAGTGTCGAACTCAATCAAGGCTTAACAGACTGGTGGCAACATTGGCTGATGGGCGGTATTGGTCTGGTGAGTGCCATTTTTATTGCTCGATGCCGTTATGAACATTTATTGGAATGGAAATGGGTAATTTATATCGCCACAATTATCGCCTTAATTGCGGTACAAATTATCGGGACAACCGCTTTAGGGGCGCAACGGTGGATTAATATTGGTGGCTTTCACGTCCAACCGTCAGAATTTGCCAAAGTCGGGATTATTATTACTCTAGCTGCCTTATTACACGAACGTACAACCCCTACTATCCTCGATGTCATTAAAATATTAGTAATCGCCGCTGTACCTTGGGGATTAGTTTTTATCGAACCCAACTTAGGGACTTCTCTGGTTTTCGGAGCGATTACACTGGGAATGCTGTATTGGGGAAATGTTCATCCCGGTTGGTTAATTTTATTAGTCGCCCCCCTTGTTTCGGTGATTTTATTCACTGTTTATGAGGATGCGGGGATCATTTGGGCGGTATTAATGGGGTTTGTCGGTTGGTGGAGTTTACCTGTCCGTTGGTTAACTGGCCCGTTGGCGCTGTTGGCAAATTTAGGCGCGGGTGAATTGGGAAATTTCTTTTGGGGTTTACTCCAAGATTATCAAAAACAACGTCTGACCGGATTTCTCAACCCTGAACAAGATCCGCTCGGTGCAGGTTATCATTTAATTCAATCTCGAATTGCTATTGGTTCCGGACAACTCCACGGACGCGGACTCTATCAAGGTACACAAACTCAGTTAAACTTTATCCCCGAACAACACACTGACTTTATTTTTTCAGCCATTGGTGAAGAATTAGGGTTTATTGGGTGTTTGTGTGTATTAGCAGCATTTTGGATTTTATGTTGGCGTATCGTGATGATTGCTTTAACGGCAAAAGATACCTTTGGTTCCCTGATTGCCATTGGGGTTTTATGTATGATTGTGTTTCAGGTTTTTGTTAATATTGGCATGAACATTGGGTTAGCTCCGGTTACAGGTATTCCTTTGCCCCTGCTGAGTTATGGTCGTTCGGCGCTATTGAGTAATTTTCTGGCGATAGGACTGGTGCAGTCGGTTGCTAACCATCGACAACGAATTAAGTTCTAGTCGAGACGTGATCGAGTCAGTGACTCATTGTGACCCCCTAACTTCCAATTCCTCATTCTTCAGGTCATATCGGCGATGCGGATTCTTCAAATTATTCCTTCAATAGCCTTAGTGTATGGTGGCCCGAGTCAGATGGTGCGAGGACTATCAGCAGCGTTGGCAACGCAAGGGGTATCAGTCACCATTTTAACGACTGATTCTAACGGAGACACAGGCCAACCGCCCTTAGAGGTGCCACTCAATCAACCTGTGTCTGAAGACGGTTATACGGTGCGTTATTTTCGCTGTTCACCATTCCGACGTTATAAATTTTCGCTCTCTCTTTTAAACTGGTTATGGTATCACGCCCACGAGTTTGATGTGGCTCATATTCATGCTTTGTTTTCTCCCGTCTGTAGTGGGGCGGCGACAGTGGCGAGAATGCGTCAATTGCCTTATATTTTGCGTCCTTTAGGAACACTTGATCCGGCGGATTTGCAGAAAAAAAAGCAATTGAAACAAATTTATGCAACGCTACTAGAACGGAGTAATATTGCCGGGGCGTCGGCTCTACATTTTACCAGTGAACCGGAAGCCAAAATTTCTGAACGTTTTGGGGTGACTACACGAGATTTGGTGATTCCGTTGGGAGTCAATCCCCCTGTTCATCGGGAAGAAAAGACAGAACCTAACCATCGGCCAGTGATTTTGTTCATGTCGCGCATTGAACCCAAAAAAGGGCTAAACTTACTGATTCCGGCGTTAGAAGGAGTATTAGCCGCAGGACATCAGTTTCAATTTATTTTAGCGGGATCAAATCCTCAAGATCCCGCCTATGAAAGTCAAATTCAAACCCAGATTCAACAATCCGCGATCGCAGACTACACCACGATTACAGGTTTTGTTACCGGAGAACAGAAAGCGAGATTATTACAAACGGCTGATTTGTTTGTTTTACCGTCCTATTATGAAAATTTTGGGATTGCTGTCGCTGAAGCCATGGTCGCAGGAATACCTGTGATGATTTCCGATGGGGTGCAGATTTGGGAACAGATCAAACGAGCAGAAGCAGGTTGGGTGAGTACAGGGGGTGTAGATGAAATCACGGCCTTGATCACATCAGCTTTGCAAAATCGACAGGAACGAGAACGACGCGGCCAAAATGCCAGAAAATTGGCAACAGAGCATTATAGTTGGGATGCGATCGCAACCACGACCATTCAAGCCTATCAGCAGATTTTAGATCAAAAGAAAGTTGATTGAGTGAGGAGAGGGTATTGCTTAACTTTGATTGGCGACTTCAACCGCGTCATACTCCTCTATTTTTAGATCCAAAATTTGAGAAGCTGTTTCGACTGGAATATCCATAATATTCCACAGACGCACTAAAAAGCTTTTTTCTTTGGGGGATAACTCACCATCGACTAATACTAAGTCAACGGCGACTGTAAATGCTGTTTCTTGCAATTGGTGCGGTAAAGACTCCCTGGCGATCGCCACTAACGGATCAATTCCTCGAACAGACAGGAGATTAAACAGCTTTTCGAGTAGTTCTGCCAAGCGTTGTTCTGAGTACCCTTGAAACAGATCAACTTGAAACAAGACTTCGACGATGCGATGACGTTCTTCGTTGGACAGATAGCCATCAGCCGCGATCGCCGCGACTGCAATCGCTGCAAATGCTTCGGCTGGGGAAAGTGATATTCGACGAGCTGTATCCTGAACACCAAACATTTTTTCTAATAAATTCATGTTTTGAGAATTCCTCTCTAAGGTGATCGGTATTGTTGACCTGCTATATGCTAGCTAGGATCTTCACAACCGTGCAACTTGCTTTAGACAGACGGAACAGGGACACTTCCAAAAAAACGATCAGAAATCAATACAAAACTTGACCTCAAAAACTCCCGAAGCCACGATTACACCTGCTATTATTTACCATCCCCGACTTGATATGAGCGGATTTATTATGAAAATCTTTACATTTTGTCCCTATTCCCCATTCCTGAATGAGCTATCGACCGTTCGGCATTCCGGGAAGGGTTAAACCTTCAGCCGCTGCACGATACTGTTCGACATTTTCACTAAAATCAATCGGCAGAACGGCAACCACGTTTTCATGGGGACGAGGAATAATCACCCAGGTTTCCAATGCAGCCCCATACACCTTTTCTATTGCCGCAATTCCGGCATCCATAGCCGTCTTAACTTCGGAGACATCCCCCCGAATCATTACCGTAAAACGCGCACTTCCTGCTCGAATATAACCCACTAGCGTAACTCGGCCCGCTTTTACCATCGCATCGGAAGCGGCTAGAATTCCTGGAAATCCTTTGGTTTCGAGTGCGCCAACGGCTTGTTGTGACATGGAATTTCTCCTGAATGAATGCAAACTTAATGAGATTAAACTAAACTGATTGTAAAAAGATTGGCGACTCTCTAGGCTAAATTCAAACTGATGTGAAGCTCACGCATCGCTAATCTGTGAAAGAGTATTAAACTCGGAAGGGTTCACTTTCTTCGCTATAAGCAATCGGAAGAACCGCTTCTAAGTTTTCGGGAGGATTGGGAATGGTGTAGTGAGTAATAATGGTACAACCAAAGGTATTCTCTGCCGCTCTAATTCCTGCTTCCATTGCAGGTCTAACTTCAGAAGTTCCTCCCCGAATAGCAACCATGAACTGACCCCGTTCAGCTAATCCATAATAAACTAAGGTCACTCGTCCGGCTTTCACCATCGAATCCGCCGCAGCTAGCACACCCGGGAAGCCGAGGACTTGAATAACGCCAACCGCTTGTGGCATTGAATCGGTCTCCTAAACAATGATTGAAATCGCCAAGTGTTTATTGTACCACCGAAACCGTCTTTTACAGTGACCTGTGTAGAGGCAATTCGTTAATTTCCCATACCCGTTGTTTCTGTGAACAGTTAAGATTAGGCAAAAATCGGTCAGTTTTAAGGAATTAGATTGTATGGCGACGCGACGTATTGCAGAAATACTCAGAAGTGGTCAACCGGATGAAGCACTAACGGTTCAAGGTTGGGTGCGAACCAAGCGAGAGTTTAAAGAATTTGCTTTTGTTGAAGTTAATGATGGTTCTGCGATGGCGAACCTACAAGTGGTTCTTAATCTTGATTTAGAGAACTATCAAAATATTCTCAAACAGCTTAATACAGGCGCGTCTGTGGAGGTTGTCGGCACCTTAGTGGAGTCTCCAGCCAAAGGACAACGAGTGGAACTCAAAGCAGAGTCTGTAATTGTTTACGGTGATGCTGACCCCGAAACTTATGTTTTGCAGAAAAAGCGTCATTCTTTTGAATTCTTACGCACAATTGCTCATTTACGAGCGCGTACTAATACTTATGGTGCCGTTTTTCGGGTGAGAAATGCTTGTTCGGCGGCGGTTCATCAGTTTTTTCAAGAACGGGGTTTTTTATGGATTCATACTCCGATTATTACCGCGAGTGACTGTGAAGGTGCAGGAGAAATGTTTGGGGTCACAAATTTAGACTTCAAAAATTTACCGTTAACTGAATCAAAGGAAGTGGATTTTAGTCGAGACTTCTTTGGAAAACCCACTTTTTTAACGGTTAGTGGTCAGTTACAAGCCGAAATTATGGCACTGGCGTTTGGAAATGTTTACACGTTTGGGCCGACTTTTCGCGCCGAAAATTCTAACACTTCTCGCCATTTAGCTGAATTCTGGATGATTGAACCGGAAATGGCATTTTGTGATTTAGAAGGCAATATGGACTTGGCTGAAGATTTCTTGAAATACATCTTTAAGTTTGTCTTAGAAAAATGCCCGGAAGATATGGAATTTTTCAACAAGCGGATTGATAAAACGGTCTTAGAAACGGCTGACAATATTATCAACAATCAGTTTGAACGTCTCACCTACACAGAAGCAATTAAACTCTTGGAAAAAGCTGATAAAAAGTTTGATTTTCCCGTTAGTTGGGGTTTGGATTTGCAGTCAGAACATGAACGCTATCTCGCCGAAGATTTGTTTAAAAAGCCTGTCATTGTGACCGATTATCCCAAAGATATCAAAGCCTTTTATATGCGGTTAGGGGATGACGGAAAAACCGTTCGAGCGATGGATGTTTTAGCTCCCAAAATTGGAGAAATTATTGGCGGTTCTCAACGGGAAGAACGTTTAGATATTCTCGAAAGCCGCATGAAAGAAATGGATGTAAACTCCGAAGAACTTTGGTGGTATTTGGAGTTAAGAAAATATGGAACTGTTCCTCATGCGGGATTTGGTTTGGGCTTTGAACGAGTGGTTCAGTTTATGACGGGAATGGCTAATATTCGAGATGTAATTCCTTTCCCCAGAGCGCCATTAAGTATTGATTTTTAAACGATTTTTTCCTCCTTAACTCTTTTCTCAACAGTGCGGGCATCTTGCCCGCTTAATAATGAAACTTAATTAAAAATTGACTTGACTTTTTGCAGTCTGAATTATAGCGCTACGCGCTAGGCAAAAGGCAAAAGGCGCTCTTGCAAAAGATGAAGCACTGCCTCAACTTTTCGCTTTTACCAATGTCCTAACCTTTTTGAGTAGCGCTATAATCCCAATTTTAATCGTAATTTTCCTTAAAAAACTGAATTTTAAATTAATGTTTAGACTGTTGTTTGTACAAGTGCTGAAAATGAAGTAATCCATAAATTGACATCCCTAAAAAAACAATATATAATCCACTGGTGAGGTATAATCCTTGGGAAGCATAAAAAGGAATATAAATCAGATCAACGCCAATCCATAAATACCAACTCTCCACATAACGTTCCATTAAATAAAGTTGAGCAATTGCACTCCCGACTGTGGTAATAGCATCCCAAAAAGGAGCTGCTCCTTTCACCGCAATTAAAAAAGTTTGTAATCCCCATACGCTCGGAATAAAGCTGATTATACTTAATTTTAGTTGAGATTTAGGCAGATGACTAACAGATTTTTCTGTATTATTTTTACCTCCTTTTAACCAAACCGAAATCCCCTTAATACTGGTAAAAAAATAAAAAACTTGTATAGCAGTTTCAGCATAAAGTTCAACTTGATAAAATACAACCGCATAGGCGACAACTCCCACTAACCCCACCCACCATCCTAAAGGATTATTTCTGGCGAGTAAACCCACACTCCAGGCTGAAGTCACAACCGCAAAGACTTCTAAAAAACTAAGTTTTACTGCAAAAAATGATTGCCAAGGTATTAGCACAATTAAAAAGCTGATGATTACAGCCAGGACTAAAATTATCCTACTTTTATTCATTTTATTTCCAAAATAGTGAGATTAAATTATGGTTTAATACTGATCGAATTGCCTAAATAGCTTGCGGCTATTATCACTGATTTAACTCCGGGTTTCAATTATTATAGTATGAACGAAAAAAATATTCTATATAAACCAAAACTGTAGTACAATAAGAAAGACTGATCCTCAAGCTCAATCGTTGTCATTACCGACCCTTAATGATGGTTTCTGAATTCAACTTTTTTCAAAACTGGTATCCTCTTTCACCCATCGAAGATCTCAATCCTGAACAGCCAACCCCAGTTATGCTGTTAGGAATAAATCTAGTAATTTGGAAGCCTAAAAACAGTCCAACTTATCAAGTATTTATCGATGAATGTCCCCATCGTTTAGCCCCATTGAGTGAGGGTAGAGTTGATGAAAAAACAGGAGATTTAATGTGCAGTTATCACGGCTGGCAGTTTGATCAAAAAGGGATTTGTACAACAATTCCTCAAGCTGAAAAACCAGAAATTGTGAGTAAAAATAAAGATAATTTTTGTGTAGTTAAATTCCCAACTCAAGAAGCCAATGATTTACTTTGGGTTTGGGCTGATCCAAATTCCAGCGAACAAGCAGCCAATACTCCGTTACCATTATCCCCTCAAATTGATGTGAGTAAAGGTTTTGTTTGGTCGTCTTTTGTGCGAGATTTAGAGTATGATTGGCAAACGTTAGTTGAAAATGTTGCTGACCCCAGTCATGTTCCTTTTGCTCATCATGGAGTTCAGGGAAATCGGGAAAAAGGAAGCCCTATTCCTTTGAAAATTATTGAATCTAATCTCAATTTAATTGAAGCAAAATATAAAGGATTTTTTAATACAAAAATCACCTTTGAACCGCCTTGTCGTTTAGAATATGAGATAGAATTTGGAAGCGATGGTAAACAAGTGGGTTTGGTGACTTATTGTCTTCCCGTGTCTCCCGGAAAATCAAGAATTGTTGCTCAATTTACCCGCAACTTTGCCAAAAGATTGAATAAAATTATTCCCCGGTGGTGGGAACACGTTAAAACTCGGAATTTAGTCTTAGATGGAGATATGATATTTTTACATCAACAAGAACGTTTACTCCAACAAAAGCAGAAAACCGAAAGTTGGAAAACCGCTTATAAACTTCCCACAGAAGCAGATCGTTTAGTGATTGAATTTCGGAAATGGTTCGAGCAATATAGCGGGGGAAAATTACCCTGGGAACAGGTAGGAATTTCTCAACCGGAAGTCTTACCCATGACTAAAAATAGACACGAAATTCTAGATCGCTACCAACAACATACTCAACATTGTAGCAGTTGTAAAGGAGCCTTAAAAGCAGTTAAACGCTGGCAACTGGGTTTACTCATTTATTTTATTGTCGCCATTTCTACTGCTGCTATTTTACCTGATTTTTGGCGTTTAAGAGTAGGTTTACCATTAGTATTAACCGCCTTAACAGGTTTAGGGATTTACGCTTGGCTGAAGTATAGATTAGAACCCAAATTTTACTTTGTTGACTATGTTCATGCCGATAAAAAGTAATTCTAACTCTCAAAAATTTTAGCTTCAACTTTGGAGATTTTATTCGTTCAAAACTTGATAAAAATCTTCCTAGAGATGAGCAACTCAAATCGGTTATCAGAGAACGAGAAAATATTCAACCCCGCAGTTCTATCTAAAATCAGTATTTTCCCTGGGTTTTAGGCTTGTAACTCTAAAAAATTCTCTCTATCATTAAATTAAGAGCTATCAACCTCTTTGATCCCTACTCCCAGGCTTTACATGGATATTCAACTTATCAATATCGGTTTTGGCAATATAGTCTCAGCCAACCGAGTGATTGCCATTGTTAGTCCTGAATCTGCTCCGATCAAGCGGATCATTACAGATGCACGAGACCGAGGACAATTAATTGATGCCACCTATGGCCGCCGAACTCGGGCGGTTATTATTACTGATTCTAGTCATATTATCCTTTCTGCTATCCAGCCGGAAACAGTTGCTCATCGATTTGTCGTCAATCGAGAAGATTCCAGTGTGTGAAATTAATCGGGGAGGGAACTGGGATATAAATTGATAATTCTTTTGAGTCGTATGGTGTAATAATATCAAAATATTTTCAAGGTTCATCTCTTGAACCCGAGTCACGTCTAGCAAACTTACAAAAAGTGGTATGGTTTCTCAAGGTAAATTAATTGTAATTACAGGACCCAGTGGGGTAGGCAAGGGAACTTTAGTTCGCCAACTTTTGCAACGTCATCATGAACTTCGTTTATCTGTTTCTATCACTACTCGTTCCCCACGTCCAGGTGAAGTCGAGGGAAAAGATTACTATTTTGTTGACCGCAAGCGGTTTGAACAAATGGTACAAAATGGAGAGTTACTAGAATGGGCAGAATTTGCGGGAAATTATTATGGGACTCCTCTACTTCCGGTTAAACAACGCATTGAAGCGGGAGAGTCGATTTTATTAGAAATTGAGTTGGTGGGGGCTAGACAAATTCGAGAACGGTTTCCCCAAGCTCAACAAGTGTTTATTCGACCCCCTTCAATGCTAGAATTAGAACGTCGGCTCAGAAGTCGTGGTCAAGACTCAGAAGAAGCGATCGCCCGTCGTTTGAAACGATCTATCGAAGAAATTAATGCAGCCAATGAATTTGATTTTCAACTGGTCAACGATGACTTAGACGATGCAATTAAACAGCTTGAAAATGTTTTGTTTGCAGTCGTTTAAAGAGGGCAGAAGTTGAGAAAAGAATGCCAGCATCTTGCTGGCAGGAAATTATTTTCGGTTAACGGGTTTTATACTACTCATCTCCAGTAGTCAAAAGGCAAAAATCAAATCGTTAAACAACAGGAGTAATATTTCCGTCAATTTCTAGCTGTCCAGCATTTACACCGGGTAGGAAAGCAATTAAATCTTCATTGGCAACAATACCAACACCTGCCCCTAAGTCTCCGAACGTAAAATCAACAAATCGAATTTCACTATTACTACTATTAATATTAATTCGATCTTCTGTGGGTGAAAAATCAGTAATCAAAGCAAAATCTGCATTCCCGCCCCCGAGATAATAAGATTGGGAGTCATCTCCGATCACAAAAACATCAACCTCTGTTCCCCCACTCAATGTATCTATTTCTCCCTGTCCAGGATTGGCTGTGGTAATATCAACTCCAATCAATAAATCTTCACCTTTATCCCCAGAAACAATATCATTTCCTCTGCCCCCAAAGATGTTATCATTGTCTTGACCCCCAAAAAGACTATCATCTCCGGCACCTGCGGCTAATAAATCATTGCCTAAATTGCCAAAAATTTGATTAATACCTTGTTGATCATTAATAAAATCGTTATCTCGGCCACCAAATAAAATATCATTCCCTTCATTTCCAGAAACAACATCTCTACCTTGATTTCCAATAACAGTATCATCTCCGAGATTAGCATTAATCGTATCTTGTCCTTCTAACCCAAAAATAAAATCATTTTCAACAGTACCAGAAAGTTCATCGTTTCCTGGAGTTCCTAAAATTTCTGCCATACTCTAGAGGTAACTCAGTTTAAGTGGACTAACAATTTGAATACAAACCTGTTAAGTAAAGAAGTAATCATGATCCGTTCAGCTCAAGAATACTTTCTAATTGAACTCTGAAGCATTATACCATTTGAGGAATTAGTTACAAAACTTTTGAGGAATTGCTTTTTCACGAAGTTCTTGTAATTCTTTAGTTGGATTTTCCACCGAAAAAGCTTCAGCCAAAGCATCAGACCATAACTGATTTTCTGCTAAGTAATTAAAACGGACAAGGGCAATGATTTCTTCAGAGGCATTTTGTTGTTTAAGTTCACGGTTGAGTTGTTCTAACGCCTGACTCACTTGTTGACGCTTTTCTCCGTCCATCACCGTAAACGTCACCTGGGTTGCCGGAAAAGGGAAGTTATCCGAAACCGTCTCATACAACATCAAATTATAAGTCTGACCGGGTTTTAGAGGATCTCCTGTATACTGTACTTGTTGATCGTCTTCAGCGAGATCCTGACTCCAGATCGACTCATCTTCATTCTGATCATAAAGTTCAACTCGCATTAACTGTCCTTGCCAAACAAATGTGGGACGATCATTCCACACTTCAATGCCAGTTGCTTGATCTAAAGGCGTTAGGGGACAAAGTGGCCCGCCTCGTGATCCCCCATCTCCCGACTGAGGAGGTTGATTATTAAAAAAGGACTCTCTCCAAGAAGTATCCGCATAACGCGATCCCCCATCACTCGACTGAGGAGGTAAGTTATTTTGAGATAAAAACAGCCTCTCCTTTCCCAAAGCTTGTACAGGGCTAACCGTTGCAGTCATCGGGATCAGAACTTCCCCACTCAAAAACACAGTCAAGACAACTGTCGATAGCATCCCATAATATTTAACCATAAGATTTCCTCTCCACAAAAGCAATAATAAGATACGTCCAAAAAGTTAAAGTTGGTAAAAACCAAGGCAATAATATCCCTCCCGTGATATAAAGTTGTAAACTGGCTCCGCCATACATCCCACTAACAGCAATCATTACTAGAATTTTTTTCCACTGCTTGCGGGAAATCTGCCCCACAGCCAACACAGTACCCTTTCCCAACACAGCAGCGATCGCCACCATCCATAAATCAGGTATCGGAGTCACCAATCGCCGATTTAACCAATGATGTACCATATACGCATGAACTTCACCTCCTGGCAAAATCTGACGTAAATCCGGTGGATTTTGTTGAGATCGCCAATAAGCAAGAGCGCTCGGTACGGGATAATTATCCTCCCCCTCCGTCTCCACACCCGCTTCACCGTATCCACCCGGGGCGATCAAAATGACATATTTATCTAAGTCAATCAGTGACTCAATCTGGGAGGGTTGTTCGAGGAGTTGCCAAGCCGGAATAGTTTGATAAACTTGTTCGGGAGGAATAGAAAAATCAATAATCGGCTGCAACCACCATTGACGCATCAAATAAGCCCAATTCGTTAAGGGGTGTAATACCGCCTTCGGGGAAAAAACCTTTCCGTAGTCTTTTGTGGTGGTTTCGAGTAAATAAGCCCTCACCTGAGATAATAATTGGCTCGAAGCGTCGAGTTGGGGTTTGGGTATAGTCGTCGCGGTAGGTGCAGATTCATAATGAACCCAATATCCCAACGCGAGTAGATAAGACAAAGGTAAACGCTGTTGGGAATTCTCCTCGGGTAAAGGAACCAGACTCATATAGTGGGGAGGATAACCCAAAACCCGCAGATCCCCGTTAAAACTCCAGTTGGGATCGGCAATTTCCGGTAACACTTCAAACCAACTGTCTACAGAACGGTTTTTCGTGGCAAATATAAACCAAGTTCCTCGCTTTTCTACCGCTTGACGAATCGAATTGGCTAAAATGGGGTCATTTTCGGGTTGATGGCGATCGAGTAAATAATCCACACCGACAACGGGGGAATCTAACAGGGCGAGTTGGTCGATGATTTGGGCTAAATAGCGGCGATTCATGGGCCGGGGAGCGGAGATTTTAGCCCGTTTAATCGATTCTTCGTCAATGGAAACCATCAACACCGGGGGCGAATTGGTGGGAGTCTGAAGGGTAATTTGACGATAAACCGACTGTACCCACAGGCGTTGGTCGAGTAACAATTCCTGCACAGACAGTTGCCAACTTAATCCACACAATACCCCCAAAGCGATCGCTTCTGTTTTGGTGGGCAACCAGCGTTTGAGTTTTTGTTTCCAACCGTAGGGTTTGAGATGAAAAACAGGGGCGTCTGGATGCCGAAATAAAGAAGGGATTAAATAAGCGCTGGGATAGGTTAACTGTTTTTCGAGTTTGAGAAACTGACAGGCCGCCAGCATCGCATCGTGGGCATCTTTATATTCTGCAAGACTGCGGAGAAATTGCAATAAAAATTCTTGAGCAACACAATTATGAACAGGTTCACGCATAACGGCAACTTGGCTTAAGCCCAAATTAATCAGAGAATTGGCTAGACTTAAACCCATACAGGAGTTAAATAAAGCAAATTGTAGTCCCCGTTGCATCGCCAAAGTTAGCGGTTTTTCAATCTCACTCAGAGATAAGGAAATATTCGGGGCAATAGCGAGTTCTCCTCCGGTTAGAGTGGTTTCGTTGCTATGACCTGCAAAAAATAATACATCCCAGCCTTTGGGATCAGTAATGGCTTTGGCAATTTGAGTTTTCAATTCTGTAGAACTTTGTCCGGGTTGCCAACCCACAAACTCAATGTCAGCAATGTCAGACAGGGATTTTACCGCTTGTTTATCGACTTTAAAATCTAATCCGGTATCATCTCCCAAAATTGCTAAAACTCGGGCTTTTCGCTGACGAGGCGAGGGCTGAATGCTTTTAGATCGAATGTTAGCCGGGGTGCGAACAATCCGAATTTTTCCCGGTGCGGCAAATTCAGTGCCAATCTCCCAAGCTTCCCACGGGAGGCGGGATAAGTCCAGGGGAGTGACACACAGACACAGTTCGACGAGCCAATGATCAGAAGCGGCTTTAGCGAGAGTGGCGCGGATCTCAAACAAGTCTTGGTGTCGTAACCAGCGATGAAATTCTGAGAGGAGTTTGGCTTCAGCCTCAACCAGTTTAGCGTGCCAATCGACAGGAACGGAAAGTTGACCTGTTCCTTCCACTCGACCTCGCAACGCTTTTTTATAGAAGTTTAAATAAGTTTGTTGCCAATCTTGGTAAAATCGGTTCAGCGTTTTTGGATAGGGAATTTTGATTTCTAAGTGTTGTCCTTGACCCCAAGATAATTCAAAGAGACAGATTTGTTCAACAAGTTGAATTTTTAAATTAAATGAGGAAATAGTTTGATTCATCTTGATGGAGGATGTGCCGACAAACAACCTTAGACTTGTGACCTTTCGGGTTCACTATCAGGATAATTCATTAACTATCTGTAATAGTACAAGACATCTGGACAGACATCGGATCTCACATCTCTCCCAATACCCAATATCCAATTCCCGACTTCTCTGTGAGAATTTTAGCTAACTTCGGTTTCCATGACCTGAAATAGTTCCTGAACACGCTGATACAATTTTACGCCCTGATCGCAGATGTTGAATCGCTGATAAACTGAAAGGATATGAGGTAAGTAGTTTTCTTTAGACTGGGAATTTTGAATTTGTTCAAAGAGTTCCAAAGCTTTAAGATGATACCATAAAGCATGAGAAATATCCGCTTTTTTGTAGCAAGCGATTCCGATGTAGTTCATCAGTTTGGCTTGTTCTTCGAGTTGGTCATTTTGTTGATAGATTTTGATTGCTTTTTTGTAAAAATCAATCGCAGTATTATACTCTTTGAGACTAAAGTAAACAATCCCAATTTGCCCAAGATTTTTTGCGGTTTCAGAATGAATTTTAACCAATTTTGCAGAATATTTGTTTTCACCTCGATCCTGATTTAGCTCGGCTGAACAGAGCTTTTGACGAATATTGAGAGCTTGATTGAGAAAGGCTAAGGCTTGTCTGGGTCGATCTAGATGATATTCTGCTAATCCTAGATTATGCAGAGCGGCTGCTTCATGGACACTATTTTTTAAGTTTTCTTCTTGAATGGTATCATTAAGAGCTTGAAAAATGATTAAGGCTTTTCGGCAGCATTGTAGGGTTTGCTCAAACATACCCAAGTGATTATAAATTTCTCCTAAATAGTTTAAAGTCATCCCGATGCCGTTGAGATGGGAAAGCTTCAGAAAGTTTTCGAGTGCTTGAGCCGAATATCGTAATGCTTGAGAATATTGCTTGGTTGCACAATAAACCCGAGCAATATCATTATAAACGGTTGCGACTCTTAAAGAGTTTGAGTTCCCCTCAGCCAGTTTGATAATTTGTTTGAGACAGTTAATAGACCAAGTATAATGTTTCAGAGAATAGTGAATGAGTCCGATCTTATGTAAAGCCTCAACGTGATACTCTAAACTTTCTGTTTCTTGAGCAATGGCTAGCACTTGTTGAAAGGTGTTAAGTGCCGGTAAAAGTTGTTCTTGATTTAACTGTTGAAGTCCAGTTTTACGGAGAACTTTTAACCGAGATTGTAGAGAGGAGGTAGATTTCATAGTCATTTCCAAGAAAGTAGCAACGTAGACGAGAGAATCAAAAAATTTTAGAGTCTATACAACCGCTTATCGATCTGCCAGAATGACAGAATTGAGGTTAGGAAGTGAATTGTCAGCTTTTGTGTGTATTTCCACGGTAGCCGAAGCAGTCGCCGTCACAAAAGCAATCAACGCACTGAGGATTAATTTTTCAACTAGGGTGGCTTGCGGTTGCATGGCTTCAAGACAATTCTGCAATTGGGTTATCTACAGTGACATATGTCTCAAAACAGGAAGCTTATGCACTAACGGGATCAGAAAACGCGATAAGCTAGATATAGTCAGCATTTCAGCGAATTGACTTTTGAGTTTCCCCACCGACAGTTTAGGTAGAACTGTATAACACCTGTCAGTAATGGAAAAAAATTAAAGTTTATGAATTTCGTCTTTGTATGGATGTAAGAATTGATTAAAAAAGCATTCAGCGTTTATTCTATTGAAAGACTCAGATCAAATTACTAAATATTTAATCTAGATCATTCATGGGGAAATTGGGTTCAAAAGGTGTAGAATTATTTTTTTAAATTTGATATTAAATTTAATGATCACGGTAGATGTTTTCTAGCTTAGAGACTGATGCTAAAATCAATCATAACGATTATATCTCTAACTTGAGATAGATAAAAAGTAGCAAGAATTTGTTTTAACCTTAATTGACTAGGAGAAAACTTAAAACAACTACTTAAGGAGTTGACTGTGATTTCACATCTCGATTCATTTATGAATCTCTTTTCTTATCTATCTCAAATTCCTCAAGGAGAAATTCCTGAAGGATTAAACTTAGAAAATTTACTCACCTATTCTCCTCTTCAACACCAACTCATTTCTCATTTACTTGTATTAGGTGTTAGCGCTCAAGCCGTTGGTTTTATTTATTTTACCGCCACCCGCCAACGTTGCGCGCCTCGCTATCGACCTTCTTCCGTACTTTCAGCCGTTGTCATGGTGTCCGCATTCCTGATTCTAACCTGGCAATTAATCGGATGGTCACAAGCTTTTGCCTTTGATGGAGAAGTTTGGAGCCTGACAGATACGACCTTTTCCAATGGTTATCGCTATTTGAACTGGTCTATTGATGTTCCCTGTCTATTGACCCAAATGTTATTTATCATTGATATTTCACCCGGTCAATTTACTAAAACACGCAGACGCTTTGTAATCGCCGGATTATTGATGATTTATACTGGATATATCGGACAGTATTATGAAGTTACCAATACTCCAGCTTTTCTGATTTGGGGTGCAGTCAGTACCGTATTTTATATCTATATTCTGTACTTGGTTGGTAACTTAATCTTTCGCAGTCGAGGAGATTTACCCCGCAAAGCTTACAATACGATGGGTACAGTTTGGTGGTTAATTCTCATTGCTTGGACGTTATATCCGTTAGCTTATTTAATGCCTTTCTTCTGGCAATTATTCCCCGAGTTAGGGGCATGGAGTGTCGTAATTAGACAGTTTCTCTACACGATGGCAGATGTTTTCTCCAAAGTCGTTTATGGGATATTACTAACCAGTATTGCTCAAACTCGCAGTGCTGCCGATAGATATGAACCTGCTTTAGAAGCTCAACCTGGAAGCAACGGGAATTATCAACCGGAGTATGTCGAATCTAATCAACAACGCTAGTTCTTTCTAGTAATTGTTTATTTGAGATAAAATTGAAGTCAAATTCAAGGATTGGGAACCGTAAAAGATGCCCAATCCTTTTTTATGATTAACTAATTATCCTATATGATAAAACAAACTAGATAAGGGAATCGAACACAATTGATCCTGACTAATCCTTTTCCAACACCCCTCTTTTCGCCTGTGATTAACTAAATATTCCGGATTTTTGAGTCAAAACCTGTATTAACTAGATCTCCTCAAATCAAATTTATTTTACAAAAAATTTACATACTTTTCACTCGATCTTTACACAAACCCCTGTCTATTTAAACTAGATATGGATTAGCTTGTACATAGAAAAAGTTAGAACTGTGTTTTTACAGATTCAAACCTACCTCGGTTTTAGGAGATTTTTATGGCAATTCTTAGTTTTACAGGACAAGCAAAACAAATTGACATTGATGATTTTTGGTTAGATGATGCCTCAGACAAAGCTGCTCCCTATTCAAGCTGGTGGGCTAACTCAGACAATAGCTTACAGTTTTTTGACGAAGCTCAAAATGTTACCCTCTCACAAGACATCAAAATTAGTGACCCCAAAGATTGGGATGATCTCAATAATTTAGGAACGATTGGAGCCGGTACTGTTGTTGACAGTCATTTCATCTATCAGAAGAATATACAAGGCGCAGGAAGGCAGTCATTTACAGCCACCTTCACTTTTGACAATCCGATTATTGGTTTCATGGCGGATGATGAGTTGTTTGGTGATGCCAGCACCTTACAAACTCTTAATGGTAATGACGAACTGGTTGGTTATCGGGCTAGAGTATTACAAGCGGGGAATACCCTAGAAGGGCCAAACAGTGGACTTCCTGAAGATACTGTCAAAATCTCGGGAGCCAATAACAATATTTTAGAAGTTACATTTACCAGTCGATCGGCCGTTGATCCTCTGCGGGTAATTACACTAGATTCTGGAACGGTATTTACACCCGTTAACCAAGCACCTACAGCCACAGACGATACAGACAGCACTGACGAAAATACAGCTATCAATATTAATGTCTTAAGTAATGATAGCGACTCAGACGGTGATAGTCTCAACGTCAGTATGGTTG